>Ga0209913_1000097_pt1 | contig 98673 bp, 88 predicted proteins | sample PersoiDNA2013203_FD_185805 | JGI IMG/M metagenome (GOLD analysis project Ga0209913, IMG submission 185805) | Permafrost soil microbial communities from the Arctic, to analyse light accelerated degradation of dissolved organic matter (DOM) -... | ecosystem: Environmental > Terrestrial > Soil >...
GGTGCAAACCGCCGACGGCAAGAAACTTTTTTTCGGCGACCACCTGAACAAGCCGCTGGCCGAAGACCGCTATTCGGTCTGGGGCATCGCGGCGGGCGGCGCCCAGGAAGCGGGCTGCGAAACCTTCCCGGACCTGAACCATATCTTCCAGCATGTCGCGCAGGACGCGGGCAGCGACGCCTTCGGCGTACCCCGCGTGCCCGAGCAACACCAGGCGCACGACCTGCCGCTGAACTACCTGCGCATCATCTGGCCGGCGCTGCTGCCCCTGTTCGAGAAGTTCTGCCCGGACCGCACGCAGTGGCCGATCATGCTGGCGCTGTCGGCCCAGGAAGTGATCGTCATGGCCAAGGATGCGATCGATCCCGCGCTGGCGCTGACGATTGTGATGGAGTCGGCAGTGCCGATGTCGAAGGTGGACCTGGGCAGCGCGTGATACCCCCGATCGGGGAACGCCGCGCTCTCCCCAAGGACATACAGCCGGTCGTATTTAGCCAACATTATTAACTTTTTTGAACTTCCGTTTGGGCGGGCCGGGTGGCGGCGCTACAGTGGTGTGGCCCCATCCACTTCCACCAGGAGCCCACTGTGCGCAAGACGTTTCGTCCCTTGACCACCGCCGCCGCTTACGCAACCCTGCTGTGCGCCACCACGGCGCAGGCAGCGCTCACCACCTACACCAGCCAGGCCAGCTATCTTGCCGCCGTCGGTACCACTGGCGTCGACACGTTCAACGACCTCGATATCGAGCCTTACGACACGCCTTTTCCGCGCACGGCGGGCGACTTCAGCTACGTCGCCACGACGGGCCCGGGCAATCCCCGCGCCTATGGTGCCAGCGACGATGACATCGACTGGTACCTGAGTTCGAGCCGCCATACCGACGCCATCACCTTTTCCGACTTCGGCACGCCGCTTGCCGGCGCGGGCGGCTTCTTCTGGGGATCCAATATCGCCGGCTATACGGTGTTCGCGCCGTACATCACCGTCACCGCCACCGACAGCACGGGCGCCACGCTGACCTACACCATCGAAGATCCGGTGCCCACGTCCTTCCTTGGCTTCGTTTCCGATGCACGGATCGTGTCGCTGTCCGTGACCACCGGCGACCAGCTGGGCACCGACGACCTGGGTGTCTGGCCCACCGTGAACGACCTGCACCTGTCGGTGTCGGCCGTGCCGGAGCCGGCTGCCTGCGGGATGCTGCTGGCTGGGCTCGGGCTGGTGGGGGCCGCACGGCGCCGCCGCAAGGCTTGATCAGGCAAGTCACGGCGACGGCCTGCCGGCCCCGGCGTCAGGTCGTGGCGCCGTGATCCGCCACCTTACCGGCGGCGGAAGCCTCACCCACCGACACATGACCCACCGCATACGCCTGCACGCCACTGACGGCAGCAGGCCGCTCCCGCCACAGGCAGAACCGCACCAGACTCCACCTGCCCGGCTCGAAGCCGACCACCACCGCCAATGCGCCAGCATCGAGCGCCGCCTGCGCCATCGCGCCCTCGGCCTCGCGCAGCGCGCCGAGCGCGGTGTGGGGCGCGATGGGATGGATGCTGCGCGTGGCGAAGCGGGCGTGGGCGACGTCGGGCGACACGTGCGCATGCCACGCCGTCCAGGTGGGCACGGTTGGCCAGCCGAAGGCTTGTGAAACGCTGGCGAAGCCGGGACCTTCGAGGAAGCCGTGCATCGCTTCCGCGTGCTGCCACAGGTAGAACGGCGCGTACAGGTTGTCGGCGGCGGCATCGTCGTTCTTCTCCGCGACCAGGTAGGCCTTGAACAGCAGGCCGGGGAGTCCATCCGTCCGATGGCCCCGCTCGGCGATGCGGCGGTGGACGATGCCCATGTCGTAGTCCGCCGGCAGCACGAAGCTGTACTGCATGGCGATCATGGCTGGCTCCCGCCAAAGCCGGGCAAGCCCTGCCTGCCGGCGCTGAAGGACCAGTCCTCGGACTGCGAATGCTGGATGACGATCATCACATCGTCCGGCCGCAGGCCCGGCGATTCGACCAGCAGGTCCACCAGCCGCCGGTAGAACGCGGCCTTGGTGGCCGTGCTGCGCGGGCGCCCGGCGATGACGTTGATGAAGACGTAATCGGCGCTGCGTCCGCCGGCCTCGTAGTGCGGGTCGATGCTCATCTCGTGCGCTTCGTGCTGGTGGATCAGCTGGAAGCGGTCCTTCTGCGGCACCTCGAACGCTTCCACCAGGGCGCGGTGCACGCCATCGGAAATGGCGCGCAGGTACTCGGGCGATTTGCCCTTCAACAGCGAAATACGGGTCATCGGCATGGTTCTCTCCTCGGTTCCAGTTGGCGCAGCCGTTCGACCGCCGACGCCGCGGCCGGCCAGCCCGCATAGAAGGCCAGGTGCGTGACCAGTTCGGCCAGCTCGTCGTGGGTCACGCCGTTGTCGCGGGCGCGTGCCAGGTGAAACGGCAGCTGTTCGACGCGGCTCAACGCCACCAGGGCCGCGACGGTGGCGATGCTGCGCTCGCGCGGCGACAGGCCGGGACGCTGCCAGATATCGTCGAACAGCACGACGTCGGTCAGCTCGGCCAGCTTCGGTGCGACGTCGCCCATGAGCTGCCGGGCCGCAGTGGAATGTATGGTCATTCTGCGCCTCGTTTTGAATTGACAAAGCCAGTCTACCCGCCTATCGTCATTCATAAAATCAGGAATATTTAAACTGACCATGCAGGAAAACAGGACGATCATGAACCGGCTGACTTTCGATCTCGACGTGTTGCGCACCTTCGTCACGGGCGTGGACCTGGGCAGCTTTGCCCGGGCGGCCGACCGGCTGGGCCGCTCGACCTCGGCCATCAGCGCGCAGCTGAAGAAACTGGAGGACCAGGTCGGCGCGCCCGTGCTGAAGAAGACGGGCCGCGGCCTGGCGCCGACGGCGGCGGGCGAAGCGCTGCTGGCCTATGCGCGGCGGCTGCTGGAGCTGAACGACGAGGCGGCGGCCGCCGTGCGGGGCGTGGAACTGGCCGGCAGCATCCGGCTGGGCATGCAGGAGGATTTCGGCGAACATATCCTGACGGCCGTGCTGGGCCGCTTCGCGCGCTCGCATCCGCGCGTGCGTATCGAGGCGCGGGTTGCGCGCAACGCCCAGCTGATGGAGCTGTTCGCGGCCGGCCAGCTGGACCTGGCGCTGGCGTGGAATGCCGGAACGGCCATGGCGCACGGCACGCCCGCCATCGACGCGCTGCCGATGCGGTGGATCGGCGCCGCCGACGCAGGGGCCTTCGACGCGGACGAACCGCTGCCGCTGGTGATGATGGACGCACCCTGCATCATGCGCACGGCAGCCATCGCGGCGCTGGACCGTGCCGGCATCGCGTGGCGCATCGCGTTCACGAGCCCCAGCCTGGGTGGCGTGTGGGCCGCCGTCGCGGCCGGGCTGGGTGTGACGGTGCGCACCGCAATCGGCATGCCGGCCCACCTGCGCCTTTTCGACGCCGCCGCCCTGCCGGCCTTGCCCAATGTGGGCCTGAACCTGTACTGCGCCGTGCCCGATCCGGCGGCTGTCACGCAGCGGCTGCATGACATCGTGCTGCACACCCTGGCGCAGCACGCGCCGGCGGGGCTTATTTCGCCACCACCTTGAGCTGGTCCACGTCCAAGGTCGATTCGCCGAAGGTCTCCTTGTCGAATTCGCCGATCAGCTCCACCACCGTGTTCTGGTCGATGGCGGCGCCCTGCGGGAACAGCTTCGCGGAGATTTCCACCGTCAACTTGCCGCTCTGGTCGGCGAATTCGTATTCGTCGCCGCCCTTGTGGTTGACCAGCTTGCCCTTCAGCTTGACGTACTGGTCGTCCTTGCCCTTGTCCAGCAGTTCCTTCGCACTCATCAGCTGCACGTTCGACGGGCCCGTGTAGCCGGACGGCGCGGTGGCTGACTTCGCGCTCGGCCCCGTGTAGCCGGCCGTCTGCGCAACAGCGACGGCCGAAGCGGCGACCAGGGTGGCGATGGCGGAGAGTTTCAGGGTACGTTTCATGGTCGTTCCTTTTTCAGGTAAGCCCGCCGTGGCGGGAACAGGACCATTACACCGAGCGGACATTAACCGCATCTTAAGGACGCAAGCGCTTCGCTATAATCGGCCTGCCCCCTTTTTGAGACCCCCGATGACACCACGTTTCACCGAAGCGCTGGCGCTGGCCGCCAGGGCGCATGAAGGCCAGGCCCGCAAGGGTACGGCGATTCCCTATATCGTCCACCCGGTCGGCGTGGCCGCACTGGTGGCACAGCATGGCGGCGACGAGGACCAGCAGATCGCCGCGCTGCTGCACGACGTGCTGGAAGACGGCGGCCCGGCATTCGAGCCGGCGATTGCCCGCTTCGGCGCGCGCGTGCTGCGCATTGTTGCCGGCTGCACGGACGGCGTACCCGACGCCGGCGGCATCAAGCCGGCCTGGCAGGCACGCAAGAGCGCCTATCTGGACCACCTGGCGCAAGCCGACGAGGACACCCTGCTCGTCAGCGGCTGCGACAAGTTGTACAACGCCCGCGCCATCGTCGACGACCTGCAGGCCATCGGCCCGGCCGTGTTCGACCGCTTCACGGCCGGCAAGGCAGGCACCCTGTGGTACTACGAGCGCTTGAGCGAGATTTTCGCCCGGCGCGGTGTGCCGGTGGCGGAGGCCCTGACGCGCACCGTCGGCGAAATGGCCCGGCTGGCGGCATGAATGTGAACAGGAGAGTCAGGCCTCGAAGTCCAGCGTAACGCCCAGGCCCCGGTCGTCCAGGCCCGTGCCGAATGCCAGCGCGATGCCGTGCAGGTCGGCGATGCGCTTGACGATGGACAGTCCCAGCCCGCTGCCGCCCTGGCCCTGCCCAAGCACGCGGAAGAACCGTTCCGTCAGCCGCCGGCGGCTGGCATCGTCGACGCCGACGCCATCGTCACGCACGGCGATGCGTACGCCCCCCGCATGGGCGATGGCGTCGATCTCGACGCGGCTGCCGGCGGGACAATAGCGCAGGGCGTTATCGACCAGGTTGCGCAGCACGATCTCCAGCATGTGCGGGTCGCCCTGCACGGTTTCCACTTCGCAGCGCGTGGCAAGCGTGATGTGGCGCTGCGCGGCGACCTGCGCGTGCGTCGCCACCACCTGGGCCAGCAGCGGCGCCACCGCCACGGGCTCACGCACCACCTGCTCGCGCGCCAGCGGGTCCAGCCGGGCCAGGGTCAGCAGGCTGTCGACCAGCGCCGTGCTGCGGCCGATATCGTGGCGCAGCTTCTGGAACGGGGCGGCCAGGTCGGGATGCTGGCGCTGCAGCAGCTGCACGTGCATCTGCAGGGCGGCCAGCGGCGTGCGCAGCTCGTGCGCGGCATCGGCGGTGAAGCGGCGTTCGGCCTGCAGCGCCGCGTCGAGGCGGGCCAAGACGTCGTTCAAGGCGCCGACGATGGGCAGCAGCTCGCGCGGCTGGCCGTTGGTCGGCACCTGCGCCAGGTCGCCCGGCGTCTTTGCCGCGATGGCGGTGGCGGTCCGGCGCAAGGGTTCAAGCACGCGGCCCGTCAGCAGCCAGCACACCAGCATCAGCAGCACCAGCATGGCGGCCACGGGCAGCCACAGGTGCTCGGCCAGCTCCTCCAGGATGTCGAAGCGCTTGTCGTGCCGTTGTCCCACCTGTACTTCAAAGCGGCCCGCCTCGTCGCGCACGACGAACACGCGCCAGCGATCGCCGTCCACTTCCGGGTCGGCGAAACCGTCATCGTCGTCGAATCCCGTGACAAAGGGCGTGGCCGGCGCGCCGCCGGTGCGCTGGATGACGCGCCCGTTCGCCACGACCTGATACTGCATGTCGACCTTGTGCTCTTCGCTGGTACCGCGCCGCGCCGGCAGGCCCCGCTCGGCCCAGTCGGTGGTGGCGGCCATCAGCATATGGGCCGATTCCTCCAGCGCATCGTCGAACACTTCCTTCGTTTCCTGCCAGGCGATGAGGGTGACGATGCCCAGGCTTGCCAGCCACAGCGCGATGCTGGCGCCGAAGATGGCCGCCAGCAAGCGCCGCCGCAGCGACCACGGTGCAGACTCAGTCTTCATGCTTCAGTCTTCATGGTTCCAAGGGTTCTTCAAGCGGTAGCCCAGGCCCCGCACGGTGACGATGCTGTCGCTGCCCAGTTTCTTGCGCAGGTTATGGATGTACACCTCGATGGCATTGCTCTCCACCTCGTCGCCCCAGCCGTACAGGGTTTCCTCGATCTGGGCGCGGGTGACGATGCTGTTCCTGCGCAGCAGCAGCGCATACAGCACATGGTATTCGCGGGCCGTCAGCGCCACCGGCTGGCCGGCCAGGGTAGCCTGCCGGGTTTCGATATTCAGGGCGATGTCGCCGTGGCGCAAATCGTTGCTGACCTGGTCGGCCCCGCGCCGCGCCGCCGCGCGGATGCGGGCCGACAGTTCTTCCAGCTCGAAAGGCTTGACGAGGTAATCGTCGGCGCCCAGGTCCAGGCCTTCGACGCGGTCGGCCAGCGCGTTGTACGCGGTGATCAGGATGACGGGCACGCGGTTGCCGGCCGCGCGCAGGGAGCCCAGCAAGGCATCGCCGGAAAGGCCCGGCAGGCCGCGGTCGAGCAGCACGCAGTCATAGCGGTGCGTCATCAAGGCCGTCTGCGCCGAGTCGCCGCGCCGGACCCAGTCCACCGCGTGCTGGTCCAGCCGCAGCCAGGCCTGGATGGTCTCGCCCAGCGAGGTATCGTCTTCCACCAACAGGATGCGCATCGCGGCTCCAGGTTCACGGATGCCGGCGACTGTGCGCCGGCCACATGAACCCAATCTTAAAGCCAAATGCGGCCATCAATTCGCGCGCACCACCTGCAGCTTGACCTTTTTGCCCTGGCGGTAGGTGAACAGGGTCAGCGCGGCGTTGTGCAGGTCGCCCTTCGGGTCGAAGGCGATGGTGCCGGTGATGCCTTCGTACTTCACCTTGGCCAGCGCGGGCAGGTATTTGGCGGGGTCGCTCGACCCGGCCTGCTGCATGGCCGTGGCGAACACCATCACCGAGTCGTAGGCATACGGCGCATAGGTTTCCACTTCCAGCTTGAATCGCTTCTGGTAGCGCTGCGTAAAGGCGGCGTAGTTCGCTTCCTGGGGACCACTGACACCGCCCGCCACGACGCAGACGACCTTGTCGTCGCCCAGCGCTTCGCCGGCCAGCAGCGGCAGCCGTTCGGAGCAGATGCCGTCGCCCGAAACCAGCTTCGCGTGCAGGCCGAGGGCCTTCATCTGCTTGAGCATCGGCCCGGCCACGGCATCCATGCCGCCGTAGAAGATCACGTCCGGATTGCGGCCGCGGATCTGCGTCAGGATGGCGTTGAAGTCGGTCGCCTTGTCGTTGGTGAACTGGCGGCTGACGATGGCAGCGCCGCCGGCCGCCTTGACGCCCTTGACGAATTCGTCCGCCAGGCCCTGGCCGAAGGCGGTGCGGTCGTCGATGACGGCGATGTTCTTCGCCTTCAGCGTGGCGACGGTGTAGGTGGCGAGTGTACGGCCGATCAGGTTGTCGTTGGCGACGACGCGGAACGCCGTCTTGAAGCCCTGGGCGGTGTACTGCGGCGTGGTGGCGGCCGGCGATATTTGCGGAATGCCGGCGCTGGAATAGATTTTCGACGCCGGCACGGTGGTACCGGAGTTCAGGTGGCCCACCACGCCGGCCACCTTGGCATCGACCAGTTTCTGGGCGACCGCAGTGCCGGTTTTCGGATCGCTGGCGTCGTCTTCCGGGGCCAGCACCCATTTGACCTTCTTGCCGCCGATGGCAATGCCTTTCGCGTTCAAGTCGTCGATGGCCATGCGGGCGCCGTTTTCGATATCCTTGCCCTGATGGGCGCCGGGGCCGGACAGGGGCGAGGCGGTGCCGATCTTGACGACCGTCTGGGCCAGCACGGGTGCGGCGGCCAGGAGGAACACGGCAGGGACGACCAGGGAACGACGATGCATCGAATTTCCTTTACGGGACAGCGTGATAAAAAAGCGCGGACGAAAAAAAGCGCGGACGCATAAGCAAAACGCCACCGTCGGGTGGCGTTTTCGCTTGCGCCTCACGGCGTATCAATTGAAGAACAGGTACAGCAGCACCAATACGATGCCTGGAACGCCCAGGATCCAAGCCAGAAAATATTTACCCATGATTGCTCTCCTGAAAGTCGTTATGTAATCACTACGACTCCAGAATGCCTCACGGGCAGGGCACCGTCCGTTCGCTACTGCACAGTAGTCAAGTTTATATCTTTTTCAGCGCGTCGGGCTTATGGGCCGCCTCGGCGCCGGTCTTGGCGCTCACGACCAGGTATTCCGGATTTTCCTTGGAGGCCGCCACTTCGTGGCCCTTGATGCTGGTATGCGACGTCAGCTTTTTCTTCACGGTGCCCTGCACGGTGCCCTGGGATGAATGCCATTCGACTTTATCGCCGGCCTTGAATGTTCCCGTCATGATGCCTCCTAGAAATGCGACAATAATGCTTATTTGACCATGGATTGGCGCCGTCGCTGATGATATTCCCAGTTCACCTCCGGGTCGCGCTGTGCGCTGCCTTGCTGCCTGTCCTTGCATCGGCCAACGACGGCATCGCCGGCGTCAGCGCGGGCGGCATCGTGTTTCGCAAGACCGATGCCATCGCCATGAAAAAGGAGGTGCTCACGGTCAGCCATGACCTGATCACCGTGGACTATGAGTTTCTCAACGAGTCGGGCGCCGATGTCGAGGAAACCATCGTCTTCCCCCTGCCTGCCTATGCGGCGGCGCAGATACCGATGGACACGTATTACGGCGAGCCAGCCGCCTTTTCGATCGTCGTCGACGGCAAACCGGTGGCCTACACGCCGACCTTGGTCGCGCTGGACGAGGCCGGCAACGACGTGACCGCCGCGCTACGCAAGGCGGGCCTGTCGACGGCGCAGATCGCGTACACGCCGGATTTTGGCGAGCAACGCGCGCCCGCGCCGCTGAGCGACAAGCAGGTCAAGCGGCTGCTGGCGCTCGACCTGATGAGCGCCGAGGGCGCGTCCGGTCCCGACGAGCCGCGCTGGCAGGTGCAGGTCAACTATGTATGGAAGCAGAAATTCCCCGCCAATCGCATCGTGCGCGTCCACCATGCCTACCGTCCCTTTACCGAAGGCGGTCCCGGCGCCACCAGCGTGGAGGGCGACTTCAAGCAGCGCTACTGCGCCGACCCGGCCTTCTTCGCGGCCTGGCGCAAGGTCGCCGCGCGCAACGAAGGGCGTTACGTGCCGGCCGCCCATGTCGGCTATATCCTCAAGACGGGCAATACGTGGAAGCGGGGCATCGAGGACTTCACGCTGAACATCGTCAAGCGCGCTCCGGGGGAACTGGTCAGCCTGTGCTTCCCCGGCACCGTCACCAAACTCGACAGCAAAACCTACCAGGTGCGCCTGAAGAACTTCCAGCCGAAAGACGACCTGCAAATCTATTTCGGCAACGTCAGCGACTACGCCGACAACAAGGGCCGGATGCCCCGGCTGCCGCGGTAACGCCCCTCAAGGCCGGTCGCCTGCCAAGGTACGCCGCGCCGCCTGGCTGATGGCCTGCGTGGCCGGGTGGCTGATGCGCCGTTCGGACGTGATGGCATAGACCTGTTCGCGCAGGCTGGGAATGGTGCCGGCCAGGACGACGCCGTACTGCCCGCAGATGTGCTGGGCAATCGCCGCCGGCGCGAAGAACATGCCCATGCCGGACTGGCCGAAGGCCTTGATCATGGCGCTGTCGTCGAACTCGCCGATCACGTGCAAGCGCGGCACGTGATCGTGCAGCCATTGCATCAGCCGCGCGTGGACGGCGAAATCCTCGCCCGGCAGCAGCAGCGGCACGCCGTTCAGGCAGGCCGGGAACGGACCGGCCAAGGTGGTGGCCAGGGCCGGCGCGGCAAACACGCCCAGTTCGCTCTCGCCCAGCAGGTGGTTATAGCCGCGCACGCTCAGGTGACTGGGCATGGGCCGGTCGGCAATGATCATGTCCAGCTTGTGCACGGCCAGGTCGGCCAGCAGCGCGGCCAGGCGCCCTTCCCGGCATACCAGCCGGATCGGGTCTTCCAATGTCAGCGCCGGCTCGATCAGCCGGCAGGCCACCGTCTTCGACACGGAATCGGACACGCCCACGCGAAACACGGTGGCGCTGGCGGTGGCCTGGTCGCGCACAACATCCATCAGCGCGTCGCCGGCGCTGAAGATGTCCTCCGCATGGCGCAGAACGCGCTTGCCCGTTTCCGTCAGCTCCAGCCGGCGACCCACGCGCCGGAACAGGGCCACGCCCAGGGTGTCGGCAAACTCCGTCAGCTGGCCGGAAATCGACTGGGGCGTCAGGTGCAGCTGGGCCGCCGCCTTGGCGATGCTGCCGGCCCGCGCCACCGTCCAGAAATAGCGCAGGTGCTTGTAGTTGAGTGTCGCCATGGCTTGTCGATAGTTCGTTTAATTCGATGATTTAAGAAAGTATATTCGAATTGTACGAATGATCCATCACCCCTACCATGAAGTCTCATCACTAACGAGGAGCTGGATATGCAGATCGACATTCAATCGAACGGCCTGGTCGTCACGAGCAGCCTGCGTGCCTACATCAAGCGCCGCCTGCGCTTCGCGCTGGGCTGGGCGCTGACGAGCCGGCTGGTGGTCTGGCTGTCGGACATCAACGGCCCGCGCGGCGGACGCGACAAGCGCTGCAAGATCCAGGTCCAGCTGGGCCATGGCCGCAAGAGCGTGCTGATCGAGGATACCGAGGCCGACCTGTACACCGCCATCGACCGCGCCGCCGATCGGGCCGACCGCGCCGTGTCGCGCCAGCTGGCACGGCGCCGCGCCTTCACGCACGAAAAACTGACGATGTCCGAATCCGGCGACACGCCGGTGCCGGGCGGCACACACTGACGCGCATCACCAACGGATAGGACATCGATCATGAACGGTATCGAAAACATTGCCAGCGGCCCCATGTGGGCGGGCTTCGTGGCATTCGTGCTGGTAATGCTGGCACTCGACTTGTGGGTCTTCGGCGGCAACAAGGCGCACAAGGTGTCGGTGCGCGAGGCGGGCGCGTGGTCGCTCGGCTGGTTCTCGCTGGCACTGCTGTTCAACGGCGGCCTGTGGTGGTACCTGAAGGGCACCGTGGGACCGGACATCGCCGAGCAGAAGGCGCTGGAATTCCTGTCCGGCTACCTGATCGAGAAGGCGCTGTCGGTCGACAACGTGTTCATCTTCCTGCTGATCTTCTCGGCCTTCCAGGTCAAGCCGGAATACCAGCGGCGCGTGCTGATCTACGGGGTGCTCGGTGCCATCGTCATGCGCGCCATCATGATCCTGGCCGGTGCCTGGGTGGTGAAGGAATTCACGTGGGTGCTGTACCTGTTCGGCGCCTTCCTGCTGTTCACCGGCGTGCGCATGATGTGGGCGGCCGACCATGAGCCGGACGTGAAGAACAATCCCGTGCTGCGCTTCGCGCGCCGCGTGCTGCCGGTGGCCGAAGGCGACCATGGCGAAAAGTTCTTCGTGCGCCATAACGGCGTGCGCCATGTAACGACCCTGTTCCTCGTGCTGATCCTGATCGAGGTGACGGACCTGGTGTTCGCGGTGGACTCGATCCCGGCCATCTTCGCCATCACGTCCGACCCGTTCATCGTGTTCACGTCGAACCTGTTTGCGATCCTGGGCTTGCGGGCGCTGTACTTCCTGCTGGCCGATATCGCGGACCGCTTCCACCTGCTCAAGTACGGCCTGGCGCTGGTGCTGTGCTTTATCGGCGCGAAGATGCTGCTGCTGCCGTGGCTCCACATCCCGGTGCACATCTCGCTGGCCGTGGTGGCCACCCTGATCGCCGGCAGTGTCGTGGCGAGCCTGTATGCCACGCGTAACAAGAACCACTAATTGAATTCATCTAAGGAGTTTTGCAATGCGTAGTTATCCCCAAAACAGTGCCAACGCCGCCGGCCGCCTGCTGGCCCTGTCGATGGTCATCGACGGCAACCTGGCTCCGGCCGAGCTGCGGACCCTGTCCGCCACCCACCTGCTGGAAGAAATCGACATCGACGTCGACACCTTCCAGGGCCTGATCGGCGACCTGTGCGAGGACATGCTGGAAAGCGCGGGCGGCCAGCGCAACGTCGAGCTGGAGCCCGATACGCTCGACGCGCTGCTGGCCGAGATCACGGACCCGCTGCTGCGCCGCAGGCTGCTGGGCGCGATGTCGAAGATCGCCGACGCCGACGGCGTGCTGACGGATGCCGAGGCGACCTTGCTGGCGCATGCGGCCAGCGCGTGGAGCGGCGACAGCCTGGCCGCCGCCTGAACGCAGGCTACGCTGGCGGCAGCGGCAAGCCTTCCGCCAGCGCCAGCCGCTCCATCGCGCTTTCCAGCAGCACCCGCGCCTGCGCGGCAGCCAGTTCCAGGTCGCGGTGCAGCTGGGCATCCGTGGTATTGCGCGAGATGCACTGGGCGCTGTAGCGCTCGAACGAACCGACCATCAGCAGCAGCTCGGACAGGTGGCGCGGGCATTCGCAGCTCAACCGGTTGCCGGCGGCCGTGATGGCGGCCAGCGCCTGCTCGTCCAGCCGGCGCGGCGGCACCGGCACGGCGGCGGCGGTCCGCTCCGGCAGGCGCACCTGCTGCCCCGCCAGCGCGGCGCGGCACAGGATGGCCAGCTCGCCCATCTCGGCCGGCACGCGCGCCACCAGGCAGCCGTGCGCGCGCAGTTCGCGGATGGTGGCGCTGGCGCAGAAGCGGTACAGCACCACCACGGCCGCCACGCCGGCCCGGGTGCGGGCGGCAGCGAGCAGCGGCACGGCCGCTTCGTCCAGTTCCGATAACTCCACCAGCAGCACGTCGGCACTGCCGATCGGCACCGTCACCTCGTCCAGCCGGGCGCAGGCGGCGCGCACGTCCAGGCCCAGCGAGCGGCCGGCGGCGGCAATGCGCCGCGCCAGGCTGTCGCCGACGACGGCCACGCTGATCGGGCCGGACGCCGCATCGGCATGCTCGGCCCGCGCGCCCGTCAGTTCCGCCAGTTGCTCCACGGGCAAAGTCGTCAGGGTGCCGATGGGATGGCCCTGGTCGACCAGTTGCTTGAGCAGCGCCAGCCGGCGCACCTGCCCGGCCGTGTACAGGCGCTGCCCGTGTTCGGAGCGCTGGGTGTTGGACAGGCCATAACGCCGTTCCCACACGCGCAGGGTTTCCACGCTCAGTCCGGCCAGCCGGGCCGCCACGCCGCTGCGATACGCCAGCGTCGATTTTTCCTGCTTGCTTGAATTGATGTCATCCATGATCTGAACCGAAGTTGAACCTGTGAAGTCCGTATCTTAACCGCGTTGTCCTGGACAAAGCACACGATAGAACGATAAATTGTGCGTCAAGCCGGTTCAAATCCCGGGCAAGCAGGCAGAAATGCTACTTACCACAGGAAAATTCCGGGACAGTCCCCGAAAATTCCGGGACAGTCCCCGGCTTTTCCGGGACAGTCCCGGAGCTTTCCGACGTATCCACTCATCCAAGGAGATCGAAATGAAGAAAATGTTGATCGCAGCAGCATTCGCCATGGCCGCAGGCGCCAGCCAGGCCGCCGATATCGTCGACACCGCCAAGTCGGCCGGTAACTTCAATACGCTGGTAACGGCCGTGCAGGCCGCCGGCCTGGTCGACACGCTGAAGGGTCCGGGCCCGTTCACCGTGTTCGCCCCGACGGACGAAGCCTTCGCCAAGATTCCGAAGGCCAAGCTGGACGCGCTGCTGAAGGACAAGGCCGCGCTGACCAAGGTGCTGACCTACCACGTGGTGCCGGGCAAGGTGATGGCGGCCGACGTCAAGCCGGGCAATGTGAAGACGGTGGAAGGCAGCAGCCTGGCCGTGACGGCCAAGGGCGGCAAGGTGATGGTCGACAAGGCGCATGTCGTGAAAACCGATATCGCCGCCGACAATGGCGTGATCCACGTGATCGATACCGTCGTGATGCCGAAGTAATCGCCGCTGTCCGAATGAAGAACGCCACCTTGCGGGGTGGCGTTTTGCTTTCCGCAGTGCGGGAAGGCGCGCCCGGGCCCGGTTTTCTTATCCCGGCTTTACAAGTCGTAACGAGTGATACAGGTGTCGGTCTATCCTCAGCCGGCCTTGGCCCTTAATCTACTCCTGCAGCCAATCAATGACCGTGGAGAGAAAAATGGAAAAAATCGCTAACGCAAGCCCTATTGCAAGCCGCATCCACCCGCTGTTTGCCGCCGCCGCCGTATCGGTGATTGCCCTCAGCGGCACTGGTATCGCGGCCATGACGGGTATGCTGCCATCGAGCAAAGCCCAGCCGGCCGCGCAGACGATGCCCACGAGCCTGTCGCCACAACAACTGGCAGCGGCGCAGCTGACCTCGCAACAGCTCGCACCGCAAGCGCTGCAGCAGCCTTCACTCGTGCTGGACCCGGCCCCCGCTGTACGCCAGCCGGCCGTGCAGGCCGCGCCGGAGCGCGTCGTCGTGCGGGAAGTCGTGTACCGTGAACCGGCGCCCCGCAAGCCGGTGCGCGAAGCCCCGGCCCGCAGCTATGCGGCGCGGCACCAGCAGCCCGTTCACGCGCCGGCCCCGGTGGCACAGGAACGCGCGCCGAACTATGTGGCGATCGGTACCGGCGCGGTGGTTGGCGGCTTGCTCGGCAACCAGGTCGGCGACGGCAACGGCAAGAAATTGGCCACCCTGGCCGGCATCATCGGCGGCGGCTATGTCGGCAACGAGATTGCCAACCGCAACAAGTAAGCCGATGACGTTTCAAGCTGGCCCCGCCTGACTAAGCGGGGCCAGGCGAGTCCGCCGGGCGCCTGCGCCCGTTGCCGGACACCACCCCGGTCTGCGTCACCACATCGTCACCACATCAAATCATCGGGAATCTGGAAAGCGGCGTACGGATCGTCCGGATCCACTTCCGTCGTCGTCTTGTTGACCCGCACCACCAGCCCCGCGTCGCGCTCGGCGATCTTGTCGGCGATCACTCTCGGCACCAGTTCCGTCGCTTCGCCCAGGCGCACGATGACGAGGCGACCGGCCACCAGGTGCTCGCGCACGGCGGGCGAGACGAAGATGCGTTCGATCTTGCTGTTGAACGTGAAGTTGTAGGCGATATCGCCGTTGCCCTTGTTCTGCTTGTTCTTCTGCACCATGTCGACGATCTGCGCCATGATCGCCTTCTGGGCGGCGGCCGCATCGCGCTGGGCGTTCGCCTCGCGCGCCTTTTCCGCGTTCTTGCGCTGCAGCTCCTGCGCCGCGATGCGCGCTTCGTCGACGCTTTGCGTGCCGGTGCGCCGCTCGACCTTGGTCTGCTTGCTCTTGTCCTGGTTGACCTGCTTGACCTTTTTCTTGTCGACCAAGCCCGCTTTTAAAAGTTGCTCCTGCAACGAGACCATCTGCTGCTCCGTAAAGGGAGGCCGGCGGTGCCGGCCATAAAGCCGCCAGCATAGCAAACCCGCCGGCACTGTACCGGGAATCTTTGACCTGGCCCGCCGGAAGGAAGATACTAGGCAACGTTGCATTCCAGTACTCATCATCATCCCATAAGGAGATTGTCAGTGAAGAAAGTCATGCTGGTCACCCTGCTGGCCGCCGCGTTCGCCGCGCAGGCGCAAACCGCCCCGCAATTCGATCCTCAGCGCCTGTCGCAACATGTCAAGGTGCTGGCGTCGGACGCCTTCGAGGGCCGCGGCCCGAACACGGCCGGCGAAACGAAGACCGTGGAATACCTGATCGAGCAGTTCAAGGCGGCCGGCCTGCAGCCGGGTGGCGACCTCGTCAAGGGCAAGCGCAGCTGGACCCAGGACGTGCCGCTGGGCCGTTTCGAGATCAAGGGCCCCGTCAAGCTGACCCTGAACGACGGCAAGAAGACCGAATCGTTCACGCAGGGCGAGCAGCTGGCCGTGCGCGCGGCCATGAACGGCAGCAAGGTGGTGGACTTCAAGAATGCACCGCTGGTCTTCGTCGGCTACGGCACCACGGCGCCGGAACGCCAGTGGGACGACTTCAAGGGCGTGGACCTGAAGGGCAAGCTGGCCGTCGTGCTGATCAACGACGCCGACTTCGAAACGGGCGACGGCGAATTCGGCGGCAAGGCCATGACCTACTACGGCCGCTGGACCTACAAATATGAAGAGATGGCACGGCGGGGCGCGCTGGGCACCCTGATCGTGCACGAAACGGCGCCGGCCTCCTACGGCTGGGCCACGGTGAAGAATTCGAACACGAACGTCATGTACGACATCGTGCGCAAGAACCCGCGCGCGGCCCATGCGCCGATGGAAGCGTGGATCCAGCGCGACGTCACGGCGGACCTGTTCAAGCGCGCCGGCCTGGACTTCGACGCGCTGAAGAAGCAGGCACAAAGCCGCGACTTCAAGCCCGTCACGTTGAAGGGCATCACGCTGTCGGCCCACTACGCCGTGGACGCGCAGGTGATCAAGTCGAAGAACGTGGCCGCGCGCGTGGAAGGGAGCGAGCGCCCCAACGAGACCGTCATCTACAGCGGCCACTGGGATCATCTGGGCGTGGGCCTGCCGGACGCCAAGGGCGACAAGATCTACAACGGCGCCGTCGACAACGGCACTGGCATCGCCGCCCTGCTGGAACTGGCGCGAGCCTACGGCAAGGCGCCGGCGCCGAAGCGCAGCGTCGCCTTCCTGGCCGTCACGGCCGAGGAGAAAGGCCTGCTGGGCTCCGAGTACTACGCCGCCAATCCCCTGTATCCGCTGGAAAGCACGGTGGGCGTCATCAATATGGATGCCCTCAGCCCCTTCGGCCCCGCGCGCGACTTCACCATTTCCGGCAGCGCCAAGCTGGACCTGCTGGACCAGCTGGTGGCCAAGGCGAAGCAGTACGACATGACGTACGCGCCCGACCCGAAACCGGAAGCGGGCCACTTCTTCCGCTCCGACCACTTCCCGTTCGCCAAACGCGGCGTGCCGGCCATTTCCTTCGGCTCCGGCGAGGACTGGGTCGACGGCGGCAAGGCGGCCGGCGCCAAGGCCGAGGAGACCTACGTCACCGACAACTACCACCAGCCGTCGGACGAGTGGAAGGCCGAATGGCCGTTCACGGGCATGGCACGCGACCTGGGCATGCTGTACAGCCTGGGCCGTGACCTGGCCGACGGCGGCGCGTGGCCGAACTGGTCGAAGGACGCCGAGTTCCGTGCCGTGCGCGACCAGACCACCGGCAAGCGCAAATAAAGCCGCTGCGGGCGCCACCTTTCCCCCATTCGCGCACCGCCCTGGTGCGTGCGTGGCGCCTGCACGACAGCGCATCCTCCATCTTGTGGCGCAGCGAGCCATCGTGACAAAGTGTGACCATTAAGACAGCAAGTTGACCTTATACTCTTGTGCTCCGATGAAAGATTGAGCACAAGGAAATATGGATGCCCTGACCTTGATTGTCGCCTCAGGCATGGCCGCGACCATCATGGCCGCCGCCATGGCGATGCTGTACCGCGCCAGTTCGCGCGCGGCCGGCCTGCTCGACTGGTCGCTGGCGGGGCTGCTGTTCCTGGCATCGAATATCGTTGCCTTCGGCGCCGTCGTCACGGGCCGTCATGAAATCCTGATTCCCGCCTTCGGCAACGCCCTGTACGTGGCGGGCCACTTCGCCATCGCCGCCGGCTTGCGGCGGCACCTGGGCCTGCCGCCCCGCTACGGCGTCCTGGCCGGCATCGTCGCCCTCGTCGTCGCCCTGCACTGGCTGCCGTTCGCGCAGCAGGCCGTGGCCAACCGGCTGATGCTGTTCACGCCGATCATCGTCTCCATCAATTTCAGCGTCGTGCGGCTGCTGTGGCGCATGCCGGCGGGTCCGGCCCGGGCCGCCTATATGCCACTGTTGTGCCTGGAAGTGCTGTTCATGGCACAGATGCTGGTGCGGGCCGGCTACCTGGCCATCAACCCGCAGACCACACTGACCTTCCTGGGCAGCCAGGCGCTGCAGACGGTGGGCTCGCTGTTCGTGCTGTTGTTCCTGATGGTGGCCGGCATGAGCTGCGCGCTGATCGTCATCCGCCACCAGGAACTGGCGCTGCGCAAGGCGTCGCTGACGGACAGCCTGACGGGCTGGCTGAACCGGCGCGCGCTGCACGATATCGCCAGCCGCGAGTTCGGCCGGGTCGGTCGCGCCGGGCACAGCGTCTCCTTTATCGCCTTCGACATCGACCACTTCAAGGCCGTCAACGACCGCCATGGCCACAGCACGGGCGATATCGCAATCCGCCACGTCACCGCCCTGGCCGAGCATGCGCTGCGCGGCTATGACACGCTGTTCCGGCTGGGCGGCGAAGAATTCGCCGTGCTCGTCACGGGCCACGGCCCGGGCGAACTGCACGGCATCGCCGAGCGCGTGCGCGAGCTGATCGAGCGCACGCCCCTGTACTGGGAGGACCAGGCCATCGCGATGACGGTCAGCATCGGCCTGGCCAGCTGCACCCCGGCCGACACCAGCTGGGAAGACGCCCTGCGCCGCGCGGACGGGGCGCTGTACCAGAGCAAGCGCGACGGCCGCAACCGGGTCACGCCCTGCCCAATGGTGCGCCTGCACGCCGTGGCGGCCTGAAGCAATCGAGCAGAGAATTTGCGCTTGATCCGGATCAAATACCGGATCGAATGCGGGGACAGCGCCCCCGCCATGGATTCCAATCTTCCTGAACCCTTGGCGGGAGCTTCCATGAAACCAGACACGCATCCACCGAAGAAACCCCTGGCCGCCGGCACCCGGCGCCTGCTGCTGATGGCGCTGTTCGCCGCCATCGCCATCGTCGCCGCACTCGCGGCGGAAGGACTGGCGGCAGGTGCGCCGCCGGCGCCCTTCGATCCCCTTGGCGCGCCCCTGTGCGCGCCGGCACCGGGCGCCCCGGGCATGCCGCGCCGGTTGCTGCTGGCCCAGGCGGAAACGGCGCCGTTCCGCGCCGAGCGCCTGCATCCGGGCAAGGCGGCCGCCGGCGCCCCACCCCTGTATGACAACCTGGGCACGCTGCACATGGCCGTCACCACGGCCAGCCCGCGCGCGCAGGCGTATTTCGACCAGGGCCTGCGCCTGGCCTTCGCCTTCAACCATGCCGAGGCGGCGCGCGCCTTTCGCGCCGCCCAGCAAGCCGATCCTGCCTGCGCCATGTGCCACTGGGGCGAGGCGCTCGTGCTGGGCCCGAACATCAATGCCCCCATGTTTCCCGATGCCGTGGCGCCGGCCGTGGCCGCTGCGAAACGGGCTGTGCGCCACGCCGCCCACGCCATGCCGGTGGAACAGGCACTGATCCACGCCGTGGCGCAGCGCTACGCGGCACCGGCGCCGGCCGACCGCGGGAAGCTGGACAAGGCCTACGCCACCGCGATGGCCGGCGCTGCCCGTGCCTTCCCGAAGGACGACACGGTGCAGGTGCTGTACGCGGAGGCCCTGATGGACGTGTCGCCATGGAACTACTGGGAAGGCGGCGGCAGCCGGCCGCGTCCGGGCACGGCGGACCTGGTGGCCGCACTCGAACGGGTGCTGCAACGCAATCCGGCCCACCCGGGCGCCGCGCACTACTACATCCACGCCGTGGAAGCGTCGACCCGGCCGGACAAGGCGCTGCCATATGCACGCGAGCTGGCGCGCAAGATGCCCGGCGCCGGCCATATCGTGCACATGCCTTCGCATATCTACTACCGGGTCGGCCTGTACCGCGACGCGCTGCAGTCGAACCAGGCCGCCATCGCGGTGGACGAAGCCTACCTGGCCGACTCGGCCAGCGACCCCGTGTACCGGGGCGCCTATTACCCCCACAATATCCACTTCGTCATGGTGTCGGCCCTGATGGGCGGCGACGGCCGCACGGCACTGGAGGCAGCCGCCAAGCTGGACAAATCGCTCAGCCCGGCATTGGTGAAGGACTTCGCGATGATGCAGCCCGTCAAGGCAGCGCCCTACTTCTCGCACGTGCAGTTCAGCAGCCCGGAAACGCTGGTTGCGCTGCCCGATCCGGGGCCAGACTTCGTGCTGGTGAAAGCCATGTGGCACTACGCCCGCGCCGTGGGCTTCGCCCGCATGGGTCACGTGCCCGAGGGCATGCGCGAAGTGGCCGCGCTGGCGGCGCTGGAACGGCGCGCCGACTTCAAACCGCTCACGGATGCGGGCGTGCCGGCGCCGGACATCGTGCGCACGGCACGCGCCGTCGCCACGGGCCGGCTGGCCGAAGCGCGCGGCAAGCTGCCGGCGGCCTTGCAGGCCTACCAGGAAGCGGTGGACGTGCAGGACACGCTGCCCTACACGGAACCGCCCTACTGGTACTACCCCGTGCGCCAGTCGCTGGGCGCGGCGCAGCTGCGGGCCGGCCAGCTCGAGGCGGCCGAGCGGACGTTTCGCGCGTCCCTGGCCCGCACGCCCAGCAACGGCTGGGCCCTGCGGGGCCTGATGGAAGTGTACCGCCAGCGTGGCGACGCATCGGCGCTGGCGGCGACCCAGAAGCGCTTCGACGGCACGTGGCTGGGGCAGGGCCCGCCGGCGCTGTCGCTGTTGTGAAGGGTGGCCGTCAGAAGGTCTGGCTGCCCGACGACGGACGCACCCGGTAATCGTCGCCGCCCGCCTGATAGCCGCTCATGGCGCCCGCCACCACGGCGCCGAACAGCAGCACGGGCACGATCCACGCCACGATGATGACACCGCGCGTGTTCGGCACCGGCGGCGGACCGAAGGCGTTCGGGCCGCTGTCGCCCTTGCCGAACACGAGCCACAAGGTGGCGATCACGTTCACGAACGGCACGGCCAGCAGCACACCCCACCAGCCGGAACGGCCCATGTCGTTGAAGCGCCGGCGCGCGATGACGAAACTGGCGACCAGCATGGCAATGCCGACGACGCCCTGGACCAGGCCCAACAGCGCCGTATTGCCCAGGCCGACGACACCCAGCAAGCCTCCCGACAGCCCCGCCACCAGCAGGATGGCGATAACGGCCGCGCTGCTGTAGGCCAGGTAGCGCACGCGGCCGATGCGGCCCGACCAGGCCAGCACGCGCGGCACATAGTCGTCATTCCCGGCGCCGCTGGCCATATGCGCCGGTTCCTGCACTGTCTGGTATTCCATGTACCCCCCTTGTTGTGCCCATTGTCAGGCGCCTTGTTCGCCCAACATTGTGGTCGAAACGGCAAAGATGCGCTGCTGTCATTGAATCACAAGTGCTTCCCAGTGCGCGCGCGATGCGATGTCTTGCCCCCGCAACGCCGCCGGTCCGGCGCAGGCGGTAATTGATGACTTCGCTTGAAATTGCGCCTATCATGTTTCCATAACGCAATAATACTGCGAAGTTTGCAAGAATCCTCCGTCCAAACGTAAAGACCACCGTGGCTTTCAACGACATCGCGCACTGGCGCAACCAGATCTTCTGTCCCCTGATGTCCGCTGTCGCCGCACTGGGCACCATCGTCGCCGTTCCCAGCATCGCGCTGGTGATCTACCGCGGCTTCTGGGGCGTGGCCGTGTTCGACATCATCGCTTTCGCGTGGCTGCTGGGCCTGTGGCGGGCGACTGGCCTGCCCTATCGCGTGCGCGTGATCAACCTGCTGGCGCTGATGTTCGCCATCGGCATCGCCATGATGGTAACGGTGGGCCCCATCAGCCAGGTCTTCCTGCTGGTGCCGCCGATCCTGGGTGCCATCCTGCTGGGACCGTGGCCCGCGGCGCTGGCGCTGGCCTCCGGTGGGGCGGCGATCCTGACCTTGAGCCTGACGGGCCATGCCCGGCTGTACGTCACGGGCACGGAAGATTACGCGCTGCTGCCCTCGCTGATCCTGACCTTGAATTTCCTGTGCATCGGCGCGATGCTGACGTTCTCGTGCAGCGTCCTGCTGCAGCGGCTGACTCGTTCGCTGACGGATTTGCGCGACTATGCCGAATCGCTGCAGCGCGGTCGCGGCGAACTGGCCGCCCTGAACGGCGAACTGCGACTGCAGGCCACCGCGATGGCGCGCCTGAGCGAGATGGTGCTGATCGCCGAATCGCGGCCCGGTTCGGCAGCCGAGCAGCCCATCATCTTCGCCAACGACGCGTTCCTGCGCCGCACCGGCTACAGCCGCGAGGAACTGCTGGGCCAGAGCATGCGGCTCCTGCACGGCCCGCTGACGGAGGCGCACGAAGTGCAGCGCATCGTCGAAGCGATGCGCCGGCTCGAACCGGTGAAGGCCGAGATCATGAACTACACCAAGTCGGGCGAGGCCTACCTGGTGGAGATGGAAATGGTGCCCTTTGCCGACGAGGACGGCGCCAACACGCACTGGGTGGTGGTGGGCCACGACATCACGGAGCGCAAGCGCGCAGCCGACGCCATCCACAGCCTGGCCTTCTACGACGTGCTGACCGGACTGCCGAACCGCCGCCTGCTGATGGACCGGCTGGAACACATGCTGGCGTCGGCCCAGCGCGACGGGCGTTGCGGCGCCGTCATCTTCATCGACCTGGATCACTTCAAGTACATCAACGACGCGCGCGGCCACGCCACGGGCGACTCGATGCTGCGCAAGGCGGCGCAGCGCCTGACGCGCCTGGTCCGCGTCGACGACACGGTGGCGCGCCTGGGCGGCGACGAATTCGTCGTGCTGCTGCCGAACCTGGCGCACGATATCGACCACGCCACCCGCACCGCGCTGAGCATGGCCGAACGCATCGGCGAAGCCGTGCGCCAGAGCTTCGAGATCGACGGCCAGTCCTACAATTCCTCGGCCAGCGTCGGCGTGGCCATGCTGCCTCGTCCAGGCCAGACCGTGCACGACCTGCTGCGCGAAGCCGATATCGCCATGTACCGGGCCAAGGCGGCCGGCCGCAACGGCGTGGCCCTGTTCGAGGCGACCATGCGCGCCGACGTCGAACGGCGCCTGACGATGGAGCGCGACCTGTCGATGGCGCTGGAAAACGGCGAGCTGCAGATGCACCTGCAACTGCAGGTGAGCCGCGACGAAACCCCGGTGGGCGCCGAAATGCTGATGCGCTGGAAGCGCGCCGACGGCACCTCGGTGCCGCCCGACGTCTTCATCCCCGTGGCCGAGGCTACCGGCCTGATCGTCCCGCTGGGGCGCTGGGCCCTGCACCAGGCTTGCCTGGCCTGGCTGCGCCTCGATGCCATGGGCACGCCGCTGCCGTTGTCGGTCAATGTCAGCCCTTCGCAGTTCCGCCAGCCCGACTTCGTGTCCCAGGTGCGCGCCACCCTGGCCGAAACGGGCGCCCCGGCCGCGCAGCTGATCTTCGAAGTGACGGAAGGCCTGCTGATCGAGAACCTGGACGCCACCATCGAGCGCATGCACGAACTGGCGCTGATGGGCATCCGCTTCTCGATCGACGACTTCGGCACCGGCTACTCCAACCTGGCCTACCTGAAGCGCATGCCCCTGTACGAACTGAAGATCGACAAGAGCTTCATCCACGACACGCCGGCCGACGCCAACGGCCGCGCCATCGTGCAGTCGATCCTGGCGATGGCGGGCCACCTGGGCCTGCGCGTCGTGGCCGAGGGTGTCGAGACCCAGGCCCAGGCCACCTTCCTTTCCGAGCACGGCAGCCCCGGCATGCAGGGCTACCTGTTCTCGCGCCCGGCGCCGCTGAACGACGTCATTGCCTTGCTGGGCGAGCGCAACGAAGCCCTGCAGGCGGGCGCCGCCCCCTGACCCGCCATTGGAGCCTGGCATCTGAACCGGCCCCTTCATCAATGGTGATGTTGCCCGAAAACCGGTGTTGCCCGAAAACCGGTGTCAGACACCGGTTCTAGACCGCTGCGGCGGACCGACCGGTTTTCGGGCAACACGGGGCCACGCGCCCGGCCCTCCGGGCCGTGGCGCGATCCATCAAGGCGCTGACGCAAAGCGACAATACGCGCTGTCCCCTTCCCTCTAGTCTCTTCCTCCAGCGAATGCCCGCGGCGGCTTCGCGTGTCACGCTGTTGCCGCATCCTCGACGTTTCATTCACCGCGGTTGGTCAACCCTTACGGAGAAACAGGAAATGGATCTGAGCAAGTGGAAATTCCTTGGCAACACCGCCGGCGCCCTCGCGCTGGCCCTGGCGGCGGCCCTGCCGGCACAGGCAGGCAATACCGGCGTGGCATTCGTGCATGGTACGGGGCACCCGACCGATGCAGCCAATGACTACTGGTCGCGTGGCATGATCGACTCGGTCCGGCAAGGGTTGCCCAATGCGTCGCTGTATGTCGTCATCAACTGCGACTTCGACCAGTACATGTGGGCCGCCACGGCGGGCGGCTGCCTGGCCGACCAGCTGCACCGCTTCATCGTCGCCAACGACATCACGGACCTGGTGGTCGAGACGCACTCGAACGGCGGCAACGTGATGCGGTGGATCATGTCGAACCCGACCCAGGACAGCCGCTTCCCCGCCATCATCCGCGCCGTGCGCTGGGTCAATGCGCTGGCGCCGTCGTCGCTGGGGACGCCGCTGGCCGATGCCGCCATCAGCGGCAATGCCTTCGAATCCTCCGTCGGCTGGCTGCTCGGCTTCAAGACCGATGCCGTGCGCCAGCAGCAGCTCAGCTGGATGGCGAACTACAACGCCACCATGTTGTACGGCACGGCGGGCCGGCCGGCGCTGCCCAAGCCCTTCTACAGCATCGTCGGCACCGATGTCGACAGCTCGCCCTTCGACACCGACAGCTGGTGCGGCGGCTATCCGGAAAACGTCGGCCTGGAAGTGACGCAGGGATGGTTGAACAGCTGCTCGGACGGTTTCCTCGAATGCAGCAGTCAATCCGGCGCGGGCTCGCGCTGGTTCTACGACAAGGACCGCACCAATGGCGCCGAGCCCCTGTCGCACAACCAGAGCCGGCGCCAGTGCTTCGGCCTGGACGTCATCCTGCGCAACGACATCTGAGGAGCCGACATGACCCATCAAACCATCCTGGCTGCCTGCATCGCCGCTGCATTGCTCGCTCCCCTGGCCGCACAGGCCGACCTGCTGCCGCAACAGGCAGGCGACCTGGCCCCTGGTGCCCTCGTCGCCGCGCAGGCTGCGCGCACGAATTTGACAACCAGCGCGGCAACCATCGCGCCGCCCGTCACGCGCGAAGCCGTCTCGTTCAGCTGGCGCTCGCGCGATGCCGTGACGGCGCCGAAGCCCTTCGTGGCCCTGAGCCGCGAGGCCTATTTCACCGTCACCGGCGCCGAGCTGGCGCAAGGCGTGGCGCTGCCCACCACGGCGCCGCGCGCCATCGTGCGGCTGCAGCCCGTGGGCGAGGCGTCGGTACGCGCCAACGAAGCGATCCAGCCTTCGTCGCTGATCATCATCGATGCCGATGGCCGCGCCCTGAACGCGGGCGACGGCATCGAGACGATGGTGTCGGCCGACCGCCTGGCGAAGGCCGACCTGCCATTCGCCGCCGCCACGTCGGCCTTCCGCCTCAGCCCCGACGCCGGCAGCGGCCCGCTACGCCTGCGCGCCAACGGCCTGGCCGACAGCCAGCGCTACCTGGTCAACGTGGTCGAACCGGACAGCCCGCTGGCCTTGACGATGCAGGCCACGTCGGCGGCCTACCTGCAAGGCCAGCAACTGACGGTGCTGGCGCAGTTGCAGAACGGCGCCGCCGGCGTGACGCCGGGCCGCATCGACGCGACGCTGGTATCGCCGGCCGGGCGCAGCCTGCCGCTGGTCTTCAGGCGTCAGGCCGACGGACGCATGGCCGCCACTGTCACCCTCGACGCGGGCGAGGCCGACGAGAGCGGATTGTGGGAAGTGCAGGCCAACGTGACCGCCACCGTCGATGGCCGGCGCGCGCTGCGCACGTCGCGCTTCGCCGTGGCCGTGGCCGCGCCGACGGCGAAGCTGGCACGCGCCACCGCCCTGGGCACCGACGGCGACGCCTTGACCGTGCAACTGGGCGTGACGGCGGCCAGCGCCGCGCGCTATGAAGTGCGTGGTGTCCTGTACGGCACCGTACAAGGCAGGCTGGTGCCGCTGGGGGTGGGCAATGCGGCGAAGTGGATCGAGGCCGGTGACGGCAGCATCGCGCTGCCCTTCGGCGCCGACCTGCTGGCCGGCAGCACGGGCCCGTACGAAGTGCGCGACCTGCTGCTGCTGGACCAGGGCCGCCGCACCGTGCTGCAGCGCCAGCAGCGCGCGCTGGCAATGGACGAGAGCGAGGTGGCGCGGCTGTTGCCGCAGCGGGCCGCCACGGTCCCGCCATCGTCGGCCCGCGTGAAGAAAACCGCCAGCGCGCAGTAGGAAAACCCGGGGACTGTCCCCGAATTTTAAGGGACTGTCCCGGATTTTTCCGAGGTCAGTCGCGCAGCCCGCTGGCCAGCCGTGGCGAGGACAGCAGCTGGCGGAACGCGGCCCAGCGCTGCGCGCGGGCCTGGGCCGGGTCGGTGGCCGTCACGCGCCGCTCGACCCAGGCCTTGACCAGGTCCTTGCCCAGGTTGTAGTTGATGACGTAGCCGCGCAGGCCTTCGTAGAACTGGATGCGCTGGCCGGCCTTTTCCGGCGGGTACAGCGCCACGTTGACCAGCCACTCCACCGCCTGCTCGCGCGTGAAGCGCCCTTCCAGGTAGTGCATGGCGTTGTCGTTGTCGGCGTAGCTCAATTGCGCCAGCAGCTTTTGCAGGCGGCCGTACTGCCCGGCCAGGGCCGGATCGAGGCCGGCCAGCGGGTACAGCACGTCGCGCTCGAAGGCGATGCGCTCGTCGTCCGGGAAGGCCATCTCGATGCCGTAGTTGGCGCTGCCCTCGGCCACCAGCGACATCGGCGAATACAGCGGGTAGACGCTGAACTCGACCCAGTTGCGTTCCTTCACCAGCGCCTGTTCCAGCAGCGCGTTGTAGACGTGGTGACCGGGGTAGCCTTCGTGGCAGCCCAGGTCCACGGCGCGCTCGATATAGATCGGGAACTGGGTGTTGATCTGGATCAGGCTGTGGGCGTCGCCCTTGTACCAGTTGTAGCCGGACCAGGGCTTGTTGGTGACGAATTCCAGCACGAAGCTTTCCTTCGCCGGCAGCGGCAGGTACTTCGCCGTGCGCTCGCGGCAGGCGGCGATGGCCGCGTCCATCACGGGTTTCAGGCGCTCCTGGGGAATGGCGAAGCGGGCGCGGAACGCCTGCACGCGCTGGGGCAGCGGGCCCTTGCCGGGCACCAGCTGGTCCACCTGCGCCACCAGCTTTTCATAGTAGGCGCGGTCGTGGTGCGGCGTGACGGCGTCGTACAGAAGCGCCGTCTCTTCGTCGAAGCTGAATTTGTTCCCATCCAGCATATCGACGCGGGCCGTCATCGCGCGCAGCTGCTTGCGCAAAAATTCGATGCGCAGTGCGTCGTCGGCATTGGCGGCCTGCTTGTCGGCCAGGTCGGCAATCGCGCCTTGCGCGCCGGCGCGGATCGAGGCCAGGCTTTGGCGCTCGCGCGCGGCCTGTTCCTGCAATGCCGGCGGGCCGTAATAGGCGTCGACGTAATCCTTGTCGTGCTGCCCCACCGCCAGCACCAGCTTGCGGTACCGCTCCGCCACGTCCTGCACCGAGGCCGCCAGCGCGCTGCCGGCCACCAGCATGGCCAGCGCGCCCGCGGCCAGTTTCACCACCCGTTTTTTCATGTCCCCTCCCGCCTGATCGAAGCGGGTGAGTGTAGAGGAGGCGCCGCCTCATTGCAATCGAAGGGGTCGCGCACCAGCATGCGCGCCGGGCTGGCAATGGCGATGCCCCGCTCCTTCAGGCCGCGCAGCACGGCCAGCAGGATCGACTGCTGCGTGTCCATGAAGACGAAATAGTCCGGATTCTTGATCCAGTAGACCACTTCGATATTGAGCGACCATTCGCCCAGCTCGCGCAGGTGGGCGCGCTCGAACGACGCCGTCTCCTCGTGGTCCTCGATGATCTGCCGGAGCATCAAAGGCAGGCCTGCCAGCTGTTCCGGATCGGTGGCTGTGTGCAGCCGCAGCAGGAAGGCGGCGCGGCGCGTGAACATGCGGGTCTGGTTGGCGATGCGCGCCTTCAGGATGTCGCCGTTGGCAAAGATGATCTGGTCGCCGCCCAGCCCACGCAGCCGGGTCGTCTTCAGGCCGATGTATTCGACCGTGCCCAACTGCTCGCCGACGATGATGAAGTCGCCCACGATAAAGGGCTTGTCCAGCACGATCGACAGCGAGGCCAGCAGGTCGCCCAGGATGTTCTGCACGGCCAGCGCAACGGCAATACCGCCGATGCCCAGGCTGGCCACGAGCGTCGTGATATTGAAGCCCAGGTTGTCCAGGATCATAAGGACGAACACGACCCAGACGACGAGGCGCAGCAGGAAGTCGATAATGGCGGTGGAAGCCGCGCTGGCCACGCTTTCGCCGCCCATCGCCGCCTGCCGGTAGCGTCCGCGCCACGTGCGCACGGCCGTATCGGCCCAGATCGCACCCTGCACCAGCATGGCCGACACGCCCACCCGCCACAGCCAGACTTCGTACTTGCGGGGGAATTCCAGCATCAGCGAGCCCAGGTACAAGGCCAGGATCAGGATGAAGACCGTGTAGGTGGCGCGCAGCAGGCGCAGGAACCAGTCGTCGACGCGGGTCTCGGTGCGTTCCGCCACCTGGGCCAGCCGATGGACAAGGAGATATTTGACGACATACATCAATACGGCGGCGGCAATGGCCACGGCCAGTGCGGTGCCCCACTCCTCGATCGAATTACCCATGAAAACCAAACGCATGCATGCCCTCCTGCCTGTCAACAGCGGACCAGTTTACCGAAGCGGGCGCCGCCGCCGCGCACCCGTGGCGGCCCGGCCCTGCGCGGCATTGCCTGGTGACGGATGGCAATACGGCGCCCATATTTTGATTTTTTCGCCATACTTCATCGCTCGTTCGACTAGCTCACCAATAACATGAAAAATGATGACGAAATTCAACACCAGGTGATCGAGCTGTGGGGCGGACTGGAAGGAACGGTCAACCGCGTGCGCGATCAGTATTTCAGTCAAATGGACCAGAACGGACACGGCAACCGGATCAGCGATCTCGATCGCTTTGCCGCCTTGGGCATCAAGGCGATCCGCTACCCGGTATTGTGGGAGCTGACGGCGCCGGACGGCGTCGCGAATGCCGACTGGACCTGGGCCGACGAACGCTTGCCGGCCCTGCGCGACCTCGGTGTCGCGCCCATCGTTGGGCTGGTGCACCACGGCAGCGGGCCGCGCCACACCAGCCTGGTCGACCCCGAATTCGGGCCCCAGCTGGCCGAATATGCCGGCGCCGTGGCGGCCCGCTTCCCCTGGGTCGAGTACTACACCCCCGTCAATGAACCCTGCACCACGGCCCGCTTCGCCGGCCTGTATGGTGTCTGGTATCCGCACGGTAAAAGCGACCTGATCTTCCTGCAGGCCCTGATCAACCAGTGCAAGGGCGTGGTGCTGTCGATGCGGGCCATCCGCGCCGTCAACCCGAACGCCAAGCTGGTGCAGACGGACGACCTGGGCAAGACCTACAGCACGCCGGAGCTGGCCGACTGGGCCGACTTCTACAACGAGCGGCGCTGGCTGGCCTGGGACCTGCTGTGCGGCCGGGTCGATGAAGACCACACGCTGTGGCCCTACATCATGAAGAGCGGCATTCCTGCCGCCGACGTGCTGTGGTTCCGCGACAATCCCTGCCCACCCGATGTCGTCGGCCTGAATTACTACATCACCAGCGAGCGCTGGCTGGATCACCGGGGCGAGCGCTTCCCGGCCCGCTACGTCGGCGAGCATGGCTTCGCCGACATCGAGACGGCGCGCGCGCTGGCCACGCCGACGCCGGGCATCGCGCCGCTGATGGACGAAGTGTGGGAGCGCTACGGCCTGCCGATGGCGGTGACGGAAGCGCACATCGACGCCAACCGCGAAGACCAGCTGCGCTGGCTGCACGAGGTATGGAACGCCGCGCATGAAGTCCAGCGCAAGGGCGCCGACGTGCGCGCCGTGACGGTGTGGTCCCTGCTTGGCTCCTACGACTGGAACTGCCTTGTCACCGAATGCCGCGGCTACTATGAGAACGGCGCCTACGACCTGCGCGCACCGGAACCCCGGCCGACAGCGCTGGCGCGCCTGATGCAGGAGCTCTCCAGCGGCCGTACGCCTTCCAGCCCCGTGCTGCAGGGCCTGGGCTGGTGGCGCCGGCCGGGCCGCTTCCTGTGTCCGCCCGTGGCCACCAGCGCCACCGTGGCGGCCCTGCCGGCCGAACGGCTGGCCGCGCAGCGCACCGTGCAGCCGATCCTGATCAGCGGTGCCACCGGCACGCTGGGCAGCGCCTTCGCCCGCATCTGCGAGGAACGCAACCTGGCCTTCCGCGTGCTGACGCGCCAGGAAATGGACATCGCCGATCCCGCCTCGGTGGAAGCGGCGATCCAGCAGTACAAGCCCTGGGCCATCGTCAACGCCGGCGGCTATGTACGTGTGCACGATGCGGAACAGGACAGCGAGCGGTGCCTGCGCGAGAACGCGCAAGGTCCCGTGGTGCTGGCCATCGCCTGCGCGCGCCACCAGGTGCGGCTGCTGACGTTCTCCAGCGACCTGGTTTTCGACGGCACCAAGGGCAGCGCCTACGTGGAAAGCGACGCGGTGGCACCGCTCAATGTTTACGGCCAGAGCAAGGCCGAAGCGGAGCGGCGCGTGCTGACCGTCAACCCGGACACCCTGGTGGTGCGCACCAGCGCCTTCTTCGGCCCGTGGGACAAGCACAACTTCGTCACCCTGGTGCTGCAGGCCATGAGCGAAGGGCGCCAGTTCGCGGCGGCCGACGACCTGGTGGTTTCGCCGACCTACGTACCGGACCTGGTGCAGACCTGCCTGGATCTGATGATCGACCGCGAGCGCGGCATCTGGCACATCAGTAACGGCGAGGCGGTCAGCTGGGCGGAACTGGCGCGGCGCGTGTGCGCCATGGCCGGCGTGGATTGCTCCGCGCTGATGGCGCAGCCGGCGACGTCGCTGGACTACCAGGCCGCGCAACCGCGCTTCTCCGCGCTGGCCAGTGAACGTGGCAACATGATGCCGACCTTGGACGACGCGCTGCAGCGCTACCTGCAGGCCGTGGCCGAAGTGCGCCGCCAAGGCGACACCCATGTCGGCGCCGCGCAGGCCGCGCATTACGGCAGCAGTTAAGTTCCGCTAACGGGGCACAGCAGGTAGGGCTTTGCTGCGGCGCCGATCCAGGCGTCGTGGCGGGTGCACGCGCCAGCCTGGATCTGCAGGCCGTAATTGGCCAGTACCTGGCCGGCGCGCTGCACGGTGGCGCGGTCTTCCGCTGCCACGTCCATCCGGTATTTCGGCTGTAACGCCAGCGTGCAAGCCCGCTGGCCGTCACCCGGCGCAGGGGCCAGCTGCACGTGCAGGCGCACCTTGCGGGTCAGCCAGTCGAGCCGCTTGCAAGCCGCGGCACTGCCGGTCAGGCCGAGCCGGTCCGCCACGGCCAGGCGTTCGACCAGCCTTCCCGTTTCGACATCGATGGCGCCCTGCACCAGTGCAAAGTGCGGGCCGCGCCGCTCCGCCATGGCCTGGCGGATGCGGCCGACCCACGCCGGCGTTTCGGGGAAGCCGCCACCGAGCGCCATGACGCGTACCTGGGACGGGAAGAATTCCACCATCCAGCCCAGCGGCGGATGGGCCAGTGCCGTGACGATCACGGTCTGCTCCGGCTGCGGGAAAGCCGGCACCTCGGCGCGGAAGCTGCGCTCGGCCCAGCCGGCATGGCCCCAGGTCCCGAAAGGGAACACCACCAGCGCGCATGCCGTCAATACCCAGCCTGCCGTCCGCTGCGCCGCCGGCGCCGCCAGCAATCCATGCAGCAGCACCCACGCCACCACGGGCGCCAGCAATTCGATCGGCACCAGGTAGCGGTGGATACCGAACAGCTTCATCCACGCAACGAAGGACAGCAGGAAGAACACCAGCAGGAAGCGCTCGCGCCCGGCGGGCAAGGACATGGCGCCGCGCCGCAGGAAGCGCTGCGTCAGCAGCCGCGCCATGAACCACAAGCCCAGCAGGTAGACCACGGGCCAGATCAGCTGGCGGAACACCAGTTCGGAAACACGCTCGAAATGCAGCGTGAAGACAATCGGCCAGGCCAGCGCTTCCCACAGGTTTTTGGGCACGTGGAAGTCGTCGATGACGCCATGGGCCTGGGCCAGCGGGCTATTGAACAGGTTGTTAAATTGCGGGAACAGCGGATTGCCGAAGGCTTGCCACATCACGGCAAACCACCAGCCGGCCGTCAGGGCCATGCCGGCCAGCACGCCGATGCCGAACAGGAAGGCTAGGCGCAGGCGGACGGCCCACCCTGCGCCGACCGTGAACAGCGCCAGGCACAGGCCAACGGCGTAGGTGGCATTGGTCAGTTTCAGGCCCGTGCCCAGCCCCATCAAGAAGCCGGCGCCCACTACCAGCACGGTGGCGGCGGTGCCGCCATGGCGCGCATCGTGCAGCGTATCCCAGCCGCGCAGCAGCAGCCATACCGAAGCGAGCACCAGCAGCGACGTCATATTGTCGCCCATCGAGTTGCCCAGCTCCGATAGGAAGCCGACCCCGCAGGCACCGCACACGGCCAGCAGCAACGGGACGCGGTAGCGCTCGGCCGGTGCCAGCCGCGCCGGTACCAGCCGGGCGATCGCCAGCACCAGCACGAAATTGAGCCCATGCAGCGCGCCCATGATGAAGCCCACGGCGGGTCCCGGCAGGTACTTGGCGAGCAGGTAGTACAGCACGTCGAGCGTGGGGTTGAAGTAGCTTTGCCACTGTCCTGGCGCCAGGTCGACGCCGATGCGGCCGTTCAGCAGCGCGAACGGATTGTACAGGTGGTAGTTCTTCATGTCCCAGCCGTCGTCCTGCCCCAGCAGCACCGACAAAAGGCCGAACAGCAAAGGCGCGAGCCAGGCGGCCCTGGTGCAGGCGCCGGGCGCATTCAGGGCGGCAGTACGGCGCCCGAACCAGGCCTCCAGCCTGGCCAGCGATGGCGCGCGCACTACTGGTCCGCCCCGGGAGCGGCCAACGGCACGGCCAGGTAGGCAAAGTGTTTCTGCTCGATCCGGCCCTTCGTGACGGCGTCGAGGATGATGCCGCATGCCAGCAGTATGATCCCGAACAGCATCAGGGCCGTGCACAGCAGGGCCGTCGGCAGCCGCGGCACCAGGCCCGTTTCCAGCCATGTCAGGGCCAGCGGCACGGCCAGGCCGACCGAGGCGATGAAGCAGGCCAGGAAGCCCAGCGAATAGAAGCCCAGCGGCTTCTCCGACTTGAACAGGCGCAGGATCGTCAGCAGGATGCGGATGCCGTCGCGGTAGGTACTGAGCTTGCTGAACGACCCCTCCGGACGCGAACGGTATTGCGTGGCCACCTCCGTGACCGGCATGCGCAGCTCCAGCGCGTGCACCGTCAGTTCCGTTTCGATCTCGAAGCCGGTGGAATGGGCAGCGAACGACTTGACGTAGCGGCGCGAGAAGACGCGGTAACCCGACAGGATGTCGCTGAACGTGCGGCCGAACAGCGCCGACACGCAGGCCGTCAGCAGGTGGTTGCCGAACCGGTGGCCGAAGCGGTAGGCCGCCTGCTCCTGCGTGACGCGGCTGCCTACCACCATGTCCAGGCTTTCGCTCACGAGCCGCTCCAACATGTGCGGCGCGGCGCCGGCATCATAGGTATCGTCGCCGTCCACCATGATGTATGCATCGGCCTCGACGTCGGAAAACATGCGGCGCACCACGCTGCCCTTGCCCTGGGCAGGCACGCGGCGCACGATGGCACCGGCCGCCAACGCTACCTTGATGGTATCGTCGGTGGAGTTGTTATCGAAGACGTAGATGCGCGCAGCGGGCAGCACGGCACGAAAATCGCGGACGATGGCCTCGATGGTGGTCGCCTCGTTGTAGCAAGGTACCAGCACGGCGACGCGCACCTGCGCAAGATCAGTCATGGGAAAATCCGGGATGCGAAAAAACGCCATTATAATTCTGCAATAGCGCTTTCTCCCATGCCGGCTTCCGTCAGCCGGTGGCGCGCAAGTGCCTGGCCAGGTCGGAAAGGCGATAGGGCTTTCCGATGAAAGGGAATTCGCCCGTATGGGACTCGCCCGCGTTCAGCGCAGCCTGCGGATAGCCCGATGCAATAATGATCTTCATGGCCGGGTGGCGCGCACGCGCCGCGCGCGCCAGCTCCAATCCCGTCATCCCGTTCGGCATCATCAGGTCGGTGAACAGCACGTCGATGGTGTCGTCACGTTCCAGCATGGCCAGCGCCACCACGCCATCGGGCGCCGTCAGCACTTCGTAACCCATGGTCTCGAACAGCTCGCACGCCACCGCCATCACCAGTGGATCGTCTTCGGCGATCAGCACCCGTTCGCTGTGCACGGGCGGCAGGCCCGCGTCGGCCGGTCCCGCCTCCTCGACGGCCGGCAGGTAGATGCTGATGGCCGTGCCGTCGCCCGGTTTCGTTTCGATGACGACGTCGCCGCCCGACTGGGCGATGAAGCCATATACCTGGCTTAATCCCAGCCCTGTGCCCTTGCCGACCGGCTTGGTCGTGAAGAAGGGCTCGAAGGCGCGTGCCAGCACTTCCGGCGCCATGCCGGTGCCGCTGTCGCGCACCGTCAGGCGCACGTACTGGCCCGCCGGCAGCGCCCCGACCTGGCCGGCGGCCAGCGCGACGTTGCGCGTTTCCAGTGTCAGGGTGCCGCCGTCGGGCATGGCATCACGCGCATTGACCACGAGGTTCAACAGGGCCGCCTCGAAACGGGCTTCGTCGACCGAGACGCTGGCCAGGCGAGGCGCCATGTCGAACATGAACGAGACCTGCGGCCCGCCGGCGCGCCGCAGCACCGGTTCAAAAGCGCCGATCAGCGTATTGATCTGGTGCGTGGCGGCCGCCAGCGGCTGCTGGCGGGCGAACGACAGCAGTTGCTGCGTCAGCAGCGCGCCCCGGTCGATGGCGCGGCGCATACTGTCCAGCACCCGCCCCGCCGTGCTGCCCGGCTGCTGCGCATGCAGGATATCGACGCCGCTCGACAGCACGGCGAGCAGGTTGTTGAAGTCATGCGCGATGCCGCCCGTGAGCTGGCCGATGGCTTCCATCTTCTGCGCCTGGAACAGCGCGTTGCGGGTCTGCTCCAGCGATTCGGCCGCCTCGCGCTGGGCCGTGATGTCGCGTGTGATCTTGGCGAAGCCGATCAGGGTGCCACCTTCGTCGCGGATGGCGTCGAGCACCGCGTGGGCATAAAAGCGGCTGCCGTCGCGGCGCACGCGCCAGCCTTCGCTTTCGAAGCGGCCTTCGCGCCGCGCCGTCTCCAGCGCGCGTTCGGGCACGCCGCCGGCCCGGTCTTCATCGGTGAAGAAGCGCCGGAAATGGGTGCCGATGACTTCTTCCTGGGAATAGCCCTTGATGCGCTGGGCGCCCTGGTTCCAGTTGCTGATTTTTCCTTCGGGCGACAGCATGTACAGCGCATAGTCCGTAACGCCCTGCACCAGCAGGCGGAAGCGCTGTTCGCTCTGGCGCAATTCCTCCTCGGCGTTGCGGCGGTCCGTGATGTCGCGCGTGATCTTGGCATAGCCGACCAGGGCGCCGTCGGGCGTGCGGATCGGGTCGATGACGACATTGGCCCAGAAGCGCGTGCCGTCCTTGCGCACGCGCCAGCCCTCGCCTTCGAAGCGCCCTTCCGCGCGCGCCGTCGCGAGTGCCCGCTCCGGCAGCCCGGCGGCGCGGTCGGTGTCGACATAGAAGCGGGAAAAATGCTGGCCGATGATTTCCTGGGCCTGATAGCCCTTGAAGCGCTGCGCGCCGGCATTCCAGCTGCTGACATAGCCATCCGGATCGAGCATGTAGATGGCATAGTCGGTGATGCTGGCCACCAGCAGGTCGAAACGTTGCTCCAGGCCTGCGGCGGGACTGCGCTGGGGGTCCGGCGGTGATGGTTCGGTGCTCATGTCCTGTTACCCGGATTCAATTTGTCCAACGATTGTAACGCCATCCGTGCGGAACCCCGGTACGTTACCGGCTACCATGAAGCATCCAGAACTCCGTTCGTGCCTGCCATGCCGCGCCGCCTGCCCTGCTGTGCCGTCTTGTTGTGCTGCCTCGCCGCCGGCACCGCCGCGCAAACCGAGCCGGTGCCCCAGGTCACCGTGGCGGCCACGCGCGATCCCGTCGACAAGTCCTACCGCAAGATGGTGCGCGGCATGGACCGTTTCGCCCGCCAGGCCGGCGACCTGGCGCCGGGCGCCACCTTGCGTTTCCGCCTGCTGCCGCGCCTGCCCGACACGCGCATGGACGGCATTACCCTGACCGTGGTGGGCGATACGCTCGTGCTGCCCGTGGCCGTCGCGCCGGACAACAGCTTCACCATCGAGCGTAACGAACGGGCCTGGCGCGAGGACGCCGCCCTGGTGGCCAACCGGCGCACGGCCAGCATGACGTGGCGGGCCGACGTGCGCAGCCCGGGCGTACCCGAGGGCATGCGCCGGCTGGGCGACCTGCGCCTGGAATGCCTGGTCGGCATGGAAGCGGGGCTGGTCTCGAACAACGCCCACCTGTTCGCCTGGCTGGCGAACCTGCTGTCCGATCCCGAAGCCGTGTGCAACGCCCCCGATGGCAACTACCTGTTCTTCACCGAGCGCCCCCTGTTCGCCGCCACCTTGCAGGCGCAGGGGCGCAGCCTGACCCTGCCGCCCCGCTTTCTGTACGCGGGCGGCAACCAGGCGCCACGCGACCTGCCCTACTGCGATTGCCAGGTGCTGCTGGACCGCAGCTACCACGCCCCCATCTGGGACCGCTCGTGGCCCGACGACACCCTGCTGACGTTCGAGACCATGGACGATCCCCCTGCCGGCCCGGCAGCGCCCGGTATCGAACCGGGCCAGACGCGCGAGCAGGTGCGTGCAAGTCTCGGCCTGGGCACCGAGATCGACTTCGCCAGCGGCATGCAGGCCTGGCTGTACCCGCCCGTTAACGCCAAGCCCAAGCCCGGCCAACCGCAAACCCTGGTGCTGTTCGGACCAAACGGCAGGGTGGTCAAAAGCCGCGCCAGCGGGCACTGACCGGCCCCGGCACGAAGGCCCTTGGCAAAAGCGAAATCGTCCTGCTATAATTGCGCGCCTTGGCCTGGTAGCTCAGTTGGTAGAGCAGAGGATTGAAAATCCTTGTGTCGGTGGTTCGATTCCGCCCCGGGCCACCAAGAACAGTATCAACCGAAACGCCCACTCATTGAAGTGGGCGTTGTCGTTTCTGGGATACGTGGGACATCAGGCAAAGACGGTCGCTGTTTTTGGTCTTCCGACTGGACAGGCGCAACGCACGATAGATGAGCGATTTTGCGTGGGTTACCGCGTTCCCGCCAGAACATCCGAAGCTCCGACGTCGGATACTCGTCTCGGCGGAAAATGCGCGTAGAATCAGGGAGGATTCCACCGTTTGCGCACGAGCGGTGCCTTCACGGCCAATGCGAACGGAAGGTCCAACCATGCAAAACCAGACTCACTCCAGTCCTCCCCGCTCGTTGGACTGCATCACGAGAACGCCTGCTCCGGCTCACCTGGCCGACATGCTTGATAGCCTAAGCGATGGCTTCATGTCGATGGACCGGTCATGGCGCTTCACCTATCTCAACCTTACAGCCGAACGATATTTGCAGCAGGAGCGGAAGAATCTGCTCGGGCGCGAAATATGGCAGTGTTTTCCGGAGTTAGCCGAGTCCAACTACGGTCGTGTTTACCTGGAGACGGCGGCAACTGGACAGCCAGGCCGGCACACCGACTATTATGCACCGCTCAAGACCTGGTTCGAGGTGCGCTCGTTTGCCCACGACGATGGCATCACCGTGCTCTTCCGCGATGTCACATACGACCACCAGCACGAGGCGCAGCTGGAATTTGAAGCCAATCATGATTACCTGACCGGAATGCCCAACCGGCGCAAGTGCATGGAAGTGCTGACACGCATGGTCGCCGAGGCTGCTTGCGCGGACTTTACAGATGGCGCTTCCCTGGCCGTACTATTTATCGACCTGGACCACTTCAAGGAAGTGAACGACGCCTTCGGTCATTCGGTGGGCGATGGGCTGCTGCGCGACTTTGCGAAACGGCTGCTCGCAAGTCTCGAACCGGCTATCTTTGCCTCGCGAGTAGGCGGCGACAAGTTTATGCTTTTGTGTAGCAATACGACCGCAAGCGCTGCGGACGCGCTTGCGCACGCGGTGCTCGGGGACTTCGCGACCCCCTTCGATGCGGGCGGAAGATCCGTCTCCCTGTCCGCCAGCATCGGCATTGCACTGCTGAGGGAAGCATCCGAATCGGCCGAGACCTTGCTCAGTCACGCTGACACGGCCATGTATGCAGCAAAGGCATCTGGTCGGTTTCGAGTGCGCATGTTCGATGAAGCACTCGACCGGGGGATGCGTGACCGCCTTGCCTTGCGCATGGATATTCGTGGGGCGTTCGCCGCCAGGCAGTTCGAGCTTCATTTCCAGCCCCAGACAGCACTTTCCGACGCTTCCGCCGTCGGCGCCGAGGCGCTGCTTCGCTGGCGCCATCCCGAGCGGGGGCTGCTGGCACCGGGCGCATTCCTGGACGTATTACTGAACTCACCCTACGAAGAAAAACTCGTTGACTGGCTGGTCAATGCCGTTTGCGAGCATATCTGCGCATGGCGCCGCCTGGGGATGCGCGATCTGCGGATCAGTATCAATTTGTCGCCTCGCCAGCTTCTGATCGTGGGACTGGTCGATAAGATTCTCGATATCGCGAAGGCCCATGGCGTTTCCCCCGCGATGCTCGACGTGGAAGTCACGGAGGACTCCCTGCTGAGCGACATCGAAAAGGCAAGGTCGGTCCTTGTTGCACTGAGGCAAGCTGGCATCGCCACATCGCTGGACGACTTCGGCTCTGGATACTCCAGCCTCGGCTACCTGGTTCGGCTACCAATCGACACGCTCAAGATCGACAGGTCGTTTGTTCAGGCGCTGGTCGTTTCAGAGAAGGCATCGGCGGTCATCCGGGGTGTTGTCGGTCTGGCGAGGTCCCTGGGTATGAGAACGGTCGCGGAAGGCGTCGAGAACCAGCTCCAGGTTGCAGAGCTGAGAGACGCCGGATGCGATGTCATTCAGGGCTATCTGATCAGCCGCCCACTTGAATCAGATGCCTTCGCGAAATATATGCTCCAACTCTGATAATGCCAACGGGAACTATGTTCGCGCAAAACCGGCAGTGAGCGCCGACAAATGGATGGCTGCCCGCCTCGTTATTCCACGGCGGACCAAATTTATAGTTGGCAGCGACACATCAGCCGATACGCCGACAGAACGAACTCATTCCTTCTTTTCCCTGAACTCGCCATCGATCACCATGTCGTCGGCGCCGTCGGCAGGCTTCTTGCCGGTGAATCTGGCGAAAGAGCGCAGCATGCGGTCGAACAGGGCTCGCCGCAACCAGGGGAATGCGAGAAGAAACGCGGTGGCGAAACCTGTAAACCCTGCGGGAACATCGTCGCCTCGCGCCAGGAAGTGCACCAGGCACAGTGCGAGCATGGTGACGACGAGTGGCCGCCGGGCAGGCTTGGGCAACAGGCCGACGAGGCGCACCTTGCCGTTGCTGATCCGGGGAAAGCGTGCAAAAAGCACGCCGAGCAGCAGTCCGGCCAGAAAGCGGCCCGTGCCGAGATACTCGGCCAGCACCCCGATGACGAGGAAAGCGGTATAGCTCATCGTGCCGGCCAAGGCTGCCAGCACCAACAGGGCAACAGCAAGCGAGAGCTTGGGCAGGCGGATCGCCGTTCGAACTAGAAAACCTAGGATTTGAGTACTCCTGCAATTGGGACGTGGGAAGGTGCGGCAAATTCTAACAGTACTCGCCCCGGTCAGTGCGTGCGCGCCGGGCCATACGGCGTGACACGTAGCCCTCCCCTTACCGCCCGTTCTCCATCAGCAAGGTCCTGATATCGTTGAAGATTACGTCCGGCATCAGATACGCCGTCGTATAAATCTCGCGTACCTGCCCGCGCCCGTCGATCAGGAATACCTTGACCATATGGTTGTAGAGCCGGGTCGGCCGCCCCTGCGCGTCCAGGGTGACCGTCACGTCCTGGCCGAAGGCATCGACGATGGGGCGCAAGGCAGGTACGCTGCGGGTGGTGAGGAAGTGCCAGCGCAGCGGGCTGGTGGGGGCTGCCAGGTTGCCGGCGTAGTGACGCAGCGCGGCCGGGGTGTCGTTGCCGGGATCGAAGGACAGGCTGACGAGCCGTACGCGCCTGGCCAGCGCGGGGCTGGCGAGCAGGCGCGTGCGCAGGGTCGAGAAGGTATCGAACACGAGCGGGCAGCCGACCGGGTCGACGCAATAGGTGTACATGAAGCTCAGAAGCGTGACCTTGCCGGTGGTGTAGCGGCGCAGCGGCCCGGCGGTGCCTTCCGCGTCCAGCACTTCGCCATCGGGTGCCGGCTGGATGGTCTCCAACCGGTAGCTGCCCGGCGCGGGCGCGGTGAACTGCTGGCGCGGCGGCCCGGCCGCCACCCCGTTCAGTGGCCCAAGGCAAGCCAGCACGCCCAATGCGGCGCGCACGAACAAGCTGGAATCAGCGCGGCGGCCCACTGCGGTCGGCGATAGTGGTGCTGTCGACGGGCGCGCTGCCCGCCGGGCGGGCGGTGAACTTCATGTGGTGGGCGCGGCCCAGCGCCTCTTTCGTGAAATCGATTTTCCACTGCTCGCGCAGTTCCTTGCCGTCCCAGCTGAACAATTTCAGGAACTGCTCGTTGTCGGCGCCCTTCTTGTCCCAGTTCTCCAGCAGGCTGCTGGTGACGTAGACCCGCTTGCCGTCCCAGCTCTGGCTGATCATATTGACCTGCTTGCCCGTAACTTTTTCGTAGACCTGCTTCGGCGCCGCCGGATCGCGCAGGTCGAACAGCCGCGTCTTGCCGTCCATGAAGGTGTTGACCCACAGGCTCTTGCCGTCCGCCGCAATGGAGATGTCGACCGGCAGCGGCGTCTTGGCGGGGTCGCCGATGGGCGCCACGTCGCGCGCCTGCCACTGGCCGTCCTTGTCCTGCCGGACCAGCCACAGCCTGGATGTCAGCGCCGTGGCCGTGATGGCCCAGTTGTCGCCTTCGTTCAGCGACCAGCGGATTTCCAGCGGCGCGCCGGGCGTGTCGAAGACTTTCGTCGGCCGCATGGCCTTGAAGTCCCACAGCACCATCGTGTTGCCGAACTGTTTCATCGCGGCGGGGTTGGCGATCAGCTTGCCCAGGTCCGCCATGTAGTTCTTGTGGCCCGTGAAGCTGGACGTCAGCATCGCATTCTTGCCGGGGTTGATGGCGACGTCGTAGCCGTAACCGTCCGCCTTGCCGCCGCCGGGCATGGCGGTGGGGATGGGATAGCTCGCAACGTAGTCGCCCTTGTTGTTGTACACCACCAGGCCCGTTGCGCCGCCGTGGTCGCGGGCATTCGACAAGGTGCCGATCAGCATGCGGCCGGGGATGGGGTAGAAGGTGTGCGGGCCAACGAAGCCGCTCCTGGCCGGCAGGTCGGAAATCGTCTTGATCAGCTTCGGCCTGGCGGGGTCGCTCCCCACGTCGAAGATGAAGATCTTGCTGTCGTCCAGGCGGCCGGCCCACAGGTAACGGCGATCGTCGGAAAAGCCCATGTGATGCGCCTCGCCCCGGCCGGGCACGGACAGCACGTCGATCACCTTGCCGTATTTCTTCGACTTGGGATTGACGTCGACGGTGACGAGCTTGTCGTTGCCGTCGCCCATGCCCGCGACGCCCAGGGTCCATACGTGAAGGTAGTCCTCCTGGCCCTTGATCAGATTGGCCATGTAGGGGGAATTGCAGGTTTCGTCGGCGACGGCAGGTGCCAGCGGCAACGCCGATGCAAAAAGGGAAGCAACAAGACAAGCCAGCAGGCCACGCGAGGGTTTCATGGGCGTCTCCCGAAACGGTCGAAGTTTGTTGCCTATCATGCCACAGGCAAACGAGCGGCGCCTGCCGGTGAATGACTGTCGCGCCGATCCAACATTGTTGCAAAATCAGAAATAATGGCAGGATGCGTTGCTACAATCGACCGCTGTCCGATCAATACGTGCCTGCCGCAGGGGCCGTGCTCTTTCCGCCATGAGGATGTCCATGAAAACCCGCCCCCCTGTCCTGCTGCGCCGGTCGCTCCTTGCCCTTTGTGTCCAGGCAGCGCTGGTGCCGCAGACCGTGTTTGCACAACAGGCGCAGCAGCAGGCGGAGAAAGTGGCACAGGACAGCCAGATCGAAGTGGTGACGGTGACGGCGCAAAAACGCAAGGAAGACCCGGCCAAGGTGGCCATGAGCATTTCCGCCATCAGCGGCAACCAGCTGCAATCGCAGCACGTCAACGACATCACGGACCTGACGCGCGTCGTGCCGAATATTTCATTTACGGCCGCCACCGGCAATGGCGGCGCCGGGCCCGGCACGTCCAATATCGAGATCCGCGGCATCAGCTCTGGCGCGGGCGCGGCCACGGTGGGCATCTACCTGGGCGACGTGTCGCTCACGGTCGGCAATGTCTACACGATGGGGGCCGTGGAGCCGAAGTTCTTCGACATCGACCGGGTCGAGGTGCTGCGCGGCCCGCAGGCGACGCTGTACGGCGCCAGCTCGATGGGCGGCACCATCAAGTTCGTGCCGAACGAGCCGGACCTGCAGGAACGCGAGTTCAATACATACGTCGAATCGTCCTCCCTGCGCGGCGGCAGCATCAACTATTCGGCATCGGCCGTGGCCAACCTGCCGCTGGTGGCCAATGAACTGGCACTGCGCGTGGGCGTGCAATCCCAGCGTGCCGGCGGCTTCATCGACCAGGTCGACGGCGACGGCGCCGTGATGGCGAAGAACATCAACCGCGTCGACGACCAGGAAGTGCGGGTGGCACTGAAATGGAAGCCGACGGCAGCGCTGACGGTGACCCCGTCGGTGTACTACCAGAAGGTCGATGCCAAGGACATTTCCGCGTTCAACCTGGAGCTGCCCCGCTACCAGGCGCAGAAGCAGGTGCGCGAGCCGTCCAAGGACACCCTGCAGACGGCGACGGTGCTGGTCAACTGGGACCTGGGCTGGGCCGACCTGACGTCCAGCACCAGCCACTTCAAGCGCAAGTTCGACCGCACCCAGAACGGTTCGGCCTACAACAGCTATTCGCTGTCGACGTTCCTGACGTCGACGGAGGACGGCGGCACGGCCCCGCCGGAACTGATCGAAGCCATCGCCGGTCTGCCCTCGGCCGTCTACCTGAACAACCGGGTGCGCCAGATCTCGCAGGAGCTGCGCCTGGCATCGCGCCCGTACGACCGGTCCGTGTCGCCATGGACGTGGCTGGCCGGCCTGTATGCGTCGAACCAGCACACCAATATCGACGAAAACGACCCGATCTTCGGTGTCAACGACACCTTCACCCGCTTCGGCTTCAGCAGCAGCGATCCGGACCTGCTGCCCGATGCCCGTCCCGGCGCCTTCCCGAACGACAATGCCTTCATGGGCATCTTCCATTATCACGAGAAACAGCACTCCGTGTTCGGCGAAGCGAACTACTATTTCACGCCGGCCCTGCACGCCACGGTGGGCGCGCGCTACCTGAAGGGCACGTCGACCCTGGACCAGCAGAACGGCCTGTACCTCGCGGGCGCCGGCAACACCGGCAGCGCCCACCTGTCGTCGACGGCCTTCATGCCGAAGTATGCGCTGACCTGGGAAGTCGATCCGGCGCACACCGTCTACGGCACGGTGGCTAAGGGCTTCCGGCTGGGCGGCTCGAACGTGTTCGTGCCGCCCACCACCTGCGGCGACGACCTGGCGGCGAACGGCCTCGAGGAAGGCCCCGCCACCTACGCGCCGGACAGCCTGTGGAACTACGAGCTGGGCAGCAAATCGCGCTTCCTGAACAACCGCCTGTCCGTGAATGCCTCCCTGTTCTACGTCAAGTGGAAGAACATCCAGCAAGGCGTTTACCTGCCGACCTGCGCCTACACGTACAACGCCAACGCTGGCAACGCCGTCAGCAAGGGTGTCGAGATCGACATCAAGGCCAAGCCCCTGCCCGGCCTGACCTTGAGCGCGGCGGGCGGCTACGTGAACGCGGAACTGTCGAACGACGAAGGGGTGCGCAACGGCGTCATCGGTGCGGTGCGCGGGGCCCAGGTACAGGGCGTGCCGAAATACAATGCCGCCCTCAGTGCCCAGTACAATTTCGTCGTCGCCGGCGACGTCGGCGCGTTCGTGGCGGGCGGCATCCAGTGGGTCGGCCCCAGCAAGGGTTCGCTGAACCCCGAGCAGACCGATTACGAGCGCCCCGCCTACCACACCGCCGACTTCAGCGGCGGCGTGAACTTCGCCCGCTACAAGCTGAGCGTATTCGTCAAGAACGCCTTCGACGACGACACCATCATCCAGCATCCGCAGGTGGCGTCGATCGTGCAGGGGTACCGGGTTGCGCCGCGCAGCATTGGCATGAGCCTGGCGGCGAAGTTCTGAGTTTGCCGGGGCACTCGCGAGCCCTGGCTGGTTCTTCCCTGTTCACGGCCATCGTCCGTCAGGACCGCGTCCTGTACCGCCAGAAGGTGGCCTTTCACTTGGTTCGAGTTTTTGGCAGGAACGCCTGGAAGACATCCTCGAAATTTCTTGTTATCAATTTTGATTACCTTTGATACAATTCGGCCGCATCACTTCAGCCAGGCGTTTCGCGTACTTCGGCGAGCGCTGCATCAATCACACTAAAAATCAAGGCACCGGATTGCTTTCAGCTGGGGCGAGCGGCACGGCCGTTATCGCCCCATCCCTGTTGCCGGTCCCTGCCATTGCTAAATCATGAAAAAAATCGTATTCGCCTTCTCGACCCTGTTTGCCACGATGGTCGCCGCCCATGCTCAAACCCCTGCCACCGCCGCGGCGCCAGTGCGCTTCCTCGTCGGCGCCGGCTTCAGCGGCGGCGGCGATGAGCTCGCCACCGCCAACTACACCAATGGCGATTCGCAGGATATCCGCGCCGGCAAGGGCCTGTACCTGACCGCCGGTGCCGAGTACCGCGTCAGCCCGCAGGTTTCCGTGCAGGCCACGGTCAACTTCCATATCGACGACACCAATGCCGACAATGGCAGCATCCGGTTCCGCCGCTTCCCCGTGGAAGTGCTGGGCTACTACCACATCAACACCCAGTGGCGCCTGGGTGGCGGTGTGCGTTACATCAATGGCGCGAAGCTGACCAGCAGCGGCGCCGCCGCCGGCCTGGATACCAAGTTCGACAACTCGACGGGTGCCGTGCTGGAAGCCGAATACTTCTGGACGCCGAACTTCGGCATGAAGATGCGTTATGTGAACGAAACGTTCAAGGCGCGCGGTTATGAAGATGCCAAGGGCAACCACGTCGGCATCTCGGGCAACTACTACTTCTAAACACAGTTGCGGCGCGGCCAGCCTGCTCACTGACGCCACCTGCAAGGTGGCGTCAAATTTTTCAGGCTGTGACATTTCGAGAGATTTCCGACGCCCTGCTGTTATAAGATGTCGAACTTACCCAAGAACAATAATAATTAACACAACTACAAGGGATAGTCATGTTGAAATTCTCCGCCTTGGTCGCCGCGCTGGCGTTGACCGGCTGCGCCTCCATTACTGGCAAGCAACTCCAACCGCTGTCGGTATCGACAGTTTTCAATAACCAGGAAGTCAGCGGCGTGAGCTGCACCTTGTCCAACGATGTAGGGACTTGGTTCCTGACCAGCCCCGCCACCGCCACGGTGCACAAGAGCACCGCCGACCTGGTCGTCGACTGCAAGCGCGATGCACTTTCCGGCAATTCGCGGCTGGAGTCCGGTGCCAACCTGAACGTCTGGGGCAATGTGCTGATCGGCGGGATCATCGGCTACGTCGTCGACCGCCAGACTGGCGCAGGTTTCGATTACCCGAACGCGGTTACCGTGATGCTGCGCCAGGCCGGCGACTCCGGGCTGGCTCCAGTGGGTAGTGCCGTCCCCGTAACGCGCACCACGGCGGGCCAGACGGCCACTCAGGCCGCGCCACAGGGCCGGACCGTCGCGGGCGCGCCGCAGTAAGTTCGCATTTGCCGTGCCCGCGACACCGGCACGGACCATACACTTCACCAGAGAACACCATGAAACATACTTTCCGAGGCCTTGCCGTCGTTGCCATCGCACTGGCGCTGACCGGCTGCGGCACGGTCGCCCCGCAGTACAATCCCTCGCTCGACAACGTCACGCAACTGAAGCAGACAGGCGACGGCAAGGTCGCTGTCAACCCGTTCACAGCCGCGACGGCTAATCTCAATGCGATCTCGATCCGCGGGGGAACCATGACTTCGCCCTACGCCGGGTCCTACGCCAACTACGTGACCGAAGCGTTGAAGCAGGAACTGACGCTGTCCGGGAAGTACGCGCCGGACGCCGGCATCGTCATCGAAGGCGCGTTGCTGAAGAACGATCTCGACGCTTCGGGCATCTCCACCGGCATTGCCACGATGGACGTGCGCTTCGTCGTCAAGAACGGCACGACGGTGCGCTTCGATAAAGTCAAATCCGTCACGCATACGTGGGATTCTGCCTTTATGGGCAGCATCGCCATCCCTAACGCCATTGCTGCCTATCCGGCCACCGTACGCAAGCTGCTGGAGTCGCTGTATGCCGACCAGGACTTCAACGCTGCGCTGAAATAATCAAGAGAACTGACAATGAACATGCTGAAAATTACCTGTGCCGCACTGCTTGCCATGATCCTGACGGGCTGCGCCCACCCGCTGCAGATCGCGCCGAATATCGCCGCGCTGGATCGCCCGGCGGATGCCAAGCCGAAGGTCAAGGCCAATGTGGCCTATCTGATCAACGAAGCGCAGCGCACCGCGCAGGTCACGACACCGGGCGGTGGCGGCGACAAGGTCTCGACCACGCCATATCGCGATATCGAAACGGCTTTCTACAAGATGCTGACGAATGTGTTCGACAACGTGATCACCATCAAGAGCGCCGCCGAGAAGGACGCGCTGGCGAAGAACGCCACCACTTATGTCATCGTTCCGACGGTGACGGTGAATTCGTCGTCGTCGTCGATGCTGACATGGCCGCCGACGTCGTTCACGATCGACCTGGCTTGCGACATCAACGACGCCGAGGGCAAGCTGATCGAAACGCGCCGCGTCGTCGGCAAGGGCAATGCCGAATTCGACGAGTTCAAGAGAGATGTCGCCTTGGCCGGCCGGCGTGCGATGGAAGACGCGCTGCAACAGATGCAGCGCCAGCTGTATGAGCTGCCGGCACGCCCCGGCAGCGCCGCCGCTCCGGCGCGCTGAGCGTACGACCTCAAGGGAAAAGGCGGCTTTCGGGTCGCCTTTTTTACTTCCTTGCACCGGAAATACACCGGTACTCCAACCATAACGATAAGAATCCACCACCACAGGGAAGTCCCATGCTGATCAAAGCCCTCCTCTCCGCCATGCTGTGCCTGGCGATGACGGCCTCCGCCGTCCAGGCCGCCGAGCCTGCCGCACCCGCCGCCGCATCCGCCACCACCGCCGCGCAATTGCTGGACTCGCTGAAATTCCAGCAAGGCAAAATCACGCTGCCGGGCGATATCGCCACGCTGGACCTGCCGGCCGGTTTCCGTTACCTGCCGCCGGCCGACGCGGGCCGCCTGCTGACCGAAGGCTGGGGCAACCCGCCCGGCATCGAAACGCTGGGCATGATCGTGCCCACGGCCGTCAATCCGCTGAGCCGCGAAGGCTGGGGCGTTGTCGTCACGTATGAAAAGCAAGGCCACGTCAAGGACGACGATGCCGACAGCATCAAGTACGACGAGCTGCTCAAATCCATGCAGGAATCCATCGCCGAATCGAACGAGGAGCGCAAGAAGCAGGGCTACCAGCCGATGACCCTGGTCGGCTGGGCCGAATCGCCCCATTACGACAAGGCCAGCCACAAGCTGTACTGGGCCAAGGAATTGCATGGCGAAGGCGATACGCAGAACGGCCTGAACTACGGCGTGCGCGTGCTGGGACGCGAAGGCGTGCTGGTGCTGAACGCCGTGGCTGGCATGGACCAGATCGCACAGGTGCGCAGCGAGATGAAGAACGTCACGGCGTTTTCCGATTTCACGCCCGGCAACCGCTACGCCGACTTCGACGAGAAGACGGACAAGGTAGCCGAATACGGCATCGCCGCCCTGATCGCCGGCGGCGCCGCGGCCAAGCTGGGCCTGTTCGGCAAGCTGTTCGCGCTGGTATTGGCGTTCAAGAAATTCCTGCTGGTGGGCCTGCTGGCCGCCGGTGGCTGGATCGTCAAGCTGTTCGGCCGCAAGTCGAAGGTCGACCTGAGCAAGCGCGGCTGAAGACGATGGGCAAACTTCTCGTTTGGCTGTTCGCGGCCGGCAAGATGGGCAAGCTGTTGACGACGGGCGGCACGATGCTGCTGTCCCTGGTCGTCTACAGCTGGGTGTTCGGCTGGCGCTACGCGGCCGGCTTCGTGCTGCTGGTCTTCGTGCACGAGATGGGTCATTACGTGGCGGCGCGCCAGCGTGGACTGGACGTGGGCCTGCCGGCCATGATCCCGTTCGTCGGCGCGTGGGTGTCGCTGAAGGACCTGCCGCACGACGTGGAAACGGAAGCCTACGTCGGCTTCGGCGGTCCGCTGGCGGGCACCCTGGCGGCCATGTGCTGCTACTTCGCCGCGCGCGACAACGACAGCCAGCTGCTGCTGGCACTGGCCTACTCCGGCTGCATGCTCAACCTGATCAACCTGATTCCGCTGATGCCGCTGGATGGCGGGCGCATCACAGCCATCATCTCGCCCAAGGTGTGGCTGGCCGGCGTGCCGCTGCTGGCCGCCCTGTTCTTCTACCGCCCCAGCCCGATGCTGATCCTGGTCGGCGTGCTGGCGATTCCCCAGTTGCAGGCGGCGTGGCGGGGCGACCCCGGCCCGAACCCGCACTACTACAAGGTCAAGCTGGAGAGCCGCATCAACTACGGCGTGCTGTACCTGGGCCTGGTGGCCTTCCTGGCCGTGATGAGCTACAGCATCCACGACATGATAAGGACCTGAGTCGGACCTGAGCGGAACCTGAGCCGCCGCCTTATTTTCGTTTTGCCGGTTTGGCTTCCTGCGCCGCCGCATGCAGCGCCTTGGCGTCGGCGTGGGCCTGGTCGACGTTGCGCAGGGATTCGATGTCGTCGTGGCGCACGAAAAATTCGGCGTCCTGCGCCCGCATCACCATCGTGATGGCCTGCTTTTCCGTCAGGTTGTACTTCTCGAACAGCAGGGTTGTCACTTCGTCCAGGTATTCTTCGTAAGTCATAGCGGTTCCATGGGGTTGAACCGCGCATTCTAGCGCAGCCGCGCAGCCCAGCGGTGGCGCCGTCTTCAGGGCACGGAATCGGGTAAGCTTATGCAAGCTTGTTTGGCGCCCTACCTCAAGCGACATTTCACGCCATCACCTGCACAAGGAAACCCATGCATCCACGTTTGAAAACTTCGCTGGCCCTGCTGCTGGCCAGCGGCTGCGCGATGGCCGTCGCCGCCCCCGTCACCGCCGGCTCCCCCGCCCGCCAGGCCCAGATTGACGCCATCGTGCGCGACATCTCGCCGCAGCGCATCCGCGGTCATATCGAGAAGCTGGTCGGCTTCGGCACGCGCCACACGATGTCGGAAACGGAATCGGACACGCGCGGCATCGGCGCGGCGAGGCGCTGGATCAAGGCCGAGCTGGAACGCTGCGGCGCCGGTCGCCTGCAGGTGAGCTTCGACAGCCACCTGCATCCGGTGACGCCACGGCTGTCGCGCCCGACGGAGATCGTCAACGTGGTCGCCACCCTGCCCGGCAGCCAGGCCGCGTCGAAGGAGCGCATGTACGTGGTGTCGGGCCACTACGATTCGCGCGTGTCCGACGTGATGGACTACACCAGCGACGCGCCGGGCGCCAACGACGACGCTTCCGGCACGGCCGCCGTGATGGAGATGGCCTGCGTGATGGCGAAGCACCAGTTCGACGCCACCCTCGTCTTCATGGCCGTGGCGGCCGAGGAACAGGGCCTGTTCGGCGCCGGCCACTGGGCCGAGCAGGCGCGCAAGAACAACCTGAACGTGGCCGGCATGTTCACCAACGATATCATCGGCAGCTCCGTCAACGAGGACGGCAAGCGCGATAACAAGCAGGTGCGCCTGTTCGCCGAGGGCATCCCCGCGCTGAAGGAAGTGCCGGAGGCGCTGCGCACACTGATCCAGACGGGCGGCGAGAACGATTCGCCATCGCGCCAGCTGGCCCGCCACGTCAAGGAGACGGGCGAGCGCTATGTGAAGGACTTCAAGGTGACGGTGATCCAGCGGCGCGACCGCTACCTGCGTGGCGGCGACCATATCCCCTTCCTGGAACAGGGCTTCGCGGCGCTGCGCTTCACGGAACCGGCCGAGGACTTCCGCCACCAGCACCAGGACCTGCGCAAGGAAGGCGGCACCCAGTACGGCGACCTGATCGAATTCGTCGACGTCGACTACACGGCCAAGGTTGCGCGCGTCAACGCCGCCGCCCTGGCCTCGCTGGCGCTGGCCCCGGCCGCGCCGCGCGAGGTCAAGGTGCTGACGGCAAAGCTGGACAACAAGACCGACCTGGCCTGGCAACCGAACACGGAACCCGACCTGGCCGGCTACCGCGTCGTGTGGCGCGACACGACGGCGGCGAACTGGCAGGGCGGCATCTACGTCGGCAACGTCACCGCCTTCCGCAGCGACCTGTCGAAGGACAATGTGTTCTTTGGCGTGCAGGCGGTGGACAAGGACGGCAACGTCAGCCCGGCGACCTACCCGCTGCCGCAGCGCTGAAAACCGGAGACAGGCCCCTGTTTCAAGGCAAAACGCCGGCTGCGAGCCGGCGTTTTTAATTTCACCCTGCCGTCCTCAGTCCAGCGGCACCGTCAGCGCGGCGCGAATGGCCACGCAGCGGGCGTCTTCCTGGTGACGCTCCAGCAGCGCGCGCCGCGCGCCGGCCGACAGCGTGGTCTGGCTTGCCGCCGCATCGGCCAGGCGCTGCACGCTTTGCGGCGTGCAGTTGGCCGGGATCAGCGTGGATGCGTAGCTGCGCATGAAGACGGGGCCGGCGGCCTTGTCCAGTTCAGGCAACTGCGCCAGGCGGCTTGCCGCCGTCTGTTCGTCCAGCGCTCCCTGCGATGGCGGATACAGGTTTTCCATCGCCGTGCGAATGCGCGAGAACGGTAGCTTCGATTGCAGGTCGCCGATCTGCGCCAGCCATTCGGACTTCACCTTCGTATCGGGACGGGCGACATTGGCCGCCAGCGCGGCGTTCTGCCCCGTATCCGATTTGTCGCGCGCCTGCTCGGCCGCCAGCAGCGCGGCGCTGCCCGGATGATCGCGCTCGTTCAGCTGCTCGATGATGGCCCAGCGCACGTCCTGGCTGATGCCCAGGCCTTTCGGCAGCTTGCGGCCGTCCAGCAGGCCGGCCAGGCGCTCCAGCGCGGCCTTGCTATCGGCCACCTCGATATACATGGCCAGCCAGCGGCGCTGGAAGTTCGCGTCGGTGCCCGTCAGCACGCCCTGCCAGGCCATCTTTTCCAGCGCCGGCGCGCTCTTCTTCGTGTACGCCGCGTGCGGCGCCATCCGCTCCAGGTAGGCCTGGCCGGTCTGCACCTTGTCGAGCACATTGCCCAGCAGCGCATAATCGGTTTCGCGCGGCGCGTTGTTCAGGGCCGTCTGCAGGAAGTCGTTCAGCGGCAGCGCGCCGTCGCGCACGCCGTCCCACATGCTTTGCCACAGCATCGTGCGCAGCAGCGGGTCGGCCACCTTGCTGATGTCGCGGCGCGCCGTGGTAAAGGAACGAGCATCGAGCTGCACCTTGGCGAAACCCCAGTCCTCGTAGTTCGGGTAGACCAGGTCCGGGCAGGCCGCGCCGACCAGCTCCGGCACCGCCGTGGTCCCACCCTGGTAGGTGACAGCGACCTTGCGGTCCAGCGCCAGCGTCCTGCCCTGCGTGCGCATCAGCGCGACCTGCACGCGCTGCTCGCGCAGCACGGGGTAGGCTTGCGGCGCCGTTTGCGCCAGGGTGAAGGCATCGATCTTGCCGCCCTTGCAGCTGTAATTCGCCGCGATGGTGTTCACGCCCGGCTGGTACAGCCACTGCTGCGTCCATTGCGACAGGTCGCGGCCGGCGGCCTCGCCCAGGCTGCCGATGAAGTCGTCCAGCTGCGCGTTCTGGAACTGGTACTTGACGAGGTAGTTGTGCACGCCCTTGCGGAAGGTCTCCTCGCCCAGCAGGTGGCGCAGCTGCTTCAGGGTCGAGGCCCCCTTCGCATAGGTGATGGCGTCGATATTGTCGAAGGCGTTGGCGGTGGTCGGCACCGGCACTTCGATCGGGTGCGTGCCGGGCGAGTCGTCCAGCCGGTAGGCGCCCGTCTTGCCGTTCGAGTAGAAGTACTGCCACGCGTTCTTGAACTCCGTCGATTCGGCCGTGCCCAAGGTGCCCATGAACGACGCGAAGCTTTCGTTCAGCCACAGGCCGTTCCACCACTTCATCGTCACCAGGTCGCCGAACCACTGGTGCGCCATCTCGTGCATGATGACGCTGGCCAGCGAGTGGCGCTGCGCCGTCGTCATCTTGTCCTTGTGCAGGAAGCGCGCTTCCGCGAACGTCACGGCGCCGGCATTCTCCATGGCGCCATACAGGAAGTCCGGCACCAGCAGCTGGTCGTATTTGCCGAACTGGTAGGGGATGCCGAAGTAGTCGTCGAAGAAGCCCAGGCCTTGCTTCGTGTACTTGAACCATTCGGCCGGATCGATCTGCGCGGCCACCGACTGGCGCGCGAACAGCCGCATCGGGTACTTGGCGCTGCTGTCTTCCCACACCTTGTACGGTCCCGCATGCAGCGAGAAGTTATACGGCGACAGCTTCTTCGTGGCCGGGAAGACCCAGCGCTTCGCGCCCTGCGCGTCCTGCACCGAGCTCTCGCGCGTGGTCGATACGACCGTCCAGTCGGCGGGCGCCGTCACGTTGACCTGGTAGGTCGCCTTCAGGTCCGGCTGGTCGAACAGGGCGAACATCTGGTGCGCGGCGGCCGGCTCGAAATGCGAGTAGGTATAGACGCGGCCGTCGACCGGATCGACCATGCGGTGCAGCCCTTCGCCATTGGTGCTGTGCAGGCGCTCGAAGCTGACCACCACCGTGTTGCGGCCCGTTTTCAGCTCGCCCGGCGCCAGCGTGATGAACCAGTTGTTGTACTGCGGCGCGACGCTCTTGCCGTTCACCGTCAGCGACTTGATGGTGGCCTTGTCCAGGTCCACCGTCAGCGGCGTGCCGGCGTCGCTCAGGTCGAATTGCAGCGTCGTCGTGGCGGCGAAGGTCTCCTTGCCCGTCAGCGTGAAGTCCAGCTGGTAGGCCACGTTCGACACGCGCGCGGAACGGGCCTGGGCGTCGGCCTGCGACAGCCAGGCGTTGTCGGCACGGGTCGCCGGCGCGGCTACGGCAGCAGCGGGCACGCCGGTCAGCAGCGCGGAGCCGAAGGCCAGCGCCAGGGCTTGGGAGAGAAGCGATTTCATGGTGTCCTTAAGTTGTCTGGCCCCCGGCGGCCCCGGGCGGGCGGGGCGATGATACCATCAGGTCCACCGAATAATTATCTGAAAACAGCCGCCAAAACCATGCAGATCGCCTTTGAAACCGCCGACCAGCCGGACGTCCACGCCCTGATCGCCGAACTGGACACCTACCTGTATTCGCTCTACCCGCCCGAGAACGTCTACGCGCTGGACATCTCGTCGCTGACGCAGCCGAACGTGCTGTTCGCCGTGGCACGCGCCAGCGACGGCGCCCCGCTCGGCTGCGCCGCCATCGTCGTCACGCCCGCCTTCGGCGAAGTCAAACGGATGTACGTGCGCCCGGCCGCGCGCGGCCAGGGCGTGGCCCGCCGCCTGCTCGAAACGCTGGAAGACGCCGCCCGCGGCCATGGCTGCCAAACGCTGATGCTCGAAACCGGTCCGACCATGCCCGAAGCGCTGGCGCTGTACGAACGCCTGGGCTACAGGCACCGCGGCGCCTTCGGCGATTATCCGGACGACCCGCTGTCGGTCTTCATGGCCAAGACCTTGCCATGACAGCCCCGCATCCCGACACGCTGACCCAGTTGCGCGACCTGACCCGCGCTTTTGCCGCGGAGCGCGACTGGCAGCAGTTCCATACGCCGAAGAACCTGGCGATGGCCCTGTCGGTCGAAGTGGCGGAGCTGGCCGAGCACTTCCAGTGGCTGCGCACGGGCGCGCCGGAAGAACTGGACGAACGCAAGCGCGAAGGTATCCGCCACGAACTGGCCGACGTGCTGCTGTACCTGGTGCAGTTGGCCGACCAGACCGGCGTCGACCTGCGCGCCGCCGCGCTGGAAAAGCTGGCGTTGAATGCTGCGAAGTACCCAGCCGCGCAGGTGCGGGGGGATGCGCGCAAGTACGACGAGTATTGACGTCGGCGCGCCGGAAGCTTACGGCAAACCGAGCGCCTTGCGGATCTCGCGCCCGACGATTTGCCAGGCCGGCGACTGGGCCGACACCTCGTCGTAATGGCTGGCGCCGGGCAGCACGATGACGTCAGCCGTATCGCCGGCGGCGCGGGCGCGTGCGGCGTAGGCCGTGCCCGTCGATGGGGGTGAGACGGTGTCGTGCTCACCGTGGATCAACACCGTGCGGATGGCGGCAGGCAGCATTTCGGCCGGCGACGTGTCGGCGAAGACGTCCGGACGCGCGGCGCTCGGCATGCCGGCCAGCTGCACGGTGTCGCGCTCGCAGCTGCTCCTGATCAGCGCCGCCTGCAGGCGCAGGTCGGCCAGGCCACCGAGGCTGATCACCGTCGGCAGCGCGAGCGGCGCCTGCACCCAGGCAGGGCTCGATGCCGGCAGCCGGTGGCGCGACGCGGCCCACTGCGCCAGGTGGCCGCCGGCCGAGTGGCCCACCGCGACGATGCGTTTCAGGTCCAGCCGGTGTGCGGCCGCTTCGTCCTTCAGGCGATCGACCGCCGTGGCGATGTCCTGATACATGCCGGGATAGCCGCCGCCCGCTTCATCGTAGCGGCGATATTCCACGTTCCACACGGCGATGCCCTGGGCCTTCAGGGCGCCCGCCATATTGCGCATCTGCCCGATGCCGCCGAATTCCACGGTCCAGCAGCCGCCGTGCACCAGCACGACGACGGGGAACGGTCCGGCACCGGCGGGCCGGAACAGCTCCACGAACTGCGATGGCGCGGGGCCGTAGGCGATGCGGGCATCCGGCTGGGGGCCGGTCAGCGCCAGGTAGTCCTGCAAGGTCATCGGCGCGGCGGCGGCACCTGTAGCACCGACCAGGGCGGCGGCCAGCAGCGAGTGGCGGAACGGCTTGAACATGGCATCCTCGAAAAAAAACAGGGCAGAGCGCAGCATACCGCGCCCTGCCCTGCCGTGTCACCGCCGTGCCGTTATCAGAACTTGAAGCTGGCGCGCGCGTAGTAGTAGCCGCCGTTGATGCCGAACGGCGAGAACGACGGGTAGATCGTCACGGCCGCATTGTTCAGGTCAGCGCGGTAGGTCGCCAGCAGGTCGGCATTGACCTGGTCCGGGTACTTGTTGAACAGGTTATTGGCGCCGGCCGTGATGGTCCAGTTGTTGTTCACCTTGTAGCTGAGCTCCAGGTCCGTGACGGCGGCCGTGCCCACCTCGTTCTTGAAGTAGACGCCGCCGTCCGGCGACTCCCAGTTGTACGACTTGCCGTAGATGGCTTCACGCAGGTTGACGGTCCACTGGCCCAGCCGCCACAACGCGCCCAGGTTGACGCGGGCACGGGGCGACGCCGTCTCCAGGTTCGAGATGGCATTGCGGTCCAGCAGCGTCTGCGGCACCAGCTGGGTCGGGGCCTGGTTGATCTTCGTGACGCGCACCTGGTTGTAGTTCGCCGCCACCGACCAGTCGACCCGCCCCAGGTCGCCGTAGTTGCTGTTCATCGTCGCCACCATCTCGATGCCCCGCGAACGCGTGTTGACGGCGTTCGAGAAGATGTTGATGCCCGTCTCGCTGACGGTGGGGTCGAGCACATTGCCATTGGCGAGGATGGCCGCCACCACGGCCGGCGAGTTGACGGCACCGCCCGAGCCGTACAGGGCGCCGCTGCCGACGATGCGGTCGCGGATGCTGATCTTGTAGGCGTCGATCGTCACCGAGATATTGCTGGCCGGGTTCAGCACGATGCCGGCGGACAGGTTGGTCGATGCCTCGGGCTTCAGGCCATCGATGCCGACCAGCTTGGCGCCGGCGGAGTTCGGCGCCAGCTGCACGAAGGCGCTGGTGGGCGAGACATTGGTGGCCGAGTAGTACTGTTCCGCCAGCGTGGGCGCGCGGAAGCCATTGCTGTAGGTGCCGCGCAACGCCACGGTGGGCGTGAAGTCGTAGCGGCTCGTCAGCTTGCCCACCTTGGCCTTGCCGAAATCGCTGAAGTGCTCGTAGCGCCCGGCCAGGTCGACCGTCAGCCCCGCCAGCGGGAAGCTGATGAAGTTGGCGTAGATGGCCTTGTTGTTACGATCGTGCTTGCCGGCGTCCGTCAGCGAGAAGCCCGGATACGACTGCGAGCCTTCCTTGTAGCGCGAGCCCGGATCGCCCGCGACGATTTCATAGCGGTCGACGCGGTGCTCCAGGCCCATGGCGAAGGTGGACGGCTTGGCCCAGCCCATGTCCAGCTCGCGGCTGACGTCGAAGTTATTGGTCCACTGGCTGGCGATGAATTCGCCGGCCGAGAACACCGTGGGCGTGGCGCCCGTGTCGTTGTACAGCGAGACATTGGCCGTGTCCTCGACACCGATGCGGGCCTTGTCGCGGCCATAGGTGCTGGAGAGCTCCCAGTTCCACGCGCCGCCGGCCTTGCCGCGGATGCCGCCCGTGACGGCATAGTCGGTCTCCTTCATGGTTTCCTTCGGATCGAAACCGAGCGGGTACACGGCCGGCAGGCGGCTGGGCATGCGGTAGTTCTCGTGCGCGCGGGCGCGCTTGTGGCCGGCCGTGGCGAACAGGTACAGCGAGGTGTCGTCGTCGATGTCGTAGCCGCTGTTCAGGGCGAGCGTGTGCAGGTGGTACTGGGCGTCGCCCGAAATCTTGTTCAGGTAGGGGTAGCCGGGTGCCTGCAGCAAGGGCTGGTTCTTCAGGTTGTTCGCGTCCAGCACGCGCGGGTCGATGCCGCCACGGTCGCTGTAGTCGTGGTAACGCGATTCGGCCGTGATGCTGATGAAGGCATTGGCCATCGGCGTGAAGCCGATATTGGCGGTGCCGTCGCCGGTGGTGCCGCCGCCATCGCCGTAGCCGCCGCCGTTGACGTTCCCGGACACGCCCTGGTTGTTCGACTTCAGGATGATGTTGACGACGCCGGCGATGGCGTCGGTGCCGTATTGGGCGGCGGCGCCATCCTGCAGCACCTCGATATGGTCGATGGCGGCCACGGGAATGTAGTTCAGGTCGGCCGCCGCGCCGCCCTGGTACGGCCCGCCCAGCACGGCCAGGTTGGCGGTGCCGTGGCGGCGCTTGCCGTTCACCAGCACCAGCGTGTTGTTCGGCGACAGGCCGCGCAGCCGCGCCGACAGGGTCAGGTTGGCCGTATCGCCGCCGAAGGCCTGCGCCGTGAACGACGGGATATTCTGCGCGATGGCCTGGATCAGGTCGGGCTGGCCGGTGCGCTGCAGCGAGGCGGCGTCCAGCACCTGGATGGGCGAGGCGCTGTTCTCCGCCTTCAGGCCGCTGGCGCGGGTGCCGGTGACGATGACGGCTCCCACGGCGACGGGCGCGCCGGCAGCACCGGCCACGCTTTCCGACTGGGGATCGAGGGCGGCTTCAGGGGCGGCGTCAGCGGCTGAACTGGCAGCCAGGGAGAGTCCGGAGTGCAGCAACATGGCGGCGGCGCCCGATGTGATGATGGCCTTGTGCATTGCTAGTCCTTTTTTTCTGGTGAAGAGGGAGAAACCGGGGTGCGGCGACGACGGAACAGGAACGCTTATTTCTTGGCGGCGGTGACCTCGATCTCGACCAGCCAGCCGGGCGAATTCAGGCCGGCCACCTGCATCACGGCCCGCGCCGGCAGGTTCGGTTGCGCGGCGGCCGCGCCGAAGAACTGCGTGTAGCCTTCCATGAAGCCCTTGACGTCGGCGCGGCCGCCCTTGGCCGGGTCGCCCACCAGGAAGACCTGCATCTTGACGACGTCGCCCATCGCCAGGTTCATCGACTTCAGGATCTCGTCGATCTTCTTCAGTACCCCCACGGTCTGGGTCTTCGTGTCGCCATAGGCGGCCAGCGAATCCGGGTTGGCGGCCTTGTCGACCACGGGCGGCACCTGCCCGCTGATGAAGTGGATGGTGGCGTTGGCCGGCAGGGTGACGGCCTGCGCGATGGGGAAGTCCGAGCCGGGGATCTTGTGGCGCACGATTTCCTGGGCGCCGGCGGCGGTGGCGGCAAGGCTTGAGACAAGGCCTGAGACAAGCAAGGCAGCGACGATGTGGGTATTTTTCATGGTGGCTCTTTCAGGGTTGTGCAGCATTGGTTCAGTGCTTGTTCAGTGTTTGTTGGTGAGCTGGCCGGCGGCGAACTTCGGCGCCTGCAGCTGGGCGCGCAGGGCCGCGATCTGCTGCTCGTCTGGCGCGTCGGCCTTGTTGCCCCAGCTGCTGCGCACATAGGCCAGCACCGCGGCCAGGTCGGCGTCGGACAGGCTGGTGGAAAAGTCCGGCATGCCGCCGCGGCCCTTCAGCAGCACCGTGGCCGGTTCCACCATGGGGCCTTGCACGAAGGCGCTGCCGGCCAGCGGAGGGAATGCGCCGGGAATGCCCTTGCCGGTGGCCTGGTGGCAGGCCGCGCAGTTTTTCTGGAACAGCGCCTTGCCGTCGCTGTCGGCGGCCCAGGCGGAAGCGGCGGTGCTGAGTAAGGCCAGCGCCGCCAGCGCGGCGAAGCTTGCAAGCGTACGGTTCATGCGTTGGCCCTTTCATGGATGCGGGCGAGCTGCTGCCAGGCCGATTCGATGGCGCCGGCCTGCCAGCCCGTCAGGTAGCTCAGGTGTTCCCCGGCCAGCAGCACGCGGCCCTCGCCTTCCAGCAGCACCGGATAGGCCGCCTTGCGGCTTTCGTCGGTCCATTCGGCCCAACCGCCCAGGTTGTACTGGACGCGGTGCCAGGCCACGGAAAAGGCGCTGTCGAACGACTCGCGGTAGGCCGGAAAGATCTTCTCGCCGGCGGCCAGGGCGAATTCGGCACGTTCGGCGGGCGTCAGCGCGCTCGTTTCGATGGCTGCCGTCTGGTAGTTGTAATAGCCCAGCAGGACGCCCTTCTTCTTCTGCCAGCCCGAAGACGGCAGCGAGATCGTGTTGATGCCCTTGATGTCGGTGAGCACATGGCCCCCGTAAATATGGTCGTCCTCCTCCCAGAAGCGACGCTTCATCTGCAGGCCGATCTTGCCGACCGGCGCATAGGCCACGGCCTTGATGGCGCCCTTGAACTTGTCGGAGAAATCGGTATCGATCATGCGCAGCACCGACAGCGGCAAGGTGCACAGGCAGTAATCGGCCGACACGCTGTGCTCCTTGCCGTTCCCGGTATCCTTGTACGTCACGGTGACGTTCTTCTCGCCGTGCCGGATGGTCTGCACTTCGCTGTGATGGCGGATGAAGCGGCCGACCCGTTTCACGAAGGCCTTCGGAATCTGGTCCATGCCGCCGACAGGCTGGAACATGGTGTTCTGCATCGGGAAGTCCTGCACCGCCGTGTACACGTTGCCCACGCCCGAGGCGAGCAGCTCGGACAGGCCTAGCGGATCGGAGGGCGTGCCCGGTCCCGGATTCATGCCGGCGCCGGGGTTGACGGCGAAGCCTCGCCCGGTGCGGCCCTTGTAGCGCAACTCGCCCGTGGAAAGCTGGCCTTCGTGGGCCAGGTAGTCGAGCAGCGCGCGCTGGTCGTCGGCCGACAGCTGCTTGTCCAGCAGGTGGTCCTGCACCGACTTGGCCAGCAGCTCGGCCACGTGGCCGCGCATGTCGGCCTTGATCTGGGCCGGGCGCAGGCGCTGCTTTGCCAGGGGACCGCCGTTTTCCAGGTAGACGTAGGAGTGGTCGTTATCGTTGACCATCACTTCCAGCGGCACGTCGAACAGGCGCGTGTAGTGCAGCGTGGACTGGTGATGCAGCGGGATGCGCCACGGGCCGTGGTTGATGTACTGGCCTTCGTCGAAGGTGCAGCGTTGCGTTTCGCCGCCCAGCTCCGTCAACTCGAAACCCTTGCGCGCGGTCTGGCAGCGCCCGCCCGCGAAGGCCCGTGCTTCCAGCACTTGCACCCGGTACCCCAGCTTGTTCAGTTCATAGGCCGCCGTCAGGCCCGCCAGGCCGGCGCCCAGGATGAGCACCGATTTGCCCTTGCCGCTGCCGCTCAGGACGGGCGGTGCCGCCTGCGTCGAGGCGATGCCCATGCCCCAGGCGTTCATGGCATTGAGCAGCAGGCCCGTTCCGCCGACGGCGGCTGCCCGGTACAGAAAGTCGCGCCGCGTGACTGATCTCATCATTTCACTCTCCATCGAAACCCCATGTCGCTGTTGAAAATCCGGTTCACTTTCATGGTTGTACTAAGCAATCGGTATGCCACTGGCCGCCACGAAGGTACTCTTTTCGTGCTTGCGAATTAAGTCGCTTCGCGTGTCGACGGGGGCGTCGTCGTCGAAGCAGGCCATACGGAATAGGGCGTTCTTCGCGAAGCCACTTTGTTCGACCGGGGGTCAACCGGCAAAGTCCGCTCGCGCCAGGGCAATCGTTCCTGACCGCACCATCGCGATGCAGCCGGCGCGCAGGCGAAAAAAAACGCGCCCGAAGGCGCGTCGAAAAAGGGTAAGCATCACCCCACCGAAGGAACTTGAGATCTGGAAGAGCGCTAGCTGACGAGGCTCGAGACGATGCGCTCGAAGCTCACATGCTGGCCGGCCGGCTGCACGCGGCGTGGCGGCTCCGGCAAGTGCGCCAGTTCGGCCATCGACAAGGTGCGGTGCGCCTGGCTGCGTTCGGCCACATGGCACAGATGGAACTGCAGCGGCGTGGCCGGATCGAGCAGGTAGACGCAATCGACATTGCCCGTGTCGCAGGCCAGCCGCACCGTCCAGCGTCCGCGCAGGCGGGCCCGTTCGAACCAGCGTTCCTCGACGGCGCGCGCGCAGCTGTAGTACGTGCCGTTCAGGCAGATGCCTTCGGCCGTCACGGTGGCCTCGTGCACCGGCAGCAGCAGGCAGCGCACCAGCTCCTCGCGATACTGTTTCAGGCTTGTTCCGCGTTGCTGCATGCCCCACTCCCACAGCTGCAATGGCGCCGGCGACTCCGGCGCGGGCTGCAGATTGTGTTCGATGGCCGCGTCGATGGCCAGGCGCGTGAACTGTTCGATATCGAGTGCGCCGTCGAGCAGGCCCAGTTGCGCGGACAGGGCTTCGGCCTGCAGCGGCAGCACGCCGCAGCGGCGCTCCAGGGCGGCGCGCCACGGCAACGTTTCGCCGTCGGCCGTGCCGCTGACGCAGCGCACGCCGAAGTTGTTGCGCAGCGCGCCGCCGCCATCGGTCGGCTGCAGCACGCCGGGTACCACCAGCAGTTCGGGCAGGTGGCGGCATGGCCAGTCCTGCGCCGGCAACGAGCGGCCATGGCGCTGGCAGAAGCGCGGCTTGTCGGCGGCGCAGTTGGACAGCGCCATCACGGCCTGCTGCCACGACGGCGCTTCCAGGCTTACATGCAGGCCGGCGATCATGCCGCTGAAGATGTCGGTGACGACATACAGCACCGGGCGGCCGGCCAGGCGTTCCCGGTCCGCCCGCGACACCAGCTGCACGTCCGCGCGCACGGCATCGAGCCGGAACGCCGCACCGGGCTTGCCGGGTTGCGCCACGTTCGCGTGCGGGGCCAGCGGCAGCGGACGTTCCGGCTGGCGCAGCACGCTGCCCTGCTCCAGCCAGTAGCCGAACTGGCCGAAGCTGGGGGCCGTTTCCGGTTGCGGTGTTCGGGCGATGCGGCCGGCCTCGTTCACTTCACGGCGACAGAAGAAGTCGCGCAGCATGGCTTCGTACAGGGCGCGGCGCGACATCCGCGTGCCCAGGTGGATGGTGGCGGCGATGCGGAAGATGCGGCGCATCGCGTCGTCGACATTCACGCCGGGCGGCGCACCTTCCTTGCGCGGGCGGCCCCGCTTGATGCCGGCAGTGGAGGCACGCGTCTTGCCCCGCCCGCCGGAATTGCAGTAGTCCGGCAGCAGCGCGTTCGGCGTCTGCCCGCGCTGCCAGTAGCGGCGCAGGTAGCGGTAGATGGTGGGGTGGGAAATGCCGTGGCGCGCCGTGTAGTCCGCGATCAGCTGGCCGCGCCGGCGTGCCTGGTAGATGGCCGGCTCGAAAGCCGTCAGCTCGGCGACGATCTGCCAGGCCCGTTCGCGCAATTCGATATGGCGCGGCGGCAGCATCTCGCCGCCGGTGACGAGATACGGGTCCTCGGCCAGCCTCTGGGCGCGCCCTTCGGCCAGGTCGGCCTGCAAGGTGGACATCCGCACGTATTCGGCCTCGCAGGCATTGCCGGCGACGTCGAACAGGTAGGCGCCCGTACGTTCGGGATCGATCCACAGGATCCGCATGGTACGGCGTGGCGCCGCATAGTCGAGCAAGTCGTTTCGGAGCAGGTCGGCCTTGGGTGAGGCCGCCATCGTGACATCGGTACGCAGTGACATCCGTTCCTCCCTCGTGGAGAGCAAATGCAGATGTCTATGCAAATTCCGGGCCAATCTCGAAAGTTGTAAAAAAACCGGTGTCTGACACCGGTTTTCGGGCAACTATTGGCGCGGGATAGCCATGTTGGTGCAGTGCAGCACCGTGGCCGTGCAGCGCCGGCGGGAGCCGGGCACTGCACTGGGCTGGTCAGCGCTTGGCCTTGGGCTTGGCGCCCTTGGCGGCGACCGGCTTCTTCGGTGGCGTGTGCTTGCTTGACTCTGGCGGCATGGCGTCGGCCAGGCTGATTTTCAGCTGCTGGCCGCCGACCCACACCTTGCCCAGGTGCTTGAAGATTTCGTCGGGCATGCCGTCGGGCATTTCCAGCACGGAGTGGTCGTCGAAGATCTCGATGCGGCCGATGTAGCGCGCTTCCAGGCCGCTTTCGTTGGCGATGGCACCAACGATGTTCGACGGCGTGGCCGCGTGGTTGGCGCCCACCTCGATGCGGTAGGGGCGCATCGGCATATTGACCTTGTTCGGCTTTTCCTTCTTCTTCTTGGCCGGCGCCTCCTCTTCCGTCAGCGCCGATTCCACGACCGCATCCAGCGCCTTCTTCGGCTCGGCCTTGCGCTCGACCGGCTTGCGCGCCGGTGCCGCCGCCGGAGCGGATGCTGCCACCTCGGCCGGGGCGTCGCCGTCGCGGCGGATGCGCAGCATGCGGCCGGCGACGCGCACGCCCGTCAGCAGCTGCAGCGTCTCGGCCGGCAGGTCGGCTGGCATGTCCAGTACCGTGTAGTCCTCGAAAATCTCGATGCGGCCGATGAACTTCGAATCGACGCCGCCTTCGTTGGCGATGGCACCGACGATATTGCCCGGCTTGACGCCGTCTTCATAGCCCACCTCGATGCGGTAGGTCGCCATGCCGGCATCCGGTTCGCGGGCGACGCGCTCCTTCTTCGGCAGCGCCGGACGGTCGGCCCGTTCCGGACGCTCGGCACGCGGCCGCTCCGGGCGGTCGGGACGATCGAAGCGGTCGCCGCGGTCCGGGCGTTCGGCCGGACGCGCGCCGTCTTCATGCCAGCCCTTCTCGGCCTTCTTGTCCAGCAGCAGGGGCGCGTTCCCCCGTGCCATCATGGCCAGCGCGGCAGCAATCTCCGTGGCCGGCACATCGTGTTCCTGCTCGTACTGCTCGACCAGCTGCTGGAACTGTTCCAGGCCGCCCTGGGCCAGCGTTTCCGTGATCTGGTCCTTGAAGCGGGCGATGCGCACGTCGTTCACGGCCTGCAGCGACGGCAGTTCCATCTGCTTGATCGGCTGGCGCGTGGCGCGCTCGATCGATTTGAGCAGGGTGCGCTCGCGCGGCGTGATGAACAGGATCGCTTCGCCGCTGCGGCCGGCGCGGCCGGTGCGGCCGATGCGGTGCGTATAGCTCTCCGAGTCGTACGGCACGTCGTAGTTGACGACGTGGCTGATGCGGTCCACGTCCAGGCCGCGCGCGGCGACGTCGGTGGCGACCAGGATGTCGATCTTGCCTTCCTTGAGCTGGCCGATGGTGCGTTCACGCGCGGCCTGCTGCATGTCGCCGTTGATGGCGGCGGCCGAGAAACCTCTTGCCTGCAGGCGCTCGGTCAGTTCCTCGGTGCCGATCTTGGTGCGGCTGAAGATGATCATGCCGTCGAACGGCTCGGCTTCCAGGATGCGGGTCAGCGCGTCGAGCTTGTGCATGCCCGACACCAGCCAGTAGCGCTGGCGGATGTTCTCCGCCGTGCCGGTCTTGGCCGCCACCGTCACTTCGGTGGGGTCGTTCAGGTAGGTGTTGGCGATGCGGCGGATCGGCGAAGGCATCGTGGCCGAGAACAGCGCCGTCTGGCGCGACTCCGGCGTCTCCTTCAGGATGCGCTCGACGTCGTCGATGAAGCCCATGCGCAGCATCTCGTCCGCTTCGTCCAGCACCAGCGTCTTGAGCTTGGACAGGTCGAGCGAACCCTTGTCCAGGTGATCGATGACGCGGCCCGGCGTGCCGACGACGACGTGCACGCCGCGGCGCAGCGCCGATAGTTGCGGGCCGTAGCTCTGGCCGCCGTAGATCGGCAGCACGTGGAAGCCGGGGATATGGGCGGCGTAGCGCTGGAACGCCTCGGCCACCTGGATCGCCAGTTCACGCGTCGGTGCCAGCACCAGCGCCTGGGGCGAAGTCTGGCGGATATCGATGCGCGACAGGATCGGCAGCGCGAAGGCGGCAGTCTTGCCGGTGCCCGTCTGGGCCTGGCCCAGCACGTCGCGGTTGTTCAGCAGGTGGGGAATGGTGGCGGCCTGGATCGGCGACGGCTGTTCGTAGCCGACCTCCTTCAGGACCTTGATCAGCGCGGGGCTGAGATTCAGGTCGGTAAACAGAATGGGTTCCTGGGTTGTTGCAGTCATCGCGGTTCTCGCTAAAATTATCGGGAACGACGCCGGCTCATGGTGGTGCAGGTTCCCTATTGTTCGAATCGCCCCATGCGACAGAAAGGGCGTAGTTTACTCTGTTCCGGCCGCGAAGGCGGAACTGTTCGTCGCAACGCGGCCCGTTTCGGCGCGAAAAACGCGGAAAAGATCGCTTGAGCGGGCCGGCAATGCTGTCGCTTTTGCTCTATATTTGGCACTTCGACAACCCGGAGCCCACCATGTACCGACTTCTCCTCGCCGCGGCCCTGGCCGCCGCCGGCAGCGCCACGGCCACCGCGGCCGCCTATGGCCCGGAACTGCAGGGTTTCCGCTACCCCCATCCCGTGCAGCAGTTCCGCTTCAATTCGCAAGGCCAGACGATGAAGATGGCGTACATGGACGTCAAGCCCAAGGGCCAGGCCAACGGCCAGGCCATCGTCCTCCTGCATGGCAAGAACTTCTGCGGCGCCACGTGGGAGAGCTCGATTGCGGCGCTGACGGCGGCGGGCTGGCGTGTCATCGTGCCGGACCAGATCGGGTTCTGCGCGTCGACCAAGCCGCCGCACTACCAGTACAGCTTCCAGCAGCTCTCCGAGAACACCATGGCGCTGCTGACGAAGATCGGCGTGAGCAAGGTGGCGCTGCTGGGCCACTCGACCGGCGGCATGCTGGCCACGCGCTTCGCGCTGATGTATCCGCAGGCCGTGTCGCACCTGGTGATGGTCAACCCGATCGGGCTGGAAGACTGGAAGGCGCTGGGTGTGCCCTACCGCAGCGTGGACCAGTGGTTCGAGCGCGAACTGAAAATGACGGCCGACGGCGTGCGCGCCTACGAGAAGAGCACCTACTACATGGGCCGCTGGAAGCCGGAGTACGAAAAATGGGTCGACATGCTGGCGGGCCTGAACGCGGGGCCGGGCCACCAGATCGTCGCGTGGAACTCGGCCCTGATCTACGACATGATCTACACCCAGCCCGTGGTGCACGAGTTTCCCAACCTGAAGGTGCCCGTGACCTTGATGATCGGCGACGGCGACACCACCGCTATCGGCAGCGACATCGCGCCGCCCGACGTGAAGGCGAAACTGGGCAACTACAAGGTGCTGGGCAAGGAGGCCGTGAAACGCATTCCGCAGGCGCAGCTGGTGGAGTTCCCGAACATGGGGCACGCGCCGCAGATGGAAGAGCCGGAGCAGTTCCACAAGGCCCTGCTGCGGGCGCTGGACGGCGCGAAGGAACCGGACAAAGCCCGCTAGCGGAACAGCGCCACGCCCAGCGGCACGGCGCCGCCGGCGGCCAGCTGGGCTTCGTTCTCGGCCAGCACGGCGCCGAAGGCAATGGCGGGCACGGGCCGGCTGAAGTAATAGCCCTGCATCTGGTAGCAGCCGTGCTCGCGCAGGAAGGACAGCTGGTCGAGCGTCTCGACGCCTTCCGAGATCACTTCCAGGTTCAGGTTCGCCGCCAGCGCGATGATGGTGGTGACGATGGCGGCGTCGTCCGGGTCCACCGTCAGGTCGCGCACGAAGGCCTGGTCGATCTTCAGCACGTCGATGGCGAAGCGCTTCAGGTGGGCAAGGCTGGAGTAGCCGGTGCCGAAGTCGTCGATGGCCAGCTTGACGCCCAGCCGTTTCAACTCGTGCATGACGGTGACGGCGTGTTCGACGTCGTTCATCACGAGGCTTTCCGTCAGCTCCAGTTCCAGGCAGGACGGCTCGATGCCGGCCTCGCCCAGCGTATCGGCTACGCTGCCGACGAAGCCCTGCTCGGCCATCTGGCGCGCCGACACGTTGACCGCCACGCGCAGGTTGCGGCGCCCTTCGCACTGCCACGTGCGCAGCTGCTGGCAGGCGCTGCGCAGCACCCACGCCCCCATCTGCAGAATCATGCCGGTTTCCTCGGCCAGCGGAATGAAGCGGGCCGGCGCCACCATGCCCATTTCCGGATGCTGCCAGCGGATCAGCGCTTCCATGCCGACGATGCGCCCCGTGCCGATATCGACCTGGGGCTGGTAGTACAGCACGAACTCGTGCCGTTCCAGCGCGCGCCGCAACGCGCTTTCGATCTGCACGCGTTCGCCCAGCTGCTCGCGCATGGCGCGCGTGTAGAACTTGTAGTTGTCGCCGCCCAGCTCCTTGGCGCGGAACATGGCGATGTCGGCCCGCTCCATCAGCACCGTCGGTTCGGTGCCGTCGTCGGGATAGACGGCCACGCCGGCGCTGGCGGCGATGAACTGCTCCTTGTCGTCCAGCAGCACCGGCTTGTCCAGGCTGGCCAGCACGCGCTGCAGCTGCTCGGCGGCCGGGCGGCGCGCGCCCTCCTCCGGCAGCAGGATCAGGGCGAATTCGTCGCCGCCCAGCCGCGCCAGCGTGTCGACGGGCCGCACCGCGGCCTGCAGGCGCTCGGCAATCTGCTGCAGCAGCCGGTCGCCGGCCTTGTGCCCGACGCGGCTATTGGTAAACTTGAAGCGGTCCAGGTCGATCGACACCACCCACACGCTGTGGCCCCGCGTGGCCGCCTGGGCGATGTTCTGCTGCAGCCGGTCGTGCAGCAGGGCGCGGTTCGGCAGGCCGGTCAGCGCGTCGTGCGTGGCCTGGTGGTGCAGCTCGGTCTCGTAGGCCTTCATCGCCGTGATGTCGTGCTGCACGGCGACGAAGTGGGTCACCTTGCCGTCCTCGTCGCGCACCGGCGAAACATAGGTCTCGCTCCAGAACAGGGTGCCGTCCTTGCGGTAGTAGCGCAGCACCGCGTGGCCGTCGCGCTGCTCGCGCAGGGCGTTGCGGATGGCCTCGGCACCCGGCTGGTCGACATCGTCGCGATACAGCAGGCGGGGATTGCGCCCCATCACCTCGGCCACCGTGTAGCCCGTGCTGCGCTCGAACGCGGGGTTGGCGTAGACGATGGGGTAGTCGTCCTGCGCCGCCACCATCAGGATGGCGTTGCGGCTCGACTCGATGGCCCGTTCGCGCAGGCGCAGCGCGCGGTTCGCTTCGTTCAGCTGGGCCGTACGCTCCTGCACGCGCCAGCCGATGGCGCGGTTGCGGGTAGCCAGTGCATGCACGTAGGCCGTGCCCAGCAAGGTGGTGACGAGGCCCAGCACGAGTGTGGACAGCGAGGCCAGATGGTCCGCCACGGCGATGTCGTCGCTCATGCTGGCGACCACGTGCCAGGTACGGCCGGCCACTTCGAGCGGCACGTCGATCGGCGCCGGCGTGGCCGGATACAGCCAGGCCAGCGGGGCGCCGAGGGTGGCTGTACCGCGCTCCGGCGGCGGCGCGTAGTACACCAGCGAGCTCGCTGCCCGGTTGGCTTCCGTGTAGACGTGCAGGCCGATGCCCTGGATGCGCTTTTCCTGCTGGTGCACGTGGTGCAGTCCCGCCGACATCAGGATCTTGCTGACCATTTCGGCCGGGAGCAAGGTGACGGCCGTCTCGCCCACCAGCGCGGCGCGGCGGGCCCGCACATCCGGCAGCGGCGTATTGAACCGATACACGGGCATCGAGATCAGCATGCCGACGGCGGTGCGGTGCTGCGCCAGCGTGACGAGGGGGCTGGCGGACGGCCGGCCCGTATCATAGGCCTGGCTGCGCGCCGTTTCGTCGGCCGACGAAAACAGCGAGTCCAGGCCCAGCGCCGCTTCGTTGCCCTTTAGCGGCTCGATGTATTCGATGACGCGATAGCGCTCCCGGCTGCCCGCCGGGATCACATAGCCGTCGCGAAATTCCGTTACCCGCGCGCCGGGCCGGAACTGGCGCAAGGACGCTTCCATCGCGCCCCGTTCGGCCGGGCCGATGAAGCGCATGAAGGAAAAGCCCAGCACATAGGGATAGCGCTCCAGCAGGGGCTTGGTGAAGCGGTGGAATTCGTCGCGGCTCACGCGTGGCTGGCTGACGAACAGCTGGTTGACGGCGCGCAGGCCGTCGATGGCGTTGGTGATGCCTTCCTTCAGCGCGAACTCGCGCACGTGCGCGCGCTGCGTGAACGCGAGCATGATGCGGTCCTGCTCCAACCGGCTGACACCGGTGAACAGCAGGCCCGTCAGGACCGATCCGCTAAGCAGCGCCAGCATCGCCGCTGTCGGCAGGCGCTTGACGGACCGTCGGGGCGTATGCTTTTCGGAAATTTGTGCCACCTTGACGAACGATGGTTCGGGAACCAAGGGTAGCATGGTTTAAGGAGCCTGCCGCACGGTTACGAGCCCAGCCTGTCAACCCCGACAGTGGCGCGCCACGTCCTTCCGTGCCGTCCTATACTTCCGACGTTCAACCCGCACCACAAGGAGAAAAAATGGACAGCAATACCCGCTGGATCGACGTGCAAGGCGACGACGGCACCTTCCAGGGCTACCTGGCCCTGCCCCGCAGCGGCAGTGGCCCCGGCATCGTGCTGATACAGGAGATTTTCGGCGTCAACGCGCATATCCGCTCCGTCGCCGAGCAATACGCGGCCGACGGCTACGTGGTGCTCGCGCCGGACCTGTTCTGGCGCCAGGGCGCCCATATCGAACTGGGGTACGACGACGCGGACTGGAAAAAAGCCGTCGCGCTGAAAGGCGCCACCGATACGGCCAAGGCTGTGGCCGACGTTGCCGCCGCCGTGCGAACCCTGCGTGCGCTGCAGGGCGTGGGACCGAAGGTGGCCTCGATCGGCTACTGCTTCGGCGGCCTGCTGTCTTACCTGACGGCGGCCAACGGCACCGTCGACGCGGCCATCGCCTATTACGGCGGCGGCATCCAGAACCAGCTGGACCGGGCCGACGACGTCACCATCCCCCTGCTGCTGCACTTCGGCGGCAAGGACAGCCATATCCCGCAGGACGCCGTCAAAAGCATCGCCGAACGCTTCGGCGACCGCGACAACGTGGAGATCCATGTCTATCCGGAAGCGGAACACGGTTTCAACTGCTCGCACCGGGCCAGCTACCACCAGCGCTCGGCGGTCGAAGCGCACGGCCACAGCCTGTTGTTCCTGAGCGAAAACGCCTGATGTCTGCCAGGCTGCGTAATTTCTACGCAGCAAAGGGGTCCTCCGCTAAAATGGGCGGATGATGCGACTGTCCAAAGTTTTCCATTCCGGCGCCCTGGCGGCCTGCCTGCTGGCCGCCGCCGGTGCCTGGGCGGGGCCCTTGCGCGTTGGCGGCTTCGTGGTGGCACCGCTGATCATGGGCACACCCGATGCGCCGCTGCACGGCGCGCTGCGTGACTTCATGGATCGCCACGTCGCGCCCCGAGGCGTGGCGCTGCAATGGATGCCGCCCACGTCGCTGCGCCGCGCCACGGAAAGCCTGCGCAACGGCACGCTCGATGTGCTGCTGCTTACTTCGGGCGCCACCGACCGGGGTCCCGGCATCGGCACCTTCAAATGGACTTACCTGCGCACCCGCCCGCAACTGGCGCTGCGCCACGATGCGCCGCTGCGCGAGGTGCCGGACGTGGCACGCCTGGCCGGCCTGCGCATCGGCTGGGTCGACGGTTCGCCGCTGCCGCCCGGGCTGGAAGGGGTCGGCATTGAATGGCAGCTGCTGGCCGTGACGGATTGGCAGGCGGCCAATTTGCGCAAGCTGCAGGCGCGCCGGGTCGATGCCGTCTTTTTCGAGAACGAATACTCGCCCCGCTATTACGCCCGCACCACCGGCGTCGACATCCGCCTGGTACGCCTGCCCGTGCCGGCGGGCTCATTCTTCATGGCCTATTCGCTACGCTCGGCCCCGGAGGATATCGCCCGCTTCGACCGCGTGGCCGGCGCGGCATTTGCCGGTAAGAATTTCAGTACCTTCCTCGACCGCTATGTCGACCAGGCGCGCCGGACCGGACCTCGCCGCTGAATCGACCGCTGAGTGAGCAGCCGTACAGTGCGCGCCGCCGCTTCCTGCCATAATCGGTCATCCGGTCTGCGGCCCCGACACTAACGGGGCCTCCTCGACGCCAGTACCGGACCGGACCGCGCCAGTCGTCGACAGGTGCGGTCCAACTTGGCGGAGGCTTCCATGCGTCTATCCATGCCGGCGATCGCTGTCCTCTTGCTCGCTTCCTGTGGGGGCGGCGGCAATGATGCTGCCGCGCCTCCCCCCGCCGTCCCGCCCACGCTGCCCCCTGCTCCGCCGCCCGCGCCCTTTGCCGTCGCCCTGCGCGAAGTCGCAACCAACCTCGACCAGCCTGTGCTGCTGACGGCGCCGGCCGGCGACAGCCGCCAGTTCATCGTCGAGCGCACGGGCCGCATCCGCATCCTGGCCGACGGCGCACTGCGGGCCCGGCCGTTCCTGGACGTGTCGGCCCGGGTGTCCACGGCCGGCGAAGGCGGGCTGCTGGGCCTGGCCTTCCACCCCCGTTATGCACAGAGCGGCAGCTTCTTCATTTATGCCGTCGACACGGCCGGCAATATCGCCATCGACCGGGGCACGGTGTCGGCGGACGCCAACGTCGCCGATCCGCAAACCTTGCGCCGGGTGATCACGATCCCCCACCCGGGTTTTACCAACCATTACGGCGGCATGCTGGCCTTCGGCCCGGACGGCTACCTGTACGCGGCCACCGGCGACGGCGGCGGCGCGGGCGATCCGAACGGCAACAGCCAGAATCCGCTGTCGCTGCTGGGCAAGATGCTGCGCCTCGATATCGCCACCGAACCGTACGCCATCCCGCCGGACAATCCGTGGATCGCCCTGTCCAGCCGGCGCGGCGAAATCTGGGCGCTGGGCCTGCGCAACCCGTGGCGCTTCGCCTTCGATGCAGGCCAGCTGTACATCGCCGACGTGGGCCAGAACGCACGCGAGGAAGTCGATATCGCCCCCGCCACGCAGGCCGCTAACAATTATGGGTGGAATGTGATGGAAGGCAGCCGCTGCTACACCAACGCCAATTGCAGTCCACAGGGCCTGGTGCTGCCCCGCTTCGAGTACGAGCACGGCAGCAACGGCGCCAACGGCTGCTCGATCACGGGCGGTTTCGTCTACCGGGGCGGCGCACTGCCGGAGCTGGCCGGTCGCTACCTGTACTCGGACTACTGCAAGGGCTTCCTGAAAAGCTTCCTGTATGCCGGCGGCCAGGTCAGCGAGGAGCGCGACTGGAACATCGCCAACGCCGGCAATGTGCAGTCCTTCGGCCAGGACGGCCAGGGCGAGCTGTACTTGCTGTCGGCCAACGGCAGCGTGTACCGCATCGTGCGGCGCTGATGGCGTACTGGCGCGCCGCGCCGCTGCGGCTACAATGGTCTTTTATCAGACGGCGCGACAGCGCCCCCGACCATGGCCAGACTCAAGCTTGAATTTCCCGAGGACCAGTTCTGCTTCTCGACCCAGCTGACGGTGCGCGTCACCGACATCAACGCCGCCAACCATCTGGGCAACGACTCGATGATCTCGATGATTTCCGAAGCGCGGGCGCGCTTCCTGTACGACCTGGGCGTGCGTGAAACGGAAGGCGACGGCACCGGCATCATCGTCACGGACCTGGCCACGACCTACCGCGCCGAAGCCCATGCGCGCGACCAGCTGGTGTTCGAAGTGGGGGTGATGGACTTCAATAAATATGGCGGCGACATCACCTTTCGCGTGACGCGCCCTGCCGACCAGACCCTGGTGGCGATGGCCAAGTCCGGCTTCGTCTTCTACAACTACCGCCACAGCGAAGTGGTGCCGATGCCCGACGAGTTCCGCGCCAAGTTCCCCCGGGTGAACTGGCTGGACTAGCCAGGCGCTTGACGTACCTGCGATCTTACTTGCGGCTCACTTTCGGCTCACTTGCGGCTGATCTGGCTGCCCGTGACGGACTTCTGGAACCAGTCGTCGATCATCTGCTTTTCATAGCGCAGCGCGTCGTTGGAGAAATACCGGTTCATGCGCTGCTGGTACATCATGTTCGACACCTCGTCGGTGCCGCTGCGGATGGCCTGGCCGTTCTGCTCCAGGGTGTACTGCACCGTCATGCGCGGCCAGTCGGCGCCGCCGCGCATGATGCGGATTTCGTCGATGGCCCAGCGGCGCGGCTCCAGCCGGCCGGCCAGGTCGAGGTCGGTGACGGTGATTCGCAAGTCCTGTCCTGCCGGCAGCGATTTGCCCAGGCTGGCGAAGTGGGCCGTCAGGTCCTTCAGGATCTGGTCGCGGTCCCGCTCCGAACGGGGCATGTCGATGAATTCGTCCGGCTTGACGAACTGCACCGTCACTTCCGCCGCGGCCGCGCCCATGACGGCCAGCAACGCCACGGCCAGCACCGTGCGCGATAGCAGTTTCTTCGTTTGCATGATGGTTCCCCTTCATATTGACAAGAACAATATACTCCGATCGCCTGCGTGGAAGGTTTCCGCTGTCACGATGTTGTAACAAGTCGCAACTAAGATTCCGGCATTCTTAACAACCCAGGATGCCTTACATGTCCGAGTACCTCGATCCGTCCCGTCGCCGCCTGTTGAAGTTCCTGTCCGGCGCGCCCCTGCTGCCGCTGGCCGGTGCCAGCAGCGCAGCCGCACTGCTGAGCGCCTGCGGCGGCGGCAGCGACGATGCCCCGCTGGTGACGGCACCGGTCGCGCCCACGCCGGCGCCGGCCACCCTCAGCTCGGTGACGTTCTCGGCCATGCCGGCACCGACCCTGGCGGACGCACCGAAGATGGCGACGACGACCGTGGGCTCGACCCTGTCGGCCACCTACAGCGACGGTACCAAGCAGAACTACACGCTGAAGTACGAAGCCTTCTTCATCACGGGCGCGCAAGTGCCGAACGGCAGTGGCGGCACCGTCCTGGCCGGCGGCTACTACGACATCAACAACAAGCCCATCCTGGACAAGACGGACCCGAACCAGCGCCAGTTCTTCTCCGACTGCCCGGACGGCAGCTCGCTGCTGAAGCTGGCCAACGCCAGCGTGCCCGGCGTCAAGGGCAACCCCGTGTTCGCCGTCGTGCAGTTCGAATACGCCAGCCGCGACGTCAAAGGCGACTCGATGTACGGCATGCTGCCGTCGCCGATCGCCATCGTCACCTTGGACCAGGACAAGACGACGGGCGCGCTGTCCGTCGTCAAATACCATAACGTCGACACCAGCCCGGCCAACGGCCTGTGGATCACCTGCGGCGCCAGCCGCTCGCCGTGGAACACCCACCTGTCCAGCGAAGAGTACGAGCCGGACGCCACCGTGATCGACAAGGACACCCAGTTCCAGGCGTTCTCGGCCAACCTGTACGGCGACCCGAAGAAAGCCAACCCCTACCACTACGGCCACCTGCCGGAAGTGACCGTCAACCCGGACGGCACGGGCAGCATCAAGAAGCACTACTGCCTGGGCCGCATCTCGCACGAGCTGGTGCAGGTGATGCCGGACGAGCGCACCGTGCTGATGGGCGACGACGCCACCAATGGCGGCCTGTTCATGTTCGTGGCCGACAAGGCCAAGGACCTGTCGGCCGGCAGCCTGTACGTGGCCAAGTGGAACCAGAAGACGACGGACAACGGCGGCTCGGCCGACCTGTCCTGGATCTTCCTGGGCAAGGCCACCAGCGCGGAAATCAAGGCGCTGGCGGACAAGCTGAAGGCGGCCGACATCCTCACCGTCAAGACCACCGACCCGGCCGACGCCAGCTTCAAGAAGATTCCGTTCAGCGGCAAGAGCAATTGGGTCAAGCTCAATCCGGGCATGGAACAGGCCGCGGCCTTCCTGGAAACCCACCGCTACGCCGCATTGAAGGGTGGCAGCCTGGGCTTCACGAAGATGGAAGGCACGACCGTCAACGCCAAGGACAAGATCGCCTACTCCGCCATCGCCTCGATCGGTACGGCCATGAAGGACGGCTCCGGCGGCATCGCCATCAAGGGACCGAGCGCGGGCGCCGTCTACGCGCTGAACCTGAAGGCGGCCCAGAAGGACGACACGGGCGCGGCCATAAACAGCGAATGGGTGCCGGTCGACATGGCCGCCGTGCCGGCGCTGCTGTCGGAAGACCTGGCCACGCCGGACGCGCTGGGCAACAAGGCCAATCCGGACAAGGTCGCAAACCCGGACAACATCAAGTTCTCGGAAAAGCTGCGCACCCTGTTCATCGGCGAGGACTCCAGCACCCACGTCAACAACTTCCTGTGGGCCTACAACGTCGACACGAAGGCCCTCGTACGGCTGCTGTCGAACCCGGCCGGCGCCGAATCGACGGGCCTGCACGCCGTCGACGACATCAACGGCTTCGCCTACATCATGAGCAACTTCCAGCATGCGGGCGACTGGGACGTGTCGAAAGACGCCAGCGGCAACATCACGGGCGGCCTGCACGCCAAGGTCGCCACCACGCTCGATCCGCTGATCAAGGCCAACTACCGCGACCGCTACGGCGCCGCCGTCGGCTACCTGACGGGCCTGCCGCAGCTGGGATGAGCCGAGCCAGGCTGCCCCCACCGTGTCCTGATGCGTCGGTCTCACTGCCGTCGCTGATCCTTTGCCGCAAGCAGCCCACGCTGCCTGCGGCTTTTTTTCGCCCGCATCCAGTTTGTTGCTTGAAAACCGGTGTCAGACACCGGTTTTCAAGCAACTTCGTGAATATGGGTCATGCCGCTTGTGTGCGTGCGCGCACTGCCGGCCGGGGCTCTGCCGGGGGAGACTGGCGTCTCGTCATTGTGTGGAGTCCAGCATGCCGGAAGGTCCGTCGCTTGTTATCTTGAAGGAACTGGCCAAGCCATTTGAAGGCCGCACCATCGCCGAGGCCCATGGCAACAGTTCGACCGTGCCTTACGACGAGCTGCCCGGGCAGCCGATCCTGTCCGTGCGGACATGGGGCAAGCATTTCCTGATCGAACTGCCGCTGTTCAGCTTGCGCGTGCATTTCCTGATGTTCGGCAGTTACCGCATCGACGAACGCAAGGAGGGCGCGACGCCGCGCATGTCGTTGGCCTTCGAGGAAGGGGGCGAACTCAATTTCTATACCTGCTCGATCAAGCCCGTCGAGGGCGAACTGGACGACGCCTACGAATGGCAGGCCGACGTCATGGCCGACGAATGGAAGCCGGCCGCCGCATTGAAGAAGCTGCGGGCCATGCCCGATACGCTCGTGTGCGATGCCTTGCTGGACCAGACCGTGTTTTCCGGTGTCGGCAACATTATCAAGAATGAAGTGCTGTTTCGAATAAAGATTCATCCCGAATCGACGGTCGGCGCCCTGCCGGCCACCAAATTGCGCGAGCTGGTCAAACAGGCGCGGCAATACAGTTTCGAATTCCTCGAGTGGAAAAAGGCTTATGTGCTGAAGCAGCACTGGCTGGCGCACACGAAGCGTATTTGCCCTCGCTGCAATATTGCCTTCCATAAGGGCCACCTGGGCAAGACCAAGCGGCGCAGCTTTTGGTGCGAGCGCTGCCAAAAACGATACTGAAGAGTGTTGTAAAGCCGTGGCGAAACTCTTATTGCCCGTTGTTAATAAGGGAATGCAGGGCTACAATCGAAAACTGCCGCGCCTGGAAAATGCGCGGCAAAAACCAGCCATTGCAGCCCACAACGCGTCAATTTGCGGAAATAGCCCTTATGTCTTTTTTGTCTTCAGCCTCGCCCAAGCTGCCTCCCTGGAAAGTCCTGCTGGTCGATGACGAGCCCGATATTCACGATATTACCAAGCTGACCCTGACCCGTTTCCGCCTGGACGGCCGCGCCCTGACTTTCGTGCATGCCTACAGCGGCGCCGAGGCCAAGGAAGTGCTGGCGCGCGAGAAGGACATCGCCCTCGTCTTCCTGGACGTGGTGATGGAGCGCGAGGACAGCGGCCTGGAAGTGGCGCGCTGGATGCGCGAGGACCTGAACAACCAGTTCACCCGCATCGTGCTGCGCACGGGCCAGCCCGGCCAGGCGCCCGAGGAACGCGTGATCGTCAACTACGACATCAACGACTACAAGGAAAAGACGGAGCTGGACCGCACCAAGCTGTTCACCACCACCTTTGCCGCGCTGCGTGCCTACCGCGACATCATGAAGGTCGAGGAGGCACGCCAGCAGCAGATGCATTACCGCGAGGGCCTGGAACGGGTCATCGCCGCGTCGGCCCACCTGTTCCAGCAACGCAATCTGAAGGATTTCGCAAACGGCCTGCTGCAGCAGGTGGTAGCGCTACTGCGGCTGGAGACGAGCATGCTGCTGCGCCTGCGCGCGGCCACGGCCATCACGGGCGAAAGCGCGTACGAAGTGCTGGCCCAGATCGGCGAGGACGAGGATTCCCTGCTGACCCCTTCGCTGCTGGCCCAGCTCGACGCGGCCAAGAGCAACCGCATCTCGCGGCTGGAAGGCGATACCTATGTCGGCTACTTCCCGAACAATAACAGCGGCAAGGCCTCGCTGCTGGTGCTCAAGGGTGTCGAGGAAATCAACGAGATCGACACCAAGCTGCTGGAGATCTTCTGCAGCGGCGTGGCCATCGCCTTCGACAATATCCTGCTGAACCAGGAAATCACGGACACCCAGGCCGAACTGATTCTGCGTCTGGGCGACGTCGTCGAATCGCGCTCGAACGAGGCAGGCAACCACGTGCGCCGCATGGCCGAGGTGTGCCACATCCTGGCCACGGCCGCCGGCCTGCCGGACGACGAAACGGCGGTACTGAAGCACGCCGCGCCGATGCACGATATCGGCAAGATCGCCACGCCCGATTCCGTGCTGCTCAAGCCTGGCAAGCTCGATGCGGCCGAGTGGGAAATCATGAAGCAGCACCCGGCCGTGGGCCTGTCGATCCTGGACGGCTCGCAGCGGCCGATCCTGAAGGCGGCCGCCGTCATCGCCCACCAGCACCACGAGAAATACGATGGCAGCGGCTATCCGCAAGGCCTGAAGGGCGAGGACATCCACCTGTATGCCCGCATCGTCGCCGTCGCCGACGTGTTCGACGCCTTGATGCACAAGCGCTGCTACAAGGATGCCTGGCCCGTCGAACAGGTCACGCAGCACCTGCGCGAAGTGGCGGGCCACCACCTGGACCCGCAATTCGTCGAGCTGCTGATCCAGAACATCGACCAGGCCCTGGCCATCAACGAACGCTTCCCGGACTGAGTCAGAACAGCCGTCGCCGGGCGCGCTGTCCGGCGCCACAGGCGCGTCTGCCGGCGCGGCCACGCGTCTCACCCTCTCCCGTGACCGAGGATTGACCGGCCATCCGCCCCGCGATGGCGAATCTCAGGCCTGCACGTCCGCCTTTTCCTCTGTTCTTTCCTTGGCCTTGCGCTGGTCGCGCGGGAAGCGCAGCTGGTAGTGCAGGCCCATGCCGGGCGCGCTATTGACCTTGATGGTGCCGCCCAGCGGTCCCGTGACCAGGTTGTACAGGATATGGGCACCCAGGCCGCTGCCGCCGCTGCCCCGCTTCGTCGTGAAGAAGGGATCGAACAGCTGGCCCAGGGTTTCCTGGTCCATGCCGATGCCGTCGTCACTGTAGTCGAACAGCACATGCTCGCCATCGAGCCTGCCCGTGATGCGGATCGTGCCGCCCTGCTCTTCGTCGAAGCCGTGCACCAGCGAGTTCACCACCATGTTGGTGACGATCTGCGATACGGCACCGGGGAAGCTCTCCATCTGGATGTCGCCCGGGCAGTTGACGTCGATCTTGACGGGCTTGCCCTTCAGTTTCGGCTGCAGCGACAGCAACACCTCGGCCACGTACTTGGCCAGGTTGAAGTTGCGGATATTGTCGGACGACTGGTCCACCGCCACCTGTTTGAAGCTGCGCACCAGCGCCGCCGCCCGCTGTGTATTGGTGGTCATGATGCGCAGCGACTGGTCGATGGTGTCGAAGAAGCCGTTCAAGCCATCCTCGTCCAGCTGGCCGGCGGCCAGGTCTTCCTTGACCAGCTTCAGTTCCTGCACCAGGTGGCTGGTGGCGGTCACGCAGATGCCCAGCGGCGTATTGATCTCATGCGCCACGCCGGCCACCAGCCGGCCCAGCGACGCCAGCTTCTCCTGCCGCACCAGCTCCGACTGTGCTTCCTGCAGGCGCGTCAGCGCGCTGTTCAGCGCCGCGTTCTGCTCTTCCAGCGAAGCCTTGGCGCGGTGGATGGCGCGGTCGGACTGCATGCGTGCCAGCGCCACGGCGACGTGGCTGGCCATGAAGGCGAGGATATCCAGGTCGGCCTGCGTGTACAGCACGGAGTTGTCGTAGCTTTGCACGATGATGACGCCATAGGCCTGCTCGCCCAGCAGCATGGGCGCGCCCATCCAGCTGGCGATGTCCTCGCTGCCCAGGGGCTCGTCGATTTCGCCGGCACCGGCCAGCGCGGCGTAGCGCGCCGCGTCGAGCAGCTCGGCGCGCTTGTGGCGGAGCACATAGGAACTCATGCCCAGGCCATAGCGGAAGCGCTTGACGGGGGCCTCGGCGTGCTTTTCGTCGACAAAATAGGGGATGCTGATTTCGTCCGTGTCCGGGTGGTACAGCGCCAGCAGGAAGTTACGGGCCGTGATCAGGCCGCTGATGATCTCATGCAGGCGTCCCGGCAGCACGCCCGTGTCGGAGGCGGAAGCGGACAGGCTGGCGATTTCGTACAGCGCGCGCTGCAGCTTCTCGGCGCGGCTGCGTTCGGCCACTTCATGTTCCAGCCGCGCGGTGCGCTCGCGCACGGCCCGTTCCAGCCGGTCCATGCTCTGCAAGCCCTGCAAGGCGGAGGAGACGTGGTTGGCGATCAGCGCGAACAGGGCCTGGTCTTCCTCGCTGAAGGTGTGGCCGATGTCATAGGTCTGGATGGCGATGGCGCCCAGCGCCTGGCCGTCCTGGTCCAGCAGCGGGCAGCCCATCCAGTGTTCGGCCACCGTGCCCCTGCCGATCAGGTCACCGTCGCGCTGGCGCGAATGGTGCTCGGCTGCCGTCATCACCAGCTGCTGGCGGTTCATGATGACCCAGGCCGTGGGCGACTCGTCGGGCGACGCCAGCAGGCTGACTTCGTGCGGGTCCGGCGCCTCGTCCATCTCGTCGACGTAGTACACGAAACGCACGGCGTGCGGGTCGCCACCGAGTTCGTTCAGCGCCACATAGAAATTGGCTGCGTACATGATGCGGCCCAGCGCCCCGTGCACGGCACGCAGGAACTGGACGATATCGGTACAGCGGGTGGAGAGCTGCCCGATTTCCAGCAGCATGGACTGGACGGCTTCGAGACGGCGGAGACGGACTTCCATCGGTATTCCCTGAAATTAATGCATCCGGGCAATATATCAGGCTAATCCGGCACAAGCCAGCGCGGGGAACCGAAATGCAACAGTCCGCCGCCGTAAATACTAGGGTTTCCGGAAGCCGCCTTCGATCCAGCTTTCCGCGCTGCCCGGGGTCAGCTTGAAGTCCGGTCGCACCCGCACCGAAGCGAGCTCCTCGCCGAACTGGTCGACCGCCGTCAGAATGGCATAGGCATCGTCCTCGTCCGGCACGATGTCGAGCTTGACGGTGACGGCGCCGTCATTCGTGCTGACGCGCACGGATTTATGCAGGCGCGCATGCAGCTGCTGCTCGTGGCGGCGCAGTACTTCGTTGGCCGTCTTGACCAGCGTGTGGAAGGCCGAGATGTCGAGCGGCTTCGGATTCTTCTTGTCGCGGCCCATGGTCCAGGGACCGACCAGGGCCGGCTCCGGCTCGCCGTCCTTGATCATGGCGACGGCCCAGCCTTCGTCGTCTTCGTTCTTGATGACGCGGGCGGTCCAGCCCTGGCCTTGCCAGACGCGGGCTTCCTGGATCAGGGCGTCCTCGCCCTCGTGTTCTTCGTGGTGTTCGTTCGATTCGTCCATGGCCGCTGTCGCTGTCGATTGCTGGAAAAGGCCAGAATGATAGCAGCTAAGCCCCGCTTGCGCCCCGCCGCCGCGAGAGCGCGGGCGCCCACGGATGGGGGATGCCGGCCTGGCCGCGCGCCCCGCACACTATCGGCATGAAAACCACCCATTTGCTGTGTGCCGCCGCGCTGCTGGCAACGACGGCCGGCGCCCGCGCGCAGGTACAAATCTACGGCCGCCTGAACGTCTCGACCGAAGCCGTCGACGCCCCGACGGGTACGGTCGGCCGGCTGTCGAACAACCGCTCCGTGATCGGCTTCAAGGGCAGCGAGGACGTCGGCGGCGGCGTCACGGCACTGTTCCAGATCGAGGGCACGCTGGCGCTGGACACGGGCGCCGGCGCCATCGCCCAGCGCGACACGCGCGTCGGCCTGGCCGGCCGCTGGGGCACGCTGTTCGCCGGCCACTGGACGACGGCCTACAACGGCGCCACGTCGGCGCTCGATCCGTTCTACCCCACCACGGCCGGCTACATGAGCATCCTGGGTAATGGCGCGGCCTCCAGCGCGGACAACGTCAGCGACGTGGCGTCGTTCGACCGGCGCCAGGCCAACAGCGTGCACCTGTGGACGCCGCGCTGGCACGGCTGGTCGCTGCGCGCCACGCGCGGCATGAACGAGGAACGCCCGGCCGGCGGCGCCCGCCCCGCACTGCTTTCATGGGCCGCGTTGTACGACGAGGGACCGTGGTACGCCGTGCTGGCCCAGGAGCGCCATCACGAGTACCAGGGCGCGGGGCTGACGGACACCGGCAGCAAGGCGGCGCTGGCCTACGACTTCGGCAAGGCCGGCGGCCCGCCGCTGCGGCTGGCGGCCATGGCCGAGCGGCTGGCGTATGAAACGCCGGCGGGCCGGCTGGCGCGCAACGCATGGTATCTGTCGGCCTCGTGGCAGGAAGGCCGCCACGGCTGGCGCGCCGGCATCGCGCGCGCGGGGGACGGCAGCGGCGCCGCCACCGCCATCGGCTTCGTGCGCGCCGGCGCGGACACGGGTGCCGTCCACGCCACCCTGGGCTACGACTACACGCTGTCGCCCCGCTCCAGCCTCTACCTCTACCACACGCGCCTGCGCAACGAGGCTGGAGGCGCATATGACTTCGCGATCAATCCGGCCAACGGCGGGAACGCCGCCGCCGCGACGGGCGCCCACTTGTCGGCCACGGCGCTGGGACTGCGCCACGCATTCTGACCCGGCCCCCCTGCAGTTCGTCGGCCCAAAGCGGCAGTTTGTCGCCTGCCGGTGGCGCCCCGCCGCGCCGGCGCCTAAAGTGGCTTCATCGAATCCCACTTCCGCCCGGAGCCACCATGAAAAAGCTGCTGATCGTAACCCTCGTCGTCCTGCTGTCGATCGCCCTGTGCAATGCCTTCGACGCGCACGATTACTACGTCCACTTCGACGGCGACGAGGTCGACGGCCCGCTGGGCATGCTGCTGGCCATGCTGTTCGCCGGCGGGGGGCTGGTGCTGGCCACCGTCATCGTCCTGGCCGTGGCCGTGTTCCTGTGCGTGCTGTTCGCCGGCCTGGGCGTGATGGTGCTGGCCGGGCTGGGGCTGGGCTGCGTGGTGGTTGCTGCACTCGCTGCGCCTTTCCTGCTGCCGGTGCTGATCCCGCTGGCGATCGTCTGGTACATCGTGCGCCGCAACCGCAGCAAGCGCGACGAGATGCTGAAGGGCGCCGCCGTCTAAACGGGCTCTTCGCCTTCCAGGTTCCTGCGTACCTTGCCGAGCAGCGCCACCAGCTGCCGGCATTCCTCGTCTTCCAGGCCGGTCACGGCCACCGCCGCCAGCCGGGCGCCCTCTTCCTCGACATTGCGAAACAAGGCCAGCCCCGCCTCGGTCGGGTACAGCAGCTCGCGGCGGCGGTCGTCCTCGTTGACCTCCCCGACCAGCAGGCCCTTGTCGCGCAGGCTGCGCACCAGGCGCGCCAGCTGCGCCTTGTCGCGCCCCGAGTGCGCCACCAGTTCGCTTTGCGTGGCGCCCGGACGGCGCACGAAAAAGCCCAGCGCCTTCGTTTCCATATGGGTCAGGTCGAGCGCCGAGTCGCGCAGCGCCCGGTACTGGCGCGCGCGGTACAGGTGCATGATCGCGTGGATCGATTCGAGCACCGTGTCTGGTGCCGGATCGTTGACAACGTCAACTTGTTTTCGCATAATAGGGGACATTATCAACCAATTGGAGTGAACATGGAAACCAGCCGCGTCGAACGGGTGCGCCACGAGCTGAAACTGCGGGAACTGCAGGTGATCAAGGTCGAGCCGCTGGGCCGGCAGTTTGTCAGTGTCACATTCCATGACGAGTCCCTGGCCGATTTCGTGTCGATGGGCTTTGGCGACCACGTCAAGCTGTTCATCGACACCGGCGGCGCCGAACCCGCGCGCCGCGACTACACGCCCCGTCATTTCGACCGGGGGGCGCGCACCTTGACCCTGGAATTTGCGCTGCACGGTGAAGGTGCCGCATCGGATTGGGCGCGCCAGGCCGCCGTCGGCCAGCGCGTCAATATCGGCGGGCCGCGCGGCTCGATGATCATCCCGCTGGACTACGACTGGCACCTGCTGGCCGGCGACGCCTCGGCCTTTCCGGCGATGCGGCGCCGCACCGAGGAACTGCCGGCCGGCGTGCGCGTGACCGTCATCGCCATCGGCGATCCCGCCGACGGGGTGGATTTTACCAGCGCCGCGGAGCTCGAAGTGCAATGGGTTCCCGGGGCCGAAGGACTGGCGGCCGCCCTGCGCGCACTGGCGCTGCCGCCGGGCGACGGCTTTATCTGGGTGGCGGGCGAAGCGGCCATGGCCGCCGCCGCGCGCGACGTGATCCATGGCGAGAAAGGCTTCCCGCGCTCGTCCACGCGCATTTCCGCCTACTGGAAGCGCGGCGTGGCCGACCATCACGAAAACCTGTAAGGCCGGTCACGCGGGCGCGCTTCGAGCCCGGGTCAGGCCTGGCGGGCCTGACTGCGCGCCGCATACTCCCGATACCCGCGCGCCCGCAACGCGCACGCCGGACACTCGCCGCAACCGTAGCCCCAGTCGTGCAGCGCGCCCCGTTCGCCCTTGTAGCAGGTATGGGTGTCGGCGCGGATCAGGTCCACCAGGGGCTGGCCACCCAGGCGTTCGGCCAGGTCCCAGGTTTCCGATTTATCGAGCCACATCAGCGGCGTTTCCAGTTTCAGGCGGGTGTCCATGCCCAGGTTCAGGGCCACCTGCAAGGCCTTCATGGTGTCGTCGCGACAGTCCGGGTAGCCGGAAAAATCCGTTTCGCACATGCCGCCCACCAGCACGTTCATGCCGCGGCGGTAGGCCAGCGTGGCCGCCACCGTCATGAACATCAGGTTCCGGCCCGGCACGAAGGTGTTCGGCAGGCCGTTGGCCTGCATCGTGATCTCGATATCTTCCGTCATCGCCGTCTGCGACAGCTGCGCGATCAGCGACAGGTCGATCATGTGGTCCTCGCCCAGCCTGGCGGCCCAATCGGGGCGGCCGGCGCGCAGCTTGGCCAGTAATTCGGGCCGCATCGTCAGCTCGATGGCGTGGCGCTGGCCGTAATTGAAACCGATCGTTTCGACCCGCTCGTAGCGCTCGAGGGCCCAGGCCAGGCAGGTGGTGGAATCCTGCCCACCGCTAAAGAGTACCAGCGCCGCATCGCTTTTCATGATTGCCAATCCTATAATCTCGATAATGATTCCGGCAGCTGTTATCGGAACGCCATGCTTTCGGCATATCCAGTACCATCCTGCTTATTTGCTCAACCGTGCCCTGCTGGGCCGATCACCGGAAAAACTCGAATTTTGGCATATGTCGCGACAAAAGTAATGCAGCAGGTTGCGCTCGCCTGCGCCACATTGGCGCTGCCGCTGGCCGTCCTGGCGGCGGACGGCTTGCAGTACAAGGTCCGCATCAATGCGCCGGGCGACCTGGACGAGCTGCTGGAAGAGAACCTCGACCTGCTGCGCTACCGCGGCAACCCTCGCACGGACCGCGAGCAGTTGCGCCGCATGGTGCGCACCACGCCGGCCCAGGCCAAGACGCTGCTGGCCACGGAAGGCTATTACAGTCCCGAAGTCACGGTCCGCCTGGAGGACGATGACGCCACGCCGAACGTGATCGTCGACGTCACGCCTGGCCAACCGGTGCTGGTCGGCGCCGTCGAAATCGTGCTGAACGGCTTCGAGGCGACGGGCGAGACACCGTTCGACAAGGAAGCCCTGAAGGCCAGCTGGCCGCTGGCCGAAGGCCAGGTCTTCCGCCAGTCGGACTGGGAACAGGCCAAGCGGGCCATCCTGCGCGCCGTCGTGCAGACGCGCTACCCGCGCGCCCAGCTGACCGAAAGCGTGGCCACGGTTGACCCGGAAACGCACCGCGCCCTGCTGCGCGTGGCGCTCGACAGCGGCCCGGAAATGCGCTTCGGCGAATTGAAGATCGAAGGCCTGAAGCGCTATCCGGAGTCGATCGTGCGCAACCTGAACCAGATCAAGCCGGGCGACGTGTACAGCGAGGCGGCCTTGCAGGCCTACCAGTCGCGCCTGCAGGACACCGGCTACTTCTCCGGCGTGGAGGTCAGCGCCGACCTGAATGCGCTGCTGGGCGAGCAGATGGAAGCGGCCGAAGGCAAGCGCGAAGGCACGCCGCAGCCGGCCACGATGGCGCCCCTGCCGCTGCTGGTGCGGGTGGTCGAGAACAAGCGCAAGAACGTCAGCGTCGGTCTCGGTATCTCGACCAATACGGGCGCGCGTGCCTCGCTCGCGTATGACGACCTGGCCGTGTGGGGCCTGCGCATGAAGAGCGCGCTGACGATCGAGCAGAAAAAGCAGACTGCCCGGGGCGACTTCTATTTCCCCACCACGGCCGACGGCTACAACGACAGCTTCGGCGCGGCGCTCGACCGCGAGGACATCGAGGGCGAGACCATCCGCAGCGCCTCCGTCTACGCCAAGCGCGCCTGGGGCACGCCGCTGCTGGAGCGCAGCATCTCGGCCGAATACCTGAACGAATCGCGCTCGATCGAGGGCGCCCAGTCCACCCACGCCATGAGCCTGCCCGTGACGTATGCCGTCACATGGCGCAAGCTGGACAACCTGGTCTTCCCCACCAAGGGCTATGTGCTCAACGCCACCGCAGGCGGCGCCCTGCTGCCCATCCTGACGGACGAGAAATTCCTGCGCGCCACCGCGCGCGGCATCCTGTACAAGCCCGTCAACCCGAAGAACATGTTCATCTTCCGGGGCGAGCTGGGTGCGCTGAAATCGGGCAGCAAGGACGGCGTGCCGTCCACCTACCTGTTCCGCGCCGGCGGCGACAACTCCGTGCGCGGCTACGGCTACCAGGAACTGGGCGTGCGCGAAGGCGATGCCACCGTCGGCGGGCGCTACCTGCTGACGGCCAGCGCGGAATACCAGTACTGGTTCCGTCCGACCTGGGGCGTGGCGGCGTTCTACGATACCGGTAACGCGGCCGACTCGCTGTCGGACATCCATCCGAAATCCGGCTACGGTCTGGGCGCCCGCTACAAAAGCCCCGTGGGCCCGATCAACGTCGACGTGGCCTATGGCCATGCGGCGCGCAAGGCCCGCCTGCACTTCTCTCTGGGATTCACATTCTGATGGCCGGCCAAGACAACGACGACACCAACCCGGCAAGCACGCCCGCCACCGACACGCCGGCTCCGCGCCCGCGCCGCTGGCTACGCCGCACCCTGATCGGCGCCGGCGTCACCGTCGTCGTATTGGGCGGCGTGGTCTGGCTGCTGGGCCGCGAAACCACCCTGCAGCAGATCGCCGAACGCGTGGCCCGCGCCAGCAATGGCTCCATCGCGCTGACCGGCGTGACGGGATCGCTGTATGACCACATGCATATCGGCCGCCTGGTCTACAAGAGCAAGAGCAGCACCATCACGGCCGAGAATATCGATATCGACTGGTCGCCGCTGCAGTTCTTCTCGGCAGGGATCGAGATCAGCAAGCTCGATGTCGCCAATGTGCTGATGCAGAGTACGGGGCCGTCGGAACCGCTGACGATGCCGGCCACCCTGGCGCCGCCGTTCCGCATCAGCGTGGCCGACGCGAAGCTGGCCAAGCTGGTGATGGTCAACGAGCAAGGCGTGCGCAATGAAGTCACGGCGGTGCACGCGCAGCTGTACGGCGACAAGACGCGCTGGCAGGTGAAGAACGCCGGCGCGATCACGCCCATCGGCAAGGTGGCGGCCGATGCCACCATCGGCGCGCAGAAGCCCTTCGCGCTGGAGGGCAAGGCCAGCCTGTCGGAAGTGCAGTACGCGCCCGGCCAAACACCGGCCCTGCTGACCGCCGCCGTCACAGGCAACCTGGGCCTGATGACGGTGGCCGTCAAGGGCACGTCCGCCAATGCCAATGGCGACGGCGTCGTGACGATTGCGCCGTTCGACAAGATCCCGCTGCGCACGGCCGACGTGCGCGCCTATGGCGTCGACCCGTCGCGCTTCCAGTCGGCCTGGCCCAAGGCCAGCCTGAACATGGAACTGAAGGCGCAACTGGGCCAGGGCGAAAACGTGTCCGGCAACCTGGCGCTGACCAACACGGCCGAAGCAGGCCCGCTGGACCAGGGACGCCTGCCGTTGAAGGCCGTCACGGCGCGCCTGGGCGGCACCCTGACCGTGGCCACGCTGGACACGGTGCTGATCGACCTCGGCGCGGCCGGCAAGTTCACGGGCGAAGGCAATGTGCGCCGCACCGGGCCTGAAGGCGGTATCGAAACGGCCGCATTCAAGCTGCACACGGACCGCCTCGACCTGCATGCCGTGCACGGCAGCGCCAACCCGACGGCGATCGCGGGCGACATCACGGCCAGGAGCGTCGGCGAAAAGCAGGACTTCACCGTCGACCTGGCCGAGAAGAACCTGCGCCTGGCTGCCAAGGCCACGCTGGATGGCGCCATCGTGCACGTCACGCAGGCCCGCCTGCAAGCGGCGCGGGGCAGCGTCAACCTGACCGGGCAGGCCAGCCTGAAGGACGACAAGCCGTTCAAGGTGGCGGCCACGGTCGAGCGTTTCGACCCGTCCGCGCTGGGCGACTTCCCCCAGGCCGACCTGAACGCGGCCATCAATGCCAGCGGCAAGCTGCTGCCGGAATGGCGCGCGGCCGCGGACTTCACGATCCGCCCGAGCCGCCTGTTCGGCCAGCCGCTGGCCGGCAGCGGCAAGCTCAATGCCGACGCCCGCCACCTGACCGGCATCGCCGCCACCCTGGCGCTGGGCCAGAACACGGCGCAATTGAACGGCGACTTCGGCCTGCCGGCCGAAAAGCTGAACTGGAAGGTCGACGCGAAGCAGCTGACGGCCGTACGCAGCGACCTGGCCGGCGCCGTCAACGCCACCGGCGTGGCAACGGGCGGCTATGCCGAACCGCGCACCACGTTCGCGGCCGAAGCACGCGGCCTGGCCATGACGGGCGCCAAGGTGCGCGCGCCGGACAGCCTGATTCGCGCCTCCGGCCAATTGGCCCTGGCCGGCAAGGACAGGAAGCCGGAAGTATCGATGAGCGGCAGCGTGGCGAAGGTCAATCCGGCCGCCTTTGCCGCCGGTGCGCCGACCGGCAATATCAATGCCGAATTCACGGGCAACGCCCGCCTGGCCGTCGACTGGCGCGCCAACGTCGACCTGAAGCTGCAGCCGGCATCGACCCTGCAGGGTGCGCCGCTGACGGGCCATGCGAAGGTGGCGGGCAACCACATCCACGTCGACAATGCCGACGTCGACGTGCGCGTGGGCCCGAACAGCCTGATCGCCAAGGGCGCCTTCGGCGCGCCGCGCGACCGGCTCGACTGGAAGCTCGACGCGCCCCAGCTGTCCAGCCTCGGCACGGGCTTCGGTGGCGTGCTGCGTGGTTCGGGCACGGCCGGCGGCACGATGGACAAGCCGCAGCTGTCGTTCGGGCTCGAAGGCAATACGCTGCGCTTCCTCACGCACCAGATCCGTTCGCTGAAGGCCACCGGCACGCTGGGCAATGTGGAAGCGCTGGTGGCCGATATCGATATCGCCGGCTACGCCTCGCCTGCCCTGTCGCTGGACCGCGCCCGCCTGCAAAGCAGCGGCACCCGCGCCAACCACACCTTCGTGCTGACGGCTGCCAACCCGGACTTCGATGCCGCCATGCGCGTGCACGGCAGCTGGGCCGGCGACACGTGGAACGGCAGCATCGACACCTTGCAGAACCGGGGCCGCTTCGCCCTGAACCTGCAGGCGCCGGCGCCGCTGCGCATCGCCGCGCCGAAAGGCAGCGGCGTCATGGGCCTGGCCTCGCCGGACCAGATCGCGCTGAACAATGCCGTGATCCGGCTGGCCGACGGCAGCATCCGCGTCGAGACCTTGCAGAAGAACGGCGCGAAGTGGAACAGCCGCGGCGCGGCCGCCGGCGTGCCCGCTTCCTACCTGGCGCAGTTGTCCAGCGCCTGGCGCAACAACGTCAAGTCCGACCTGACCCTGGGCGCCAGCTGGGCCGTGGCAGTGGCGGCCCCCGCCGGCGCGGCGCCCGCGCTGGACGGCTCGGTGCAGGTGTTCCGCGAAAAAGGCGACATCACGGTAACGGGCGGCGACAAGCCGTTCGCGCTGGGCCTGACGCAGTTGCAGGCCGGCGTCAACGTGTCGGGCAATACGCTGCGGCTGCAGGCGGCACTGGACGGCACCCGCGCCGGCCAGCTGAAACTGGCCGGCACGGCGCAGCTGCGCGACGGCCGCATTCCGTCGGACAGCCCGCTGAACGTGACGGGCAGCGTCAATATCCCGTCGCTGGCATGGCTGTCGCCATTGGCCGGCATCGAAGGGCTGGAACTGGACGGCGCCTTGAAAGGCGCGATGGCCGGCAACGGCACCGTCGGCGCGCCATCGCTCAATGGCGACGTGACGGGGTCGAACCTCGTCGTCAACTGGGCCGAGCAGGGTATCCGCCTGCGCAACGGCGCCATCGCCGCGCAGATCGCCGGCGACCGGCTGACGGTGCAGCGCATGCACTTCGAAGGCCGCAGCGGCCGCGTCGATGCCGATGGCTGGGCAAGGCTGGCCAACGGCGAAGCGACGATGCAGTTGAAACTGGTGGCGGACAAGCTGGAACTGCTGTCGCGCCCCGACCGCACCCTGGTGCTGTCCGGCCAGAGCACCCTGGTGCGCGATGCCAAGCGCTTCCAGCTGGAGGGCAAGTTCCGCGCCGACCGGGGCGATATCGAGATGCCGTCGGAAAGCACGCCGACCATCAGCGACGATGTCGTCATCCTCGGCCGCAGCAAGCCGACCATCAAGGAGGCGGCCGAATCGATGCCGCTGAACGTGGACCTGGAAGCGGACCTGGGCGACGACTTCCGCCTGCGCGGCAAGGGGCTCGATGCCTACCTGGCCGGCGCCGTTCACGTGCGCGTGGCGGACCGGCGGGCACCGCGCGTGAACGGCAGCATCCGCGTCGTCAGCGGCACCTATGCGGCCTACGGCCAGCGCCTGGCGATCGACCGTGGCGTCATCAACTTCACCGGCGCGTACGACAATCCGGGCCTGAACATCCTGGCCGTGCGCAAGCGCCCGGAAGGCACGGAGCTGACGGAAACGAACGTGGAAGCGGGCGTGGAAGTACGAGGCACGGCGCTGGCGCCGCAGGCCCGGCTGGTGTCGACGCCGAGCGTGCCGGACAGCGAGAAGCTCTCGTGGCTGGTGCTGGGCCACAGCACGGCCGACATGGCGGGCAATGAAATGGGGCTGCTGGGCACGGCCGCCGGCGCCCTGTTCGGCGGCAAGGGCGGCGGCAGCCTGGCCAACAAGGTCGGCCTGGACGAGCTGGGCGTGGGCCAGGCCTCGGGCAGCAACGGCAGCGCCAAGGGCCTGGAAAACACCGTCGTCACGGTCGGCAAGAAGCTGTCGTCACGCGCCTACCTGAGTTTCGAGCAGGGCGCCGGCACGGCCACCTCGCTCGTCAAGCTGCGCTACAAGCTCAATTCGCGCATCACGCTGCAGTTCCAGACCGGCACCAACAACGCTCTCGACGTGTTGTACACCTGGGCATTCGACTGACCGCAGGGCCGGTCAGTGCACCCGCACTTCAGGGTTGCGATCCGGCACCGGGTCATCCTGCTCGACGGGTGCGTTCGGATGATGCGGGTGGGCCGGCTGCGGCACCGGCGACGGATCGTCCACCGGCACCGGCAGGTCCGGTGCCCGGTGCGCTTCGATGCGCTGGCCGCGCGGCGACACGATCGTGAAAAGCTCCATAAATCCTCCTGTCATTGACGTGAACAACGTTAGCACGGACCCCGTTTTGGCGCCGCAGCGTTACAATTTCACCCCCGTCCACCCAAACCACCGTCCAACGACCCATGCAACTGACCACCATCGCGCTGCTGATCCTGATTCCCCTGCTGATCTGGCGCATCTATTCCCGCGTCAAGCGCATCTTCGTGCGCCAGGAATCGCTGATGTGGAAGCATGCATTGGGCGCGACCCTGTTCCCCTTCATGCTGCTGGCGGCGGGCGCTTCGCTGTTGCCCGATCTGTTCGCCGTGGCCTGCCTGGGGGGCGCCGCCGTCGCCGGGGGCTGGCTGGGCGTGTTCGCGCTGAAGAAAACCCGTTTCGAGAACCTCGGCCGCCGCTTCTTCTTCAAGCCGTATGACCGTTTCGGCATCGTGCTGTGCCTGTTGCTGGCGGCGCGCGTGCTGCAGATCGGCGTCGAGATCTATGCCAGCCGGCAGGGCCTGAGTGCGCAGCCGGTGACGCAGGAAGCGCTGCTGCACGATCCGCTGTCGCTGGTGCCGTTCGGGCTGCTGGCGGCCTACCTGGCCGTCTATTCGATCGGTATGCTGCGCTGGCGGCGTGCCCAGCCCCTGCTGCCGGAGGTGGAATGAACGCCAACGCCCTGCTCCCCCCGGACCTGCCGCGCGCCGACCTCCTGCCTGCGGACCTTCTCCCCGAAGAACCGCGCATCGACGATGCGCCGCGCCAGCAGATGCTGACCGAGCGCTTCCTGCTGCCGGCCCTGCCGGAGCTGCGCGCCCTGCTGCTGCACCTGCGCGCGCAACTGGACCCGGCGCTGTCCGAACGCCTTGGCGGCGACTACCCGCGCGGGCGCTGCCGTGACATCGCGCTGGCGCTGGAACGCGCGCTGCTGGAACTGGCGCCGGAGAGCTTGCCCGATGCCGTCGCGGCGGGACTGGTGGCGTTCGCCCGCTTCGTCGAACAGGGCGGCAGCGTGCGCCTGGTGTGGGGCGCGCTGCGCGGCCAGGGACTGCGCCACGTCTTCCTGTTCGGCACCCTGTGCGTGGATGTGGCCACGGACAGCGTCATGCCCGGTGCACCGCAGGTGGCGATCATGCCTGTCGCGCAGGCGCGCCTGACGCCGGTGCACAACCACCGGCAGTTCGCGCTGCTGATGGCGAGCCAGCTCGACGCCCGCGTCTACCCGAACCACGTGCTGCCCGACCTGGCGCCGCATGCGCCGCTGCTGATGCTGGTCCCGGGCGGCAGCGCCAGGCTGGAGGCGCGTTCGCCCTACATGCTGGCGCTCGCACGGCGCAGCGGCTTTACGTCCAGTGCCGACGCCCTCGGCATGAAAGCCATGTCGCACGCCATGTTCAACGTGGTGGCCAACACGCTGGCGGCGGCCGGCTTCGACGTGGCCGACAGCGCCGAAGAAGGCAAGGCGGCGGCATTGGAAGCCTGCCGCCAGGCGCGCGACGCCCGCCCGCGCGCGGCCGAGGCCCAGGAAGCCGCGGCCCTGGCAGCGCTGAAGCGGGCCAACCGCGCCCTGCAGATCCTGACGGTGTCCGCGCCGCGCGCCTGATCACACCAGCGTGCGCAGCGCGTCCTGCAGGTCCGGATAGCGGAAGGCGAAGCCGCCATCGAGCAGGCGCCTGGGCACCACGCACTGCCCTTCCAGCAGCAAATCGGCCTGCTCCCCCAGCAGCAGGCGCACCGGCCAGCCCGGTGTCGGCAGCAATGCCGGCCGGTGCAGCAGGCCGGCCGCCGTGCGCGCGAACGCGCCCTGCGTGGTGCACTCGGGTGCCGTGAAGTTCCACGCGCCCGACACGGGTTCTTCCTGCCGCGCCAGCCACGCCAGCGCGCGCAGCAGATCCTCGACATGAATCCACGACAGATGCTGCCGGCCGCCGCCCAGCGGGCCGCCGGCGCCCAGCTTGATCGGCAGCAGCATCGACGGCAGCGCGCCGCCATGGCCCAGCACGAGGCCGAAGCGGGTGCAGGCCACCTGCACGCCATGCGCGGCGGCGCCCCGGGCCGCTTCTTCCCACTCCCGGCACAGCTGCGACATGAAGATGGGTTGCGGCGGGCTCGCTTCCGTCAGCGGTTCGTGGACGCCCTGCGGCTGCACGCCGTAGTAGCCGATCGCCGACGCCGACAGCATCAGGCGCGGTTTCACGGCCGCCGTGGCGATCCATGCCACCAGCCGCTCCGTCAACGCGACGCGGCTGGCGCGCAAGGCGGCCTTGCGCGCTGCGGTCCAGCGGTGGCCGAGGATGCGGGCGCCCGCCAGGTTGACGACGATGTCGATGCGTTCCGTGGCCGGCAGCGCCGTCATGGCGCCGACGCAGCGCACGTCCGGGCCCAGCGCGCGCGCCGCCTTGGCCGGGTCGCGCGTCAGGGCGATCACGTGCTGGCCGTCGGCCAGCAGTGCGGCCACCAGCTGGCGGCCGACGAAGCCGGTGGCTCCCGTCACCAGCACGACCTGGCCGGCCGGGCCGAAGCTGAGCGGTTCAGTCATCGCGCAGGCCCTTGGTAAACGGACTGCCCCGGTGGCAGACGTCGCCGTCGCACTGGGGCGCTTGCGGGGGCAGGCGCATGCCGAGCAGCTTCGAGACGCGATAGCGGTTGCGCGCGAAGTGGTCGTAGGCCCAGGCCAGCGCCGGACGCAAGGGGCGGATGCGCAGCGGCAGCACGGCCCATTTCATGCCGACCAGCGAGTAGGCGGCCTGCATGCTGTCCAGGCCGGAGAGCACGCGGCCATCGGCCGTGACGACATGCAGCCGGGCGTTCAGCGCTGCCAGGTCCGTCCCCGTTGGGAAGTCGGCAAAGCCGGGTGCCGCGATGTCGACGAAGGCCAGCGCACCGCGTCGGTCGTGGCGGCGCAAGGTCAGCATGGCATCGAGGCAGAAGGCGCAGGCGCCATCGTAGTACAGCGTCAATTCCGGTGTTTTCATGGTGCGCTCCTCAGTCATCGCGCAGGCCCTTGGTGAAGGGGCTGCCCGATTGGCAGACGTTGCCGTCGCATTGCAGCGTGCCGGCCGGCACGCGCATGCCGAAGAAATTCGAGACCCGGTAGCGGTGGCGCGCGAACTGCTCGTAGCACCACGCCATCAGGGGACGCAGCGGGCGAATGCGCAGCGGCCACACCACCCAGCCCAGGCCTACCAGCCGGTAGATGGCCTGCATGCTGTCCAGGCCCGTCAGCATGCGCCCGTCCGCCGTCACGGCATGCAGCCTGGCATTCAGGGTCGCCATGGTCATCCCCGGCGGGAAGTCGGAAAATCCGGGTGTCGCCAGGTCGACGAAGGCCAACGCGCCGCGGCGGTCGTGACGCTTCAGCATGTTCACTTCGGCAACGCAGAAGCCGCAGGTGCCGTCGACGTAGATGGTCAGTTCAGGTGTCGTCATGGTGGCCTCCTCAGCCCAGCAGCTTGGCGACCTTGCCGCCCATATTGATGAAGCGCTTCAGGGTGGCCGGCGGCAGGTGCTTGTAGTCGTCGTAGCTGTCGGTCAGCATTTCCAGGAACTCCAGCACCTGGGCCATGCGCTGGCGGGTGGCGTCTTCCATGCCCTTGTCCCCTTCCGCCTCGATGGCGCACTGGCGCAGCACCGTCAGGGTGGGATCGATCTCGCGGCGCTTGCGCTCCTCGACGATGGTGCGGAAGATTTCCCACACGTCCTGCAGGGCGACGAAATGGTCGCGCCGGTCGCCCAGCACATGCGTTACCTTGACCAGGCCCCAGCTTTGCAGCTCCTTCAGGCTGTTGCTGACGTTCGAGCGCGCCACGCCCAGCGTCTCGACGATCTGCTCGGCGTTCAGCGGCGCATTGGCCAGGAACAGCAGCGCGTGGATCTGCGCGACGGTGCGATTCACGCCCCAGCGGGTGCCCATCTCGCCCCAGTGCAGGATGTATTTCTGTTCGGTCGAACTCAAGGCCATGATCTTCTCTTATTTCTGTCGTTACAGAAATTTTAGACTAAACGAGAAGAATGTCAAGCCGGTCGCCCGGTCAGGCGCGGTTCAAGGCCTCATCGGCTGTACGTGCCTGCCAGCCATCCATATCGACGCCCTTGATCAGCAGCCACAGGCAGAAGGCACTCTCGCCGACCAGGGACGGCAGCAGGATGAGCGGGAACAGCATGGCCTGCAGCGACGGGAACAGCACCATGCTCAGGCTGTTGACCAGGTAACAGGCGCCAGCCACCTGCATCATCATGCCCACCGCTTTCGGCAGATAGCCGGAACGGCGGATCAGGTGGCCGACGATCAGGCGTTCGATACCGAAGAACACCAACGCCAGCCCGAAGGCATTGGCATGGGCGACAACGGAAAGATAAGCCATCGCATACGCCTGCTGCGGCTCGGCGATCTGCACGAAGGCGGAGCCCGTCAATGGCGCCAGCACCGCCTGCAAATGCAGGGCGCCGACGCTTTCCACCGCCAGCGAGATCAGGGCGAAAAAGATCGCCAGCATGGCCAGTGCGCGGTCGACGGGACGCAGCAGCAAGTACCACGTCCACGTCATGGCGACGGCGCAGGCCAGCAGCACGATCTGGCCGGCCACGCCCAGGCGCCACGTGAATTCGGCGGCCAGGATATTGTGGGCGGTGGCGGCGGGATCGCCGCCCACGACCAGGTTGGCGCGCACGAGCCCTTCTCCCAGCAGGCCGATGACGATGATGACCAGGTACAGCAGGCCTGAGGTACGGGCCAGCGTTTGCACGGATCGGGGCTGAGGCATGGACGACATGGCTATTCCTGGCTGGTTGTCTTTCACGTGTCAACAATATCTTACAGGTGGTGCGTGGTCAACTGCTTTTACTCGGCCACCACCCGGCGGCCCTTGGTGGTTCACATGGGCATGCGCAACAGCTTTACTATTTAGGCACTTTACCATCCTGATTAAGGCCGCCTGCTGGCATTTTAGTGCTACTATCATGCCTAAATGCCGAACGCTACTTGTCACCTGCAAATCCATGTCGACGGCGCCTGGCGGGAGGCCGCCTTCCTCGACCTCGAAGGCGATGTCGCCCAGGGGATCGCCGCGGCCACGTATTTCGCGTATCTGCCCGAGTACGTGCTGGCCCAATGGGGCCGCCGCGACGCGGCCGCCCTTTCGGCCCTGTCGCCGGTCGACCTGGCCACGTATCCCTGCCCGGGCTGGCCGCCTTTCCTGGTCGACCTGCTGCCGCAAGGTTATGGCCGCGTCGAGCTGCTCAAGCAGCTCGAGCGCAGCGAATCGGCCGGCCCGGGCGCCGACTGGGACCTGCTGAACACGGGTGCGGGCAATCCGATCGGTAACCTGCGCGTCAAGGAGGCGCATGCGTGGGCTGCCGCGCGGAGCGGCACGGTCCGCCGCGGCTTCACGGTCGATGAAGTGGCGCGCCGGGCGGGCGACTTCAACGAGTACCTGGCCCAGCACGGCCTGTTCCTGGCCGGATCGTCCGGCGTACAGGGCGAGTGGCCCAAGATCCTGCTGACCCAGGCCACCGACGACCTGCTCTACCTCGATCACACCTTGCCGGACGAACTGGCTGTGCGGCACTTCATCGTCAAGTTCGGGCGCGGTACCGATCCGGCGCTGGCCACCATCCTGCGCCTGGAGGCGCCCTACATGGCACTGGCCCAGGGCTTGGGGCTGCACGTGCATGGCGAGCTGGCCTTGCGCGAACGCGCGCTGTTCATCCCGCGCTTCGACCGTGAGGTGGCCGATGGCCGCGTGCTGCGCCACGGCCAGGAAAGCGTCGCCTCGCTGTGCGGTATCGCCGGCTTCGGCGCGGCGCCCTCGCATAACCACGTGTGCCGTCGCCTTGCCGAGGTGGCGACCGATCCCCTGCACGAAGTGGTGGAATACATCAAACGCGATATCGCCAATGTGGCACTGGGCAACCGCGACAACCACGGCCGCAACACGGCCATCGCACGCCGCGCGGACGGCACCATCGGCCTGACGCCGCTGTTCGATTTCGCGCCCATGTGGCTTCACCCGGACGGCATCGCCCGGCGCATGCGCTGGCTGTCGGACGACGGCGGCGCGCCCCGCTGGGCCAGCGCCATCGAGCAGGCCAGCGAAGCGGCCCAGCTGGACAGCCGGCTCCTCAGGGCCGGTGTGCGCACGATGGCCGCACCGCTGGCCGCGTTGTTCGACCGCGCCCGGGCGCTGGGCATCGAGGAACAGTACCTCGTCCCGCTGGCCCGCACCTGGCAGGACGTTCGCACCCAGGTGGAGGCCCTGTAATGGACCGGCGCTACAAACCGCTGTCGCCGGCCGAGACGCTGGCTGCCCGCCGCGCGCTCGCGGAGGAACTGGCTGCCCAGCCGGCGACGCCGATCCCTGTGGTGATCCGCAAGATCCGCACCGCGTTGCGGCTGACGATCGCCGAGTATGCGAAGCTGTGCGGCGTCTCGGCGCGCGCGCTGGCCGATATCGAACGGGAAGCCACCAGCCCCACGCTGGCCACCGTCGACAAGCTGTTGCGCCCGATGGGCCTGGCCCTGGGCGCGGTGGCCGCCACGCCGGCGAACCGGTTCGCCCACGCGGCGGAGCAGCCCTATCGTGCGCGTCCCGACACGGTACCGCTGCTGGCCGCGCAGGAGCGCAGCCGCATCGACACGACGGCGCCGTGGGAGCTCGATTACTGGAGCGAGGCGCTGGGCGTCCCGCGTGATCAGCTCATCGCCGCGGTGGAAAACGCCGGGCCGACGGTGGCCGACGTGCGGCGGTACCTGGGGAAGTAGGCTGAAAAAAAGCCGCGCGATGCGCGGCTTTCGGACTTACAACGTCAGGCTTCAGCTTTCCCTGTGTCGCTTTCAAACCTCTTCGCCTCCCGCTCGCTGTTTTTCCAGCGCCCGGCGCAGCCGCCGGTTCTCTGCCACGACCGAGATCAAGGCCAGTAGGATCAGCACGTTCAACGCATCCTGGCCGAGATAACGCCACAAGGCCCAGGCAGCAATGGAGCTTGCCAGCCCCGCCAGGAGCAGCAGAATCCGGTCTGTCATCGCCGCGTCGCCGCCAGCCGATGTGCCCTGCGACCCGGCACCTCGCTGTAAATACCTGGCCAGCGCTGCAGACTTGCCCTCAGCCAAGGTCTACTCAGGTTCTGCTGTCTCGCACTCAGCAATACATCTGCAATCGAAGTGCCGCCGCTAAGTGTTCGACCGGTCGCAATGGCAATGCTTCCGATAACGGCACCAACATAGAACGCTGCGGATAAGGTAGCAACCATACTGAGTTTTTCCAGCCTGGTGCCAGCGCCAATAAGCTCGCGGACAGTGCTCTTGTGACCGTATTTAGCCATATGCGCAACGAATATGGCAGCGTTGGCCACGGCAGTTTGCAGCGTACCGAAAAGCGACTCGGGCGCGGGGAGCTCCAGCCCATCCATGTTTTCTTTAGAGTAACGATAAAAATTAGACATCAAGAACTCCTTAGGCAGCGCAGACAACAAAAATAGCGCCAGCTGCGGCCAGGACGATTGCGCTGTCGCAGGCTCCCGACACTGATCCGATGCCTTTCGTGATCGAACAAAAAAAATCTATGGTCCCCCTCTTTTTTGCAAGCTGCCTTTCTTTCTATGATGTGGGTAGGCTTGCTCAAATCTATCCGGCGTCTGGAGACGTGCTCCGCGCCACGATGAGAGTCGCGCCTGTC
>Ga0209913_1000098_pt1 | contig 98389 bp, 89 predicted proteins | sample PersoiDNA2013203_FD_185805 | JGI IMG/M metagenome (GOLD analysis project Ga0209913, IMG submission 185805) | Permafrost soil microbial communities from the Arctic, to analyse light accelerated degradation of dissolved organic matter (DOM) -... | ecosystem: Environmental > Terrestrial > Soil >...
AAGCGCTTCATACGCGCACTGAAGCGTTACCGGCGCTGATGCTGGTAAATAATCGGGAAATCGCCACGCCCAGGAGCAATGGGCTGAAGCACGCACGATAAGAAAGAGTTTTTACACACTCTGGGCCGATTTCTGACTGTCGCGACTGGCTGAAGTCGACCCAAAGCGGACCAAGGATTATTGCAGGTGGGGTAGTTTCCTGACGCTTTTGTGCGCCGTATAGTGGCAATAATTTTTCGGTCAAAGGAATGGCTATGACCCCGTTAAACGGCCTGCCCATCGGTGCAATTGGCGACTTCGACATCGTAAATAACACTTCGCATTGCACGAAAAGGGGAGCGCCATGCGTGCAGGAATGATCCTTGCCGGGATTGGCACCACTCTGGCGCTGTTGTCTGCATCGCCAGCCCAGCCTGCGCCTCTGCCGCCACTCACCGTCAACCAACATGGCATCTCGGTTCTGGTACAAGGCTCGGGAACAGATATCATCTTGATCCCAGGGTTTGCGTCGTCCTACGAAGTATGGGCTGATTTGACCTCTAGATTACGGCAGAGCCACCGCCTCCATCTCGTACAGGTAGCTGGTTTTGCCGGCTCGCCTGCTGTAACCAATCCAGACGGTCGAGTAGTTGCGTCGACGGTCGAGGCTATCTCTGAATACATCCGCAGCCAGCGCATCGAGGCGCCTGTCATCATCGGTCATTCGTTGGGTGGTGAGGTGGCGCTGATGTTAGGTGCTCGTCATCCCGATCAAGTGGGACGCCTTATGATTGTCGATGCGATGCCCTTTTATACGTTGCTGTTTGACCCCTCAGCGACCAGTGAAACTGCGGCGCCGCATGCTGCTGCGATGCGCGATGCAATGTTAGCGGCAACGCCTGAGCAGGTGGAAGCTATGCAGCATGCCTCCATCGCCCGTCTTGCCAAAACCGAAGCGGCCAGACCAGGCCTGGTGGCAGCGGGGATAAACTCGGACCGAAAGACTATGGCCGATGCCATGTATGAACTGATGGTTACCGATCTCCGGCCTGAGCTTGGACGCATCAAGGTGCCTGTCGAGGTCGTTTATGCCTACGACTCGCATTACGGCTTAGAGGCGTCCCAGGTTGATGCAATGTTCCGTAACGCCTATGCCTCAACCCCAAACATCAGCTTCAGGCGCATTGACGGCAGTTTTCACTTCATCATGCTTGATCAGCCAGAACTGTTTGCCGGTGCTGTCATCAAGTATCTGACCCCGTGAGCGACGGCGGGTTTGCTAGAGTGATGAATTGCCGTTAAAGGGCACAGGATTCGTTGCTGTGCTTGCAGATCACCGACCGTCCGTTTTTGGCCGGTTAGCGACCGTCGCTCTGATTAGCCATCCTTGTCTTTCCACACGTGGATAACCTTCCAGGCGGTCAGTCGGCTTCTGATTTCGAGAAAGGGTTGGTTAGCTTGCCTCCTGGGGAGCGAGTGGCGACTGTAAAGACCACGGCCAAGGAAGTTGCTGATTCGCTTGGGTGGAAGAAAGATAGCCGTCTCAGTAGGATGAATTCGAGAGACGTTTTTGTCGGTGGTGATGGTTTTATTTACTCGGTTGATACCCAGCATGGTAGATTCGGGCAGTTAAATGGTAGGAGCGGAGCGCATATGGGAGATGTTAAGTTCGATCTTAGTCCTGTAGATAACTAAAAAGACTCTTCTGGTGGTCATGATCTGAGGGTTAAGTAATGGCATGTGTGAAGCTGGTTGAGTATGCAGGTGAGCTGATTTCGCGCGGCTATATATTTAGACTGCCAGCAAGTTGGCCGTATGAAAGTGTTGTGGATTTCATGGTTGTTGATCTCCCGGATGAGAAATTTGGGCACTCTTTGGTCGTTGCGTCTGGAAATAAGTCAGGGTTGATGCTCATTCAGCTCCCTATCGAAAGTCGTGCTCCTGGTCACGGGATTTCGACAAGGTGGCTGATTGATAGCTGGAGTAAATGGGTGTACCCGGAGTGTGATGTGAACGATGTTTTCTTATATGAGAGGTCGGCTGCTCCTAGTTGGGTAAGCACCGCTTGAAAGTAGTGCTTGTATGTGTGTGGACGGCTTTTGGTTTCGCTTTGCTACGGTGGAGGGCTTGGGGGTAGATGTCTTCGAATGGTGCTTTGAATCGCCCCGAGTTTCATAGCTGCTTTCGAGCCTCAGGGATACCAGCCCAGTCCCAGTAAGACTGTCCGCTTTTGGCCGTTCTCTGCCGGTCGTCACTACGGCGTGTGCTGGTCAAGTCGAATGCAAACGGTTGTTCAGCACGGATGCAATTGACTGGTCAGGTCCAATGCAAATGGGTGGTCAAATCCATGCAATTACGCACTCGGTGAGTGGTTCGGAGAAGCACGCGTATTACTTACGGTTCGGGGCTCCCGGAGAGTGGATTGAGAGCTTGGATTTTTCTAACTCAAATCCAGCATCTGTCCATCCACTGGAATCCGTAACCGGTGCGCGACACCCGCTTCGGTCGCCGCATTAGCCAGCCCCTCACGGGTGACGGGACAATGACTGATGGCTTCCAGGTGGTTCGCAACAACGGTCCCCAGGCTGAGTCGAGTGAACTCGAGCACGTCATTCACTCCCATGATGACGTCGTTGCCAACGTCAAAGCGCGCCCCGCCGGCAGGAACAACGCTGACCCGAGGCTGATGCCGCAGCACGAAGTCGCGAACGGTGGGCGTCAGCACCGTGTCGCCGGCCAAATAGAGGCTGGGCTCACCGGGCATTTCGATCAGATAGCCGACGCCATGTTCCATCAGCCTGCCGATCAGGCCCTCTCCATGGGTGCAGCGGACCGCGCGAATCCAACCGCCCAGGAATGGGCTCGGCGCCGCGTGATCATCCGGCAGCGGCCGGACGTTCAAGCCCCGCTCCGCCAGGTATGGCGCGTCATGCGCAGTGCAGATGAGCGGAGTCTGCCGCTCCCTCAGCCAGCGCTTGGCCGCCCGGTCCAGGTGATCAAAGTGCCCTTTCTGACAGTGCGTGATCAGGCAGTGGGTCACAGACTCCAGTGCTTGTGCCGCTGAATCCGGCAGCTCGACCAGCGGATTTCTCTGCCGTGCGGAAAACACCCGCAACGGCGGAAGCGCGCCTTTGCGTGCCAGCATCGGATCGACCAGGATGCGATGGGGGCCCAGTTCGAGAATGATTGTTGCGTTACGGATCTGTTGAATTTTCATCATGAAGCCCTCCTCAGGCATGGCTTCATGGTGCCGATTCGCAGCTTCGTCCATAATGGCAGAATCAGACACAATCAATTCATTTACTGCCATGCCCAAAACTCTCCAGATCGGCCTTCTCCTCTTCCCCGGCTGCATGCCGGCAGGGCTGCTCGCCTTTGCCGACATGCTACATGCCAGCAATCGACGGGCCGGACTCGCCCTCTTTGAAACTCACTTTATTGGGGTGCACAGCGGCCCCGTCGAATGTGCGCACAGCCTGGTCCTGCAAGCCACACATAGCCTTTCCGAGCGTGCGCTCGACGCCATCCTGATACCTGGCTTCTGGGCGGAATCCGCGCAACATGTCGAGGCAACCCTGGCAGCCAATGCCGACCTCATTACCGCCTTGGCAAGACTCGGCAAGCGCTGCAAAGTCTGGAGCTACTGCGTGGGTGTCTGTTTGGCAGCCGCCAGCGGCTGCCTTAATGGTCAACCGGCGACCGTGACCTGGTGGCTGGCGGACACCCTGCGCAAGCGCTATCCGAAAATCGGCTGGCAGAGCGAGCAGAACAGCATCTTTAACCAACGCAATGCCACGGCGAGTGGGGTCAACGGCTACCTGCCGATCGCCCAGTCGCTGATCGAGCGCCACGTCAGCGCCGAGATATTCCGCGACCTCACCAAGCTGATGGTTCTGCCGCGCCCCGCGCAGTCACATGACGCTTTCCAAGCCATCAGCCTCATTGAACAACCCAGTCCGCTGCTGCGGCGAATGCACGCGCAAGTGGAAAGGCTGCCCGCCGAGCAGATCACCCTTGTGAAATTGGCGCAGGAGTTAGGCCTGTCCGAACGGACACTGGCACGCAAGGTCAGGGACGAAACAGGAGTCGCCGCGGGTAGCTACGCCCGTCGTATCAAACTGGGCCAGGTCGGCGAACGCCTGACCCTGACCTCAGCCCCTGCCAGTACGATCAGTGCTGAACTCGGCTTCAGCAGCGACTCCAACATGCGCAGGATGTTCAAGGAATTGACTGGTTTCACTCCCGCGCAGTATCGACAGCGCTTTGCTCGCTATTAATGCAAACCGCTGGCCTTGATACACACATTCTTGCGCTCAGGGACAAGCATACGAAACGGCTTCCCGAGAAAAGGGGCGATTGCCGGGATGTCCCATTTCGGCCGGAACCGTACAGTCATTAATGTCCGCTTTGGGTCCAGGTTGTGTGAAAACGCGCTAAATACCTCGAAAACTGAGAGTCACAAGGGTTGCCTATGGAATCAGCGGACGGAAGCGCGAATTAGCTTAGTCAGTGACATAGAAGTTCATAATGCCGTTTGGGCCGCGTCAGCGGCCCAAACGGCTTCTAACTGGCGAGCCAAGCGGCTGGATTCATGCCCTGATCGCCTCAAGCAGCCCTGCGATGCCGAGGATGCTCATCATTCGTTTGAGGTTGTAGGCGAGCACATGAAGACTCATCTCAGTGCTCACCCTCGGCAGGGTTTTGGTCAGAAAGTGGGTACTTCCCATCCAGTACTTGAGCGCTCCAAAAGGATGTTCAACAGTCTGTCGACGAACCCTCATCATCGCCGGATCATGTTCTAGCCGAACCTGCATCGCGTCGACTACAGCCTCATGTTCCCAGCGCTTCACACGGCGCTCCTTGCCCGTCGTACATTGCTTGTGCATTGAGCAGGACTGGCAGCCCGAGAAGTAGTAACAATGCAATAACATGCCGTCTTCCATCGACGAATGCCGCCTGGTTAGTAACTGCCCCGCAGGGCATCGATACTCGTCCGACGCCGCAAGGTAGATGAAGTCCTGCTTACCAAATCGGCCTTCGGCTTTGCTGCCCGATGTGAGGGGTTTCGGAACGAAAGTAGTGATTCCGGCTTGCTCGCAAGCAAGGATTTCCAGACCTTTGTAATAGCCTCGGTCGGCCACCACCGTTAGCGATTCAGCCCCGATTTCTTCACGCGCCTGGTTCGCCATATTGCTCAGTTGCCCACGATCATTACCGACATTGGTCACCTCATGGGCAATGATCAGATGGTGTTTGTCGTCGACCGCTGTTTGGACGTTATAGCCAACCGTCCCGGTGCCCCGGCCGCTCGTGGCCATTGAGCGTGCATCTGGGTCGGTGAGGGAGATCTGCTGGTCTGGACTATCGTGGAGCTGCGCCTCGATTTCCTTGAGTTTCTGCATCTGCTTTTTCAGTGTTTCTATCTTTTCCTTCAGCCGCTCTGCTTTGGCCTCGGCCACTTCGGGCGTTGCCCGATCCGCCGAATCCATCGCCGCCAGATATCGATCAATGCTCTGCTCGATCTGCTGCATGCGTGCCTTCACCTTGCCCTGAGTGAAGTTGCGGTCGCGATTATTGACGGCTTTGAATTTGCTGCCGTCGATGGCGATGATTGATTGGGAGAAGAGATTGAGGTTGCGGCAAAGCAGCACAAATTGCCGGCAGACACTGCGAATAGCCTTACCGTTGTCTTTGCGAAAGTCGGCAATGGTTTTGAAGTCCGGAGCCAAACGCCCCGTTAGCCACATCAACTCGACGTTACGCTCGGCCTCACGCTCAAGCCGGCGGCTGGACTGAATCCGATTGAGATAGCCGTAGATATAGATCTTCAGCAACACCGCTGGATGGTAGGCCGGACGACCCGTTGCAGCAGGATCAACGCCCTCAAAACCAAGTGCGCCCAGGTCGAGTTCATCGACGAAAACATCGACCACGCGCACTGGATTTTCTTCGGCTACGTAATCGTCCAGGCACTCTGGCAGCAACGTCACTTGCGTCCGAGTCTCACCTTCAATAAATCGCTTCATGATCGCCCCCGATACGATCTCGACGATCAGAAGGTTAGACAATCACTGGCGTTTTCACACAGCCTGGGTCGTTAGCGGCCCTTCCAAAATGGCGCCTTTTTGGCCCTGCTTACTCATGAACGTTCGTCGTTTTCAGCTCATCAAGCGTCATGCGCCGACGCGCAGGCGTAGCAGTCAATTTGTACCCCAAGCCCTCAAGGATCGTGACAACGTTACGAATCCCAATATTGCCAAGCTCCCAGGTTGAAGCGCAGTTCTAGCAAGGCTGAGCCGCCAAGCTGTTACTGACATTACGCCCCAGCACAAGCACGGTCACAAAACCGAAGCCCACCAGCACCGTCGCCAGGCTTAACAACACCGAGCTGCCCATCTGGTCGACGATCCGCCCGCCAAAGAACGAGCCCAAGGCAATAATCACCTGGAACAACGCGACGAACAGCGGCATGCCGCGTTCGACATCCTTGGGCGCTACAACAAACATCCAAATACTGGCGCAGGCCGGGAAGGCGCCGAAGGCGAAGCCCCAGAGTGCGATCAGCATCGCGGCGCCGGTCATGCCGGTGGCGAAGTAGGGGAACAGGGCGGTGCTGGTGCCGATCATCAGCGCGACCAGCAGGAGGGTGTGACGAACACTGCGGTTGGCGGCGAAACCGGCAAAAATATTGCCCATTACCCCAGCCACGCCAAAGAGCAGCAGCAGTGAGCCAATCGTCGGCCCGTCGAAGCCGGAACTGTATTTGAAGAAGGGCGCGACATACGTGTAGGCAGCAAAGTGCGCCAGGCCGATCAGCAACACAGCGATCAAGCCGACCCGCGCTTGTGGGTTGATAAACAGGGCCGGCAGGTCGCTGATGCGAATGGCCTTTTCCGGGTTGAGCCGGGGTAGCAGGAACACCTGCGCCAGTAACACCGGTATGCCCAGCAGCGCGGTAACCAGGAAGGTCATGCGCCAGCCCATCAGGCCACTGAGCCAGGTGCCGACGGGTACGCCCAGCACGGTGGCCAAGGTCACGCCCACCATGATGATCGACGTGGCCTGGGCAACGCCCACGCCCTTGGGGGCCAAGCGGCCGCTGAGGGCGATGGCTGTCGCCCAGAAACCGCCGATACTGATGCCCAGTAGTACGCGGCCGAACAGCAGCAGGCTGAAGTCGCTGGCGAAGGCCACGACCGAGTTGGCGATGATCATGATGAGCGTCAGGCCGATCAGAAGGTAACGGCGGTCCATGGTGCCAATGCTGACAGACAGGAAGGGGGCGGCGAGGGCGGCCATAATGCCGGGCAGGGTCACCATCAGCCCGGCGTGGCCGGCACTGATGCCCAGGTCACTGGCGACGTCGTTGAGTACGCCCACCGGCAGAAACTCACTGGTCACCAGGGCGAATGCACCCACGGCAACCGAGAGAATTGCCAGCCACTGCTGTTTGACACTCTGTTGACTATGTTCGGGTAGACCGCGAGGGGCGTGGCTGGCGCTTGGCATGGTGTTGGGTTCCAAGGGGAATGTCGCCTGAAGCCAGGCGGGGGAGAGGGGGAGAAACGGGAGGCGATTATAGGAATGGGTGTTGGCAACCCAATAGGCGAGCCGTTCGATAGTAATCATCAGTGCAATCGATGCGAAGCGCTTGGGGCGCCATGGCGTGTGTCCGAGTATTACAATGGCGACTTTTCTGACGACAAGGATGTAGGCAGTGATGATAAGACGGCGACTTTCCCTGGGCTTCAGCCTTCTATGGCGTACGTATGTGGTGTATTTCATCTACTCCGGGGGGCTCGGAACTGGCGTTCGGCCGGCTGGTGCTCATCAGCAGCGACTTCTTGCGGTTCGCGCCGTCAATCGCCCTGGGTTTGTTCGCGCTCCTGCTCGCAATCCTGGAGGCAGGATGCCGTATCAATGTGCTGCGGGCAGTGTTCGGCGAACGGTTGAAGCGCTCTCCGGCGCAATGGCGAACCTACGTTCTTCAACTCTCACGGGTGTTGGGCGCGCTGGCCATCTTGAACGGCCTGCTGGCGTTTTTTGCGCCGGGTGAGGTGTGGCTGTATTACAAGGGTTACGGCGGGCCACTGCTGTTTGCGGTGGGTGTGTTTGCTGTCGGGTGGACTCAGGCGACTCCGAGTGACGCAAAAGCGGGGGCAGAACAGGATTTTTCGAGTCGCTGAATTGTGGTCTGGCCCCGTTTTTCCTTGATTCACTGAATCGTAGTCTGAACCCTAGGCCCCACGGTCTAATTGACTCAGTGTCAATATTGACTGAAGCCAAACTGGAAACCGCATATCAGGCTCTCTATGCTGACCTGCCAGAATGGCACTTGGAGCGCAAAATATGCCTGTCACGCTCAATCAAAATTCCCCAGTCATGTTGGTCCTAGCTCAACAAAGCGACTTGGACGATCTTGTTGCCATTCGAATTGAGGCTATGCGTGAAAGCTTGGAGCGTGTCGGGCGATTTGATCCAGTACGCGCGCGCGAGCGGTTTATTAGCGGTTTTGAAGCTCGCAACACACGTTATATAAAGGTGTCTGGAGAGAAAGTTGGTTTTGTAGTGGTCCGGCATCACCCCAATGAATTCTTGCTCGAGCACTTATATGTGAAACCGAGCGCACAAGGATCAGGGATAGGCTCTGCTGTGCTTACTCAGGTTTTCAAAGAGGCGGATGCGGCTGTACTCCCTATTAAAGTTGGTGCTCTCAAAGAGAGCGCCTCTAATCGCTTTTATACCCGCCATGGCTTTCAAATCGTCGAAAGCAGCGAGTTCGACAATTATTATGTTCGTCAGAACGTTCCGGCCGCTGGCCCGGTTTTCTAGCTGGATGTGGTGCCCCTCGACGTACGTTTTTGCGCACTCTGGGTCGGAACCAGCCAGCGTTTAACACTTGCGATGTCGCGTTCGCTAAAGACATGGCTGGCTCTGTAGGGGTTACCGCATAAGAATCGCTCGCTTACCTCAAAACTTGCAAAGCCCCCTACCGAGATCGCGCGCATCGGAGTCAGGCCAAGGTTCGAACGCCGTTCGCTCCGTCAGATTCTGCACCGTGCGGCCATCAAGCACCGGGTACTTGCGCTTCAAGGCGGGCACAGTCGTGTCCGCGTTGTTGACGTTAGACAGGCAGAAGGTCAGGGCATTGGCGGCGAAGTCGCCGATATAGGCGGTCTCGCCCGCTTTCACGCTGAAGATCACCGGGTTTGCCCGGGGCTGCGTTTCGCCACGGTAAAATCGGTAGTTCCATTGGTAGATTTCATAGTTGCCCGCAGGCACTTCGTACATGAAAAGGTTACCCAGCAGGTTTGGCGACGGTTGATCGTCTTCGGCGTTCATCGTGTCCAGCGGGACGGTGGTGTACCGCTCGCCGACTTTACGGATATGCACCATCAGGCCATGGGGTTGCGTCAGGAAGCCTTCAGTAATGGAGCCAACGATGATGGCTTTGGTCGGGTCTGGCGGGCGGGTGCCGTCATAGCGTCCCGTGGTGCATCCGACCAGCAGTGTAGAGAGGGCGACAGCCGCAAAAATGGCCTTGGGTTTCCATGACATCACGTGGGTCTATTCCTTTATTAAAAGTGGTTTCAGCGTTTGCGCGGCCTGGAATGATACGCGAGGTTTTCCAGGCGCCTCCAACGTTGAATTGAGCATCCTGCCTTCTTCAGTTGCGAAACGACTTCGCCAGAAACTCGCTGATCAACCCCACAACCTGCCCATGAATCACCTCACGCGACCGAGCACCTTCGCCTTCCCCACAAATAATCCCATCGCCCGGCACGTCTGCTTCGAGCAATTTCACAGTGCCCGGTTTGCAGATCGACATAAAGCTGAAGTGGCTGGCGTCGCTGATCTCCAAGTACTGTGTCGACGCTTTTGGCAAACGCCGGGCCATATCGGCAGACTCCAACCATGTACGCCAATGAAATTTTGCCCACCTATCATTCAGGCGACGTACTGGTCAGCATCGAGGCGCAGGTCAACGGCGGTATCGGCCCGCAGCGAACCGGCTCGACACTGATCATCAAGACCTGACTGGAGAAGCACATGTCCGAAATTATCCAACTGGTCATTGCCCTGGTGCTGTTCTTTCTGCTCGATCGGTTTCTCAAGTCGTATCTGCTTCGCAAGTGGCTAGGGGTGCTGCTGGTGGTGGGTGGCGCGGTCGGCTGCGTTGCGGCAAGCCAAACCCGCTTGTTAGGGGTTGATCTGGGATTGCTGTCGATCTTTGCCGTTGCGCTGGGGGTGGGGTTGTTCCTGAAACGGCGGCGGTTTGAGCGGGTTGGCTGAAGGGGGGAGGCGTTTGCGCTCATTCAGCGCCCCTAAGCCCTGACCTGAAAACCAGGGTCATTGGCAAAAAAGAGGACGGATATATTTTTCCAGGTAAATAAATCCGTCTCTTTTTCGGTCCAGCCTACTCGCGATGGCATCGACTCCATTCCGAATGTGTCCCAAACCTCCCTTGGCATTTACCCGCGCGGTGTCGCTTTTTAAGCTTGCTGAAACGTTTCATCGAGTTTATAAAGCGGGTACAACTCCAACAAAGGCTGCGGCCATGACCCCGTTCAAACTCGTTGTTGCCCTCAGCGCACTGTCCGCTGCCTCCCACGCCATGGCCTGGGATTATGTTCTGCTCGACACCGACAGAGCCGCCCAAAACTGGCAGATCACCAGCCAGCAACTGGGCATAAAAACCGATAAACCCTTCAGTGTTACCCTGCGCACCTTGCACGGCGGTCGGCAGGAGGGCGTCAGCATCGTCGACATTGATAACGGCACGATGAAACTCTCGGTAGTACCGACTCGCGGAATGAACGTCTTGCAGGCCTCGGTCGGCAATGTGCGGATGGGCTGGGATTCGCCGGTCAAGGAAGTGGTCAATCCGTCCTTTATCGAACTCAATGGCCGCGGTGGCCTGGGCTGGTTGGAAGGTTTCAATGAGCTGGTCACCCGCTGCGGATACGAATGGGTCGGCCACCCTGGCGTCGACAACGGCGAAATGCTGACCCTGCATGGTCGAGCCGCCAACATTCCTGCGAACAAAGTCACCCTGCACATCGATGAAAAGCCACCGTACGCCATCACCCTGCGTGGCGAACTGAAAGAGCAGGCGTTCAAGAAGGTCGACTTCTCCGTCGCGACCGAACTGGTCACCCAACCTGGCAGCGTAGTGTTCGCCCTCAACGACACCCTAACCAACAACGGCGACTATCCGAAGGAATACCAGGCGCTGTATCACAGTAACTTCAGCACCCCGTTCCTGGAGCAGGGCGCTCGTTTCGCCGCACCGGTGAAACAGGTGTCGCCGTTCAACGACAAGGCCAAGGGCGATCTGCCCGACTGGCAAACCTACCGCGCACCGACCAAGGACTACGACGAAACCGTTTACAACGTGGTGCCGTATGCCGATGCCAACGGCGATACGTTGACCGTGTTGCATAACAAGGCCGGCAGCCTGGGCGTTTCGGTCGGCTTCAATACTCAGACACTGCCCGTGTTTTCCCTGTGGAAAAACACCGATACCCAAGGCCAGGGCTATGTCACGGGGCTGGAGCCGGGGACAAGTTTCTCCTACAACCGCCGTTATCAGCGGCCACTGAACCTGGTACCCACCATTGGGCCGAAGGAACACAAGCAGTTCCGCATCAGCTACAGCTTGTTGGCGGATAAGGCGGCTGTGGATAAGGCCTTGAAGCAGGTGAGCGAGATTCAGGGTGGACGGGAGACTGAGGTGCGGCAGACGCCGTTGGTTGATCTGACCAAGGAGTGAGATCGGCTAGCGCATTGTCGGCCGATGGTGAGTATGGGTTGCCCTTACCTGGTTGAGTCAGGCAAGGGGAATACCCATACACCGTTCAAGCCCTACGCGCCGTCAACAACACCGTCGCCGCCGCCGACAACAACCCCGCGCAGCAGCAATTGAAAATGCGCTTGCCTCTTGGCTCGGCAAACCAGCGGCGCATATGCAGGCCCATATACGCGTAGGCGCTGATGGCGACCCATTCCAGTGCCAGGAACATCGCGCCCAGCAGGGCAAATTGCGCTGTGATGGGTTGGCCGGGCACCACGAATTGTGGGAGGAAAGCGGTGAAGATAAGGATGGCTTTCGGGTTGCCCGCCGCCAGCAGAAACTCCTGGCGCGCCAAGGCCCATAAGCCGACTGTATTCGTGGCCGTTTCCGCCTCCCTTTGCGGGTCTGCGCGCCACCGTTGATAGGCCAGGTAAAACAGATACGCCGCGCCGAGAATCTTGATCCCGTAGAACAACAACTCCGACGTTTGCAGCACCACCGCCAACCCGGCGGAGGCGAGGGCGATCATGCCGGCGAAGGCCAGTAAGCGGCCAAAAGCGGACGTCTGCTTCCCAGCATGCCCCCCCACCGACACCTGTTACACGGAAGACCAACGGTCCTTCGTAAGTAGCAGCTAAAGAGCGACTTTTAGACTGCGTTCTCCAACAACGAATAAGCGTATTAACGTGATGGCTTGTCGCCGATCACTGTTGTACGGAACATTTCACGTCGCATCCCGTGGTAGTCAGATACTGGCATGTGCCAGGTGCTGCGGTTGTCCCAGATGGCCAGGGTACCTTGGCGCCATTTCATACGGCAGGTGAAGGCAGGGGAAACCGCCAGGTTGAACAGATAGCCGAGCAGCGGCTGCGCTTCCGCTGCTTGGAGCCCTTCGATGCCGTAGGTATAGGCCGGGTTGATGAAGAGAATCTTCTTGCCGGTCTCTGGATGGCGGATGACCAACGGGTGGGAGCGAGCCTCGTTAGAGGTATCCTGGCCATAGCAGATTTGCATATTTTCCAGCAGCGCGTTGTGGTTGGCATTGGCGCCGTAAGCGCGTTCCGGGCTGTGCTGTGCGTCGAGGTTTTCCAACAGCGCCTGCATGCCGGGGGAGAGCCATTCATAGGCTAGCGCCAGATTGGCAAAGCAGGTATCGCCTCCATATGGTGGGACATCATGTCCGTAGAGCAGGGTGAAAGCCGGCGGACGCTCCTGAAACGTCCAGTCGGTGTGCCAGGCACCACCGAACACGAAAGGCGCTTTCTCAGTCGCTTCTTTCACTACGTGTACGACATGCGGATGCTCTTGCATACAAGTGACATAGGGTTCTCGACCGAACTCGCCGAATCGTTCGGTCACCTTTTCGAGATTGGTGACACTTAGGGCCTGACCGTGAATGAACAGCACTTTGTGCCGCAACAGCGCCTGGCGCAACTCGGCATAGCCCTCAACGCACAAAGCACGTAGATCGACCCCTTCGACATCCGCGCCCAGTGCGCCGGTCGCGGGTACAGCGCGAAAATGCTGGTAATGGGTTAGTGGGTTGCTACTAGGCAACGTGTAGATGAATTCGCTCATTTTGTTGTTATCTCTGCGATTGAGGTGATAACAGCATGAGTTGAGCGATTAGCGGGCTCCATGATAATTACTGCCATTTCATGATCACTGCTGCCACCTTCCGGGTGGAGCAAGCAACCGAGGAGTCTATGAAATGGACTGGCGACAGAAGCGCTCGCTGACTGGTGTTCGCTACCTGCTGGACACCGCACAGGCTGAAGGTGTGGAGATCGGTAGCTGCTTGAAAGGCAGTGCGATTGCGTCTGCTGATCTGAGGGCCAATGCCGCGCAGATAGAGGCCTGGCAGGAACTGGCCGTCATTCGTAATCTGCTCGAGCACAACAATCGCCCAGGGTTGGGTTTCATCACGGGTGGCCGTTACCACCTGACCTCCCTCGGGTTGCTCGGTTTCACCATGCTGGCGAGTCGTACTCTGATCGAGGCGTTCGCCTCGTTCAGTCGATTTCAGATGATGGCGCTGACGCTTTGCCCCACTCGCCTGGAGCGTGACCGGCACGGCACATGGTTGTTGTTCGACTCCAGTGTTCTGCCGAAAGACGCTTGTGCTTTTGTCATCGAGCGTGGCATTTCTGCTTGCCTGAGCATCAGCTCGGAACTACTGAAACGCCAAGTGATTCCCTTGGCCGTGGAAATGACGTCGCCTGAGCTGAGCGACATGACCACTCGGCAATCCGTTTTCCCACACGCGTTAACTCTTTCACCGAAGCGTAACGGTGTCCTGTTCTCCAGTAAGGATCTGCAAAGTCCATTGCCACAGGCTCATATCGATGCGCAGCTCGAGGGTGAGCACCTGTGTGAATTGCAATGCCGGGAAATATCACACCAGTTACATAAGGCGCCCACTGCCCGCATGGTACAAAGGGTACTTATTGGGCAATCGGAACAATTGCTTTCATGCAGAATAGTGGCCGAACGTCTTGGTATTTCTGAACGCACTTTGCACCGTCGCCTAGCAATTGAAGGCCATTCCTTTCAGCGACTCAATGAGCAGATAAAGAAGCCGCTCGCGAAGCGGCTCTTGGCCGATTCCCGTCTTGATTTGAACAGTATCGCGCAACGCCTGGGGTATGCCGAAGCGGCCAGTTTTTCCCGTGCTTTTAGTCGCTGGACCGGTTATCCACCCAGTTATTGGCAGCGTCAGAGTGAGGAGCGGTGATCAGTCTTACGGAAGGTCTTTCGAGTCATCTACGTCCAGGTGATTTGCATGATTCAGCAGGTTTTGCAGGTCACGCAGCTCGATGGATTTGTAGCCTTGAACGAGCAACCCCAAGCCCTCTAGCTTGGCCATTGCAGCATTGATGCTCTGGCGGGTGCTACCCATCATTTGCGCCAGATGCTCCTGAGAAACACTGATCTGCAACGATGGATTTTGCGTGCGAGATCCGAACCCTTGCGCCATCAGCCACAGCCGCCTCGCGAGCCGGTGATGAAGTGCTCCCGGTTCGCCAATCACCTGGTAGGCCACTCGCAGCTTGTTGATGCTCAGGCGTGCGATGTCTCGCCAATGCTTGGGATTCCCATCCAGCCATTGGGTGAGGGATTGCATGGAGACGCACAGGATCTGCGTGTCCACGTCAGCGATGGCATCGCGAATGTAAGGCCTGCCATCGATCAGAGAGATGTCGCCGAACCAGTGGCAAGGCTCCAGATAAACCAACAGCGAAGGGGTGCCGTCATGCAGTGAGCTGCTTAGCCGGACTGCTCCTTCGATTACGCAGAAAAGGGCATATCGAGCGCTTTCGCCTTCCCGATAAAGTGCCTCTCCCGCAGCGTATTCATGGAGCTTTGCATCGCGGATCAGCTCGAGCTTCAGCTCGACTGCACAGGATGAGAACCACTCATCCTTCTCCAATATTACCAGCAAGGTATGGGGGTCTGTTGGTGTGCTCATGGCTTAGATTCAATAATCAAATTTTTGACAGACTGCCATCTTCGCTGCTCTTAGCCTAGCCCTCGTCAATAACAACGAGCGAATTACAGGTGGGAGCAACATCTATGCTGGATAAGAGCGAATTCACTGGAAAAACCGTATTTGTAGCCGGTGGCACCAGTGGCATCAACCTGGGAATAGCTAAGGCATTCGCAGCAGCAGGTGCCCGCGTGGCGGTCTTCAGCCGCTCGCCAGAGCGCGTCGAAACTGCGCTCGCTAGCCTCCGCGAGCTGGGCGCCGAAGTCATGGGCTTCACCGGTGATGTGCGTGACATGGGCAGCGTGCAAGAGGCGCTGGCCTGTACCTACGAAACCTGGGGCAGCATCGATGTTCTGTGTTCCGGTGCGGCCGGGAACTTCGTTGCGCCAGCAGCGGTGATGTCGGTGAATGGCTTCAAGAGCGTGATAGATATCGACCTGCTGGGCAGTTTTCACGTATTGCGCGGGGCCTATCCGTACCTCACCAAACCGGGGGCCTCGATCATCAATATTTCCGCACCGCAGGCCTCTATCGCAACTCCTATGCAAGTGCATGTGTGCGCCGCCAAGGCGGGTGTCGACATGCTCACCCGCGTGCTGGCCATGGAGTGGGGGCCGGAAGGTATTCGGGTCAATTCCATCGTCCCCGGCCCCATCGACGGCACGGAAGGCATGGCGCGCCTGACTCCGACCCCAGAAGCGCGTGATGCGGTAATTCGCAACCTGCCGCTGCGCCGTTACGGCGATCTCACCTCGGTGGCCAAGGTCGCTGTCATGCTCAGTTCCTCGGTTTGCGATTACGTGACGGGCGTTGTTCTACCCGTCGATGGCGGCGCTTCGCTGGCCGGTCCTGGGCTGTTTGGTCCCTCTGCATAACCGTGCCAAGCGCAGCAAATTTGCGACCCAATAAGGAAAACAGCAATGAAAACTGCAGCTGACATAAGCTACAAACGCGCGCTTGCGCGTGGCGATCTCGACACCAAACTGGATGCCATCGTCGTCGGCTCCGGAGCCGGTGGGTTGACGGCAGCGGCGCTGCTGGCGCTTGAGGGCAAGAAGGTGTTGGTACTCGAACGCCATGCGGTTGTAGGCGGCTGCCTGCAGGTATTCAAACGCCCTGGCTTTGAGTGGGATGTAGGTCTGCATTATATCGGCGAAGTGCATCGCTCAGGCACGCTGTTGAGCCTGTTCAACAAGGTCACACGGGGCGAGTTGAAGTGGCAGAAAATGCCCGATCTCTACAACAAGATCGCGGTGGGTGATGAGGTTTTCGAGTATTACGCCGGCAGCGCTGCCTTCAAGGAGCGAATGAAGGAGTACTTTCCCGAAGAGGCGGACGCCATCGACCGCTACATCGAGTTGGTCAAAGAGGCCAGCCGTCCAGCGGGCGAGTTCCTGGCCGCCCGGGCGATGCCGGGGCCGTTTGCAGACAGGGCATTCGACCACGTGGCGCCGCGCTTCATGCCGCTGGCGGAGAAAACCACGCTGGAGGTCCTGCAGTCGATAACCCGCAACGAGAAGCTGATTGCCGTGCTTTGTGGCCACTTCGGAGACTACGCAAGCTTGCCAAGTGTGGCGTCGTTTTCGGTGCACGCAGCTGTAATTCGCCATTACCTGGATGGTGCGAGCTATCCCATCGGAGGTTCGCAAGTAATTGCTGACCAGATATCGGAGACCATCCGCAGCGCCGGCGGCATGGTGCTGGCAGGGGCTGATGTTGTCGAGGTTGTCGAACAGGGCGGCAAGGTGGTCGGCGTGCGTATGGCTGGTGGTGAGGTGCACGAAGCGCCGCAGGTCATCAGCGGTATCGGCATCCGCCAGACGCTGAACATGCTCAAAAGCGAAAACCCGGACGTCGCTGAGATGAATGCCAAGGCGCAGTCAATGCCCAGCACGCTGCCTGCAGTGGTGCTCAATGTGGGGCTGGATGCCAGCAACGTTGATCTGGAGGTAGGCCCGGCCAACATCTGGATTCACCAGAGCGCCAGGCAGACCGAAGACTGGCAGCACTACATCCAAGACTCGGCTAACCGCGCGATGCCGCTGCATTTCATCTCGCAGCCATCGGCCAAAGATCCAACCTGGCTCGAGCGCTACCCCGACCGCTCGACAATGGATATCTGCAGCTTCACCGACTGGAACCTGTGGAAGCCATTCACCGATTCGCAGTGGAAGCGCCGTGGCACCCAATATGACGACCTCAAGGCGCGCCTCACCGAGGAGATGCTCGAACAGGTCTACCGTTTCTACCCGAAGGCGCAGGGTCATGTTGTGCATGCGGAGCTTGCCACACCGGTGACCTTCAACGATTTCCTGGGCCGTGCCCGCGGCGACTTCATGTCGTTCGCGCCGACGCCGGAGCGCTATCAGCAGCGCTGGACCCGCGCATTCAGCCCGGTCAAGGGGTTGCTCTTCACAGGTCAGGATGTGGCCATGGGCGGCGTCAGCGGCGCCATGGTCGGCGGGCTGCTGGCTGCCTCGGCGGCGCTTGGCCGTGACCTATTCCGCGAGCTGCGAGAGCTCGCCTGACCCTACCGCACTAACAACCATTCGGAGAACACCATGATCAGAGTGACCGTTTCATACCCGCCCCACGAAGGCTTCCAGTTCGACCACGCGTACTACCAGAGCGCGCACGCACAGCTGATCCGCGACCACCTGGGCGCACATGGGCTGGTAAAGCTGGAGATTGATCAGAGTCTGGCTGACCGCAACGGCAAGTGGCCGGCAAGCGTCGCGGCGGCGCACATGTTCTTCAACGACGCCGATAGCTTCAAGGCGGCGATGGCGGCGGAAGGCAAGGTGCTAGGCGACGACCGAACCAACTACACCGACATCGTCCCGGTCGTGGTGATCAGCCAAGTCATTCAGTAATCGAAGGGGCCATGCCGTGAACGGATTGATGCAGGAGAAGTCGCTGCTTATCTCATCTCTTCTGGAGCACGCTGAGCGCTATAGCGCGAAGGTCGAGGTGGTATCGCGCCGTGTAGAGGGCGATGTCTACCGTTACACCTGGACCGACGTTGCACAGCGTTCTCGGCAACTGGCCATGGCCCTCGACGAGATGGATTTGCCTGCGGGCAGCCGGGTGGCGAGCATCGCCTGGAATGGCTATCGCCACCTGGAGCTGTACTACGGCGTCAGCGGTTCGCAACGTGTACTGCACACCATCAATCCACGGCTACATGCCTCGCAGGTGGTCTGGATGCTGGAGCATGCCGAAGACGATGTGGTGTTTTTCGACGCCAGCTTCGTTGAGCTGGTGCGCACGCTGCAGCCGTTGGTACCGCGTGTGCGTCACTGGGTGCTGCTGGGTGATCAGGCTGCCGTCGAACGCATCAGCGGTATGCCAGCAGTCGTCAGCTACGAATCTTTGCTGGCGAGGCACAGTGGCGAGTACACCTGGCCGCAGTTCGATGAGCTGGCGGCGTCGAGCCTCTGCTACACCAGCGGCACCACCGGCAACCCGAAAGGCGCGCTCTACTCGCACCGCTCGACCGTGCTGCACAGCATGATTCTGAGCACGCCCGGCGCGTTGAGCATCGGCCCGCAGGATGTGGTGATGCCGGTTGTGCCGATGTTCCATGTTAATGGCTGGGGCACGCCTTACTGTTCGGCAATGGTCGGCTGCAAGCTGGTGTTGCCGGGGCCTGCGCTCGATGGCGAGTCGGTGTATGCGCTGATCGAGCAGGAGGGCGTGACGCTCGCCTTGGGCGTTCCTACGGTCTGGCAGATGCTGCTGGATCACGTCGACGCGCGCAGCGGCACGTTTACCTCGCTGAAGAGGACCACGATTGGCGGAGCGGCATGTTCGCCAAGCATGCAGAAGCACTTCGAGGATCGTTATGGCGTGGAGGTGATTCACGCCTGGGGCATGACCGAGACATCCCCGCTGGGCACGACGTCCTCGCTGATGGCCGAGCACCGTAGCCTGAGCCGCGAGGCACAGCAGCAAATGCGCTTGAAACAGGGGCGGCCGTTATTCGGAGTAGACCTGCGGATTGTCGATGACCGCGGCGCAGAGCAGCCCTGGAACGGCCAGAGTTGTGGCCATCTGCAGGTCAAGGGGCACTGGGTCATCAGTTCATATTTCAAGGATGAGTGCGAACAGCGCCTGGATGATGGTTGGTTCGCCACCGGGGACGTCGCCACCCTCGACGCAAATGCTTACCTGCAGCTCACGGATCGAAGCAAGGATGTCGTCAAATCCGGCGGGGAGTGGCTTTCGACAATAGACATTGAAAACATCGCTATGAGCCACCCGTCTGTCTCGATGGCTGCGGCGCTGGGAGTACCGCATCCCAAATGGGGCGAGCGCCCCATTGTGCTCGTCGCCAAGCGTGAAGGAGCAGTCGTGAGCAGGGAAGAGGTGCTAGGCCTCTACGAGGGGAAGCTGGCGAGGTGGCAAACACCGGACGATGTCATTTTCGTTGCCACCATACCACTCGGCGCGACCGGGAAAATGCTTAAAACCGAGCTGCGCAAGTTGCTCGTGAACTACGAGCTGCCTGCCACGGTTGAGCGTCATGCTAGCTAGTTAATCTCTTCCCATCCACATACCAGAGACGCGCGTTGTCTCATGCGAATGGCTGCCTACGCGTGTGCATCTTTTTGACGTTCAGAGGCGTATTTTCCATGCTTGATTTTTCATACTACAACCCAACACGCATCCACTTCGGCAAAAACAAACTGTCAAAGCTGGATCAGGAAATTCCGGCGAACGCCAAAGTGCTGTTGCTCTATGGCGGTGGTAGCGTCATCACGAACGGTACGTTGGCTGAGGTGAGGCACGTATTGGGGGACCGCTACCTCAGCGAATTCGGTGGCATTGAACCTAACCCAAGTTACGAACGTCTCAGCCAGGCAGTAGCACAGGTCAAGACTGAAGGCATCTCCTATATCCTGGCCGTTGGCGGCGGCTCGGTGATCGATGGTGCCAAGTACATTGCTGCTGCAGCCTGCATGGAAACGGATGGTTGGTCCATCCTAGAAACCGGCGGCCGCTGCATCGCCCGTACGCTCCCCGTGGGCGTCGTACTGACGCTGGCGGCAACCGGCTCGGAGATGAACAACAGTGCCGTAGTTACCCGGGTATCCACCCACGACAAAATGTCGTTTGCCAGCCGGCACTGCTTCCCGACGTTCGCGATTCTCGACCCGACCCGGACGATGACGCTGCCTGCTCGGCAGGTCAGTAATGGGGTGGTCGATGCGTTCACTCATGTGGTTGAACAGTACCTGACATACCCCGCCAACGCCAAAGTCCAGGATCGTTTCGCCGAAGGACTGTTGCTCACTCTAATCGAGGAGGGCCCACGTGCTCTGAAAGACCCCGAGAGATACGAGGTACGAGCCAATCTCATGTGGACGGCCAGCCTCGCTCTGAACGGTTTGATCGGTGCTGGCGTACCGCAGGATTGGTCAACACACATGATTGGCCATGAACTCACTGCCATGCATGGCCTGGACCATGCCCAGACCCTGGCAGTAATTTTGCCAGCCATGCTCAGTGTGCGCAGGCAGGATAAATCGCAGAAATTGCTTCAGTACGCCAAGCGCGTTTGGGGTATTAACGAGGGAACCGAAGTGCAGCGAATAGAGGATGGCATTGCCCGAACGCGCGATTTCTTCGAGCAGATGGGGGTTGCTACACGGCTGGGTAGTTATGGCATCGATGCTGACGAGATACCCAAGCTGATTGAGCAGCTCGAACGCCACGGTATGAATGCGCTGGGTGAGCGTCGAGATGTAACACTAGCCATCAGTGCCAAGGTACTTGAGCAGTGTTTGTAGTTCCGTCGTCGCGATCCATTTGCTGTTGGAAGCACCCATGAGTTGTTTTTCGGAGAGACGCAAACGTGGACAGTAAATTAGTCGCCTCTGGCATACCGGTGTATATCGATGGCGATGGCCCCGACACCATTGTCATGCTGCATGGCTGGCCGGATACCCATGAAATATGGGAACAGCAGGTTCAGCACTTTAAGACCACGCACCGGTGCGTGAGATTCACCCTGCCAGGTTTCGATGATCCTGAAACGCGAGGGTTCTCTGTCAGCGAGATATCGAAGCTTATTCTCCACGTTGTGGATGAGGTCAGTCCGAATGTCAAAGTCATACTCATGCTGCACGATTGGGGCTGTCTGTTCGGATTTCACTTCGCTGCCCTTCATGCGCATAAGGTCGAGCGAATCGTCGCCATCGATGTAGGTGATGCAAGCTCACCAGCGTTCGTGCGCGGGCTGAGCCTGCGTGCCAAATTGATGATCTTCGCTTACCAGATGCCTCTGGCACTGACCTGGTACATGCAGGGCGCGGTGGGGAACTACTTGGCACGCGCGATTGCAAGATTTCTACGCTGTAAAGCTGATGAAAGCAGCATCCATGCGGGCATGAGTTACCCTTACGCCATGCGCTGGATGGGCGCTCTTGGAGGGTTGAAGGTGCTTGCCGGCCCCACTCAGCTGAAGTGCCCCATCTTCTACGCGTACGGGCGCTACAAGCCGTTTCAGTTTCAATCCCAGGAATGGCTACAAAAATTAAACGCCAATACGAGCTGTAAGACAGCGCTCTTCAAGTCCTCTCATTGGGTGATGGTGGACTGCGCAGAGAGCTTCAATAGCTCGGTGTCTGAGTGGCTTTCACTGAATGATTGATGCCGAGGTCCTAGTTGCAGTCCTGTCGGCGGAAATCAACTGAAGCGCTCCTGATTTTGTAGTCACTCAATGGCTGCTTCTGGCCGAAAGCGAGCTTATCAAGCCCTGCCCATTTCCTCGTACCAGGCATCGACGAGCTGGCTCCGCTCGCTCCACACCAAGCTCGCCACTTCTTGAATGATGTCGGCGAGCGACTCAACGTCCACATCAGTGGCTTCCAGACAAGCCAACCGACCTCTTGACCAATCGATAACGCTGCACTGAGGATATCTTTCAAGTAGCGCAGCCAGCACTTGCTGCGGATCCTCATTAGCACCGTACATAAAGTCAAAGTACGGCGCCTCCGACCCCTGAAACGGGTATAGCGACACCCAGCCATTGGCGGAACCGGCGAAGCACAGCGTGACGTATCGGTACGCCCATTCAGATCCACCCTGCTTGATGCTGCGAAGCACGTCTACGAGCGGCTGGTTTTCGCAGAAACGGATGCATGCGGCTCTTGAGTCAGACTCCAAAATCGCGTCGGGTTTGGCTGAATGCGCAGAACCCTTATCGTCTCTCGTCATGATTCACCGCGTGCGCTCGCTTTTCGTAACGTTATGAGCGTTTGGCACCTTGCCGCCACTTCCGGGGTAGCCTCGGCAAGCGTGGTCAGTACTTGATACATCTCCTGCGCGTCTGGAAATGGGTATACCTCCAGGGCCATGGCAACGATCAGCTTGCGGGTATCCTGGCCTTCTCTGAGCCACGCCTCGACCTCCCGCATCATTGCCGCACCGTTGTCGTTTGTTTGCCAAGCCAACAGATCGAACAGTTCGGCAACCAACCCTTCGGGCACTGTTCGGGGTGTTTCCTCGAACAGGCGATTAGCTAAGTCACGCTCGCCAAATACGCTGATCACGTCACGCACGGCGGCAAACGCCTGGGTGTATCCGGCTGCATTGCGCTCAATCGTAATGATGTCGAGCGCTTGTTGTAGCGATGGGTGCATCGGGACACTCTATGGTTTTGCGGCCGTCGTTTGATCATTCGGGCATACGAATCAGTATTTAGCACCGTCCAACGTTTGAGTGGTGAAAGGTGCTGCTTGGACTTTCACTTTGTCTAGCAACTCGATTGCAATACTAACGCTTCGAGCGGGCGAGTCACCTTTATCGGGCTTGCGCTGGTTCCGCGCTTTCATTGCCCGATGGGTTGATTGTATCGATCCTGGATGCGCTCCAGCTCGCCCGAGTGGCGCAGCTGCTCCAGGGCGTGGGCCCAGGAGGCTACCAGTTCGTCGTCACAGTCGCGGCTGAAGGCGATGTACAGCGATGAGCGATAGAGCTCGACGGGAATCTGCCGCAGCGTGCCGGGGGCGATGTTCAACTGACGGCTGTAGTAAGCCACCCCCGCAGCGGTGTCGCCGATGATGATGTCGGTGCGCCCGGCTAGCAGCATGCGATAGAGCTGCAGGCTCTCGGTTGCAGTTTTTTCGAGGTTGTTGAAGCCCCGCGACTGCAGAGTCTCGGGTATTAGGCCGGCATGTCTCGTCGTGATCTGTGGGGCGTGCAGTAGCTGCTCTAAGGAATTCACCGGCTGCTTCGCATTGGCTAACTGATAGGGGTAAATGGACTCTTCCACGATCGGTCCGACCCACTTGTATAACGGTTCGCGCTCCGCCGTGCGGAATAGGGAATACATTATGGTCTTGGGCCGGGTCTTCAATGCGTGGGTGCTTCGCATACTGGGCTGCAGCACCACCTCAAAGTCATCCCCGGTCAGCGCCATTATGCCTCGAACGATCTCCGTGGCCATGCCGGTGAGCTGATTGTTCTCCAGGTAGTTGTACGGCGCCCACTCTTCAGTAACGACCTGATACTGCTCGGCCCTGACGGGAGTGCCAAGTAATAGACAGAGCAGCGCGGTAGTAAGTGTCGAATGTTTCACGTGTTCTGCCTGGTGGGCTGTGCGGTGATCAAGGGTGGATCTGATTAAAAGGGCGAAATTAGTATAGACCCTGACACACGTCAAACGCCTGATGCAGTCCCGTAAACCGTCAACACGGCGATTGATACATACGCACCAGTACGCAGGGCGCAGGTTTCTCAAGAGCGCTTAGCGGATTGCCTCTTATCGGTATCGGTTGGGACACGTAGTGACCGTCCGGTTCTGGCCGATTTCTACCGGTCACGCCAGGCAGAAACCGGCCAGAAGCTGCCGCTCAATGGTGTCTATTAAAACCGTGGTGTTCATCTCCTGACGGACCTCGGTTTAGGACATGGAAACGTCTACGAAATTGTCGGCGATTCAGGTGGTGCCGGTTATGGTTTTAAACATAGTTGCGACCTACGTGACATGGTGGAGTAAAAAGCAGCAGTCAGCTGGAGAAAAACGCTGACCATCTATCACCGAATAGAGCGATGCATAGGCCTGCCAGCATCACCATCGAACCGCCCAACTTGACAGGAGAGACCGGTCTTTCAACTGTCCCCATAAGTCCAAAATGATCGATAACCAGTGACGAAGTAATCTGTCCGGCGATAGCGAGTCCCAGTAAGACTGACAGACCGATTTTGGGTGCAAGCACCACGTAACTGAGCAGCGCACTCGCACCGAGCAGGCCGCCCAGCAGGCTCCACCAGGGCTGGGCAGGTATCGCTGCCAGCGAGGTCACTATCCCGCCCCGCATCAGTGAAAAGAGGCCAAGGCACAGCGCACCGGCAGTAAAAGAGAATAGAGCCGCGGCTACGGAATCGCCTCCTACACCTTTAGCCAACTGACCGTTCAACGTCGTCTGCAGGGTAATGCCCAGCCCTGCGCCGATTGCCAGCAGGTAATAGACTGCGCTCATCTCGTACCTCCTTACTGGGCCGTTTCCAGCGGCGCAAAGGTCTCGGCAAAAATGTCAGGCTGGTAGCCTGCAGCCGCAAATAGATGCTGACGGGATTCGTCGATCGCCTCACGGAGTCGATTGCTGTCCACGCCCAGTACCTTGCCGTTCCGCTTGACGATGCGTCCGCCAATCATGACCGTGTCAACATTGCTGCGTTCGGCCGCGTGTACCACCGTGCCGTATGCATTGCCTGACGGGTAAAGGTTTATGTCCTGCGCATTGATAAGGATCAGGTCGGCCTGTTTTCCGGGGGCCAGACTGCCGATTTTGTCCTGCAATCCTGCACACGCGGCGCCGTCCGTAGTGGCGGCTTTCAGCAGACTATGCGCCGGCAGTGTCACCGGATGATGCTCCGATCCGCAGCAGCGCTGCTGGTGCATGCCCATGACGCGCTGCAGGTAAAACGCCACCCGCATCTCCATGAACATGTCGCCACTGTAGGATGTCTCGTTATCCACGCTCAGTCCTGGGCTGATACCGTGACGCAGGGCCGACTGCATGGCGAACATTCCATCTTCGATGCCGTAGTGGGCATCTGAGCGCGGACACACGTTGACACGCACGCCAGCCTCACGAAGGATTTTCCATCCTGCGTCCGGCAGTGCGGTGCAGTGGTTGAAGATGTTATCGAGGCCCAGCAGTCCTTCCCGATGCAGCCCTTCCAGCTCAGCTGCCATTTCTCCCCCAAAAAATTCGGTGATGATCGGCAGTCCCAGGCGTCGAGCTTCGGCCCACAATTCAGGTTCCAGCTGTGCCATCACCGCCAGCGAGACCAGCGTGTTGTCGCCGTTTTTGAAGTATTTTTCCTGCAGTCGCTCCAGGTTGCCGGGCCAGTGGGCTTTGTCCCATTCTCCGGACACTGGCGCACCGGAGGCGTGTACGGACCGGATACCTGCGTCAAGCAGCGCCTCGATCGCTGCGTCGGAGTGCGCGCCGGTGCGGCTGTTGTGCGAGTTATCAACCACGGTGGTGATGCCGGCGTCAATGCAGCCCAATGCGGTCAGCAGGTTGCCGATATACATGTCTGCCGGGCGATAGTATTTGGCAAACGAGTAGTGCGTTGCGTTGCAGTAGTCTTCAAGCGTTGCGGCATTCGGATTAAGCCGACGCAGTTGCCCCTCCCAGGAGTGGCGGTGCGTATCGACCATACCCGGCATGGCAATCATGCCGGCTGCCTCGATAACCAAGGCGTCGCCGGCCTCGATGTTTTCATGGATGGCCTTGATGGTGCTGCCTTCGATAAGGATATCGCCGCGCACCAGATTGCCTATATCACCGTCCATGCTCAGAACAGTGGCTCCGCGGATAACGGTACGGGCGGCCTGCGAGGCCGGGGGTTGCACGATATTCCGGTTGTATTCAGTCATTTTCAGTTCACCTTTTCAAATGCAGTGAGAAAAAGGTACGGAAAGTGATACTCCGGAAAAAGGCGGTTAAACTGTTTTAATTATTCAGCAATCACGAACAATAATGTTCCCCCGGTTGCTGTTATCGGGCTGATGAAAAAATCATGGATCGTATCCAGGCAATGCAGGTTTTCGTCCGTGTGGCAGAGGCGGGGAGCTTTATTCAGGCTGCGCAAACGCTCTCCTTGCCGGCCTCGACGGTGACCAGCAGCGTTAAAAGTCTTGAAAAGTATCTGCAGGTGCGCCTGCTGAATAGAACAACGCGGCGGGTCAGCCTGACGCCTGAGGGCGCACGGTATCTGGCGCAATGCCGGGAAATACTCGAGCTGATCGAGCAAACGGAATCCAGCCTGACGGAGGGTGCAAAACGGCCGCAGGGGCGTTTGCGGGTGGATATGCCTGGCGGCATTGCGCATTTTATCGTCATGCCAAACTTGCAAGACTTTTACCGGCGCTACCCGGATGTCTACCTGATGATAGGCGTCAATGATCGGCAGGTGGATCTCGTTCAGGAGGGGGTAGATTGCGTCATTCGCACAGGGGAACTCAATGACTCAACGCTCGTTGCGCGACCCCTCGGACGATTTCGCTGGGTGACGTGTGCTTCTGCGGCCTATCTCAGCACGAACGGTATTCCGCAGACCCCGCAAGACTTGTCTCATCATCGGGCCATCCATTATTTTTCAGGAAGCGCCAGGCGGGCGGCTGAAATGTGCTTCGTCCGCGGCACTGAAAAAATCTCCGTCCCGGTCAGCGGCGTTGCGGCCGTGAATGAGACGGGACTCTACATAAAAATGTGTCTTGAAGGATTCGGCCTGGCGCAGCTTGCTGAGAAAGTGGTCTCTGAGCATCTGCTCGAGGGGCGGCTGATCGAGGTTCTGGCGGACTGGCAGCCCGCGTCCGTGCCGGTAACCTTGCTCTATCCGCATCAGCGTTTTCTTTCACCCGCCGTGCGCGTATTTGCTGACTGGATAGCCGAGCTAGTTCGCGACGGCGATTCGGCAATTTGCTGATTAGGAGACGGATCCCTTTCTCCTGACTCATAAACACCGATTCAGCTCAGCGATGAACCGGTTCGAGTGGAATGTTTCGCCCGGCCATCATGAATCGCCCCCGCATTTACCGCGATTCTCGACAAGTAATCACTGCAAACCAGCGCAGCAGCCTAGATCGAAGCTCGCGGCGCCATGTGCGTTTTCGCTGCCGCATAAAGCGGCATCAACGCTACTTGAGTTGCAGTTTCGCTAACCGCTTTGAACGCTCGTTGATGATTTGATGACGGCGATGATCCGTCATTTTTTTCCAGCCGCGAATTTCCTCCAAGGTGCGCAGGCAGCCTACGCAAAGAGTGGTCTTGCCATCGAATTTACAGACTTCGGTGCAAGGGGATTTAAGCGCCATTGCTCAGACCTCTGCCTCTGGGCGCACTTCAACCGTGAGGTGGGACAGCCCTTTGAATTGGGCGAGGTGCTGATGGTAAAACTGCGAGGTGCGATCCGACTCGCGTGAGACGACCGAAACTACCGCTCCGAGATGTCCGGGGCCGAGCCGCCAAACATGCAAATCCACTAGTTTGTCACCGGCCTCGTCAATGACTGTTCTGATTTTGCCTTCAATCCGAGTGTCTGCACTGGCATCCACCAGGATCGAACCGGTCTGGCGTATCAGACCGTAGGACCAGTTGGCGATCACCAGTGCCCCAACGATACCGGCCAACGGGTCCATCCACAGCCAGCCAAACGCCTGGGCCAACAGCAGGCCGACGATGGCCATCACCGACACGGCCGCGTCTGCAATCACATGAATGTAAGCCGCCCGCATATTGTGGTCGCGGCTATCGACTTCATGGTCGTCGTGAGCATGCTCTGTGAATTCGACGATCTGCTCACCAGAGGGCAGAGTAACGGCTACTTTGAAGCCATGCGGCTCCGGAATGTCGCTGGTGGATTCCAGAAAGCCAGCTTTCTGCATAAAGTTGAACACTTGCCGTGAACCGTCCTGGCGTATCGTCGTAACGCTGACTTCACCCGCCGAGAGCAAGGGGCCTGAGCCTTCGCTGGAAAGGCGAAATACAGGTGGAACACCCTCTTCGAAGATCGACAGTTCGAACACACCCTCAGAAGTGACAATACGCTGCATCTCTTCATGATGATCATCATGGTCATCGCCTTCGGCATGCCCATGACTGTGTCCATGGCTGTGACCGTGGTCATGCCCATGATCTGCACCGCTCAGCAGCCATGCACTGGCAATATTCACGGCCAAACCGACGACGGCGATCGGAATCGCTTCGCTGAAATGGATGGGGACCGGAGACAGGAAACGGGAAACGGCTTCGTAGCCTATCAGCAATGCGATCATCGCGAGAATGATGGCGCTGGTGAAGCCCGCCAGATCACCCAATTTGCCGGTGCCAAACACGAACCGCCGATCATTGGCGTATTTGCGCGCATAGGTGTAGGCCAGTGCAGCGATCAGCATGGCGCCGGCGTGTGTGGACATATGCAAGCCATCCGCAACCAGTGCCAGGGAACCGTACAGGTTCCCGCCGATGATCTCGACCAACATCATCGCCGTGCACAGCGCAATCACCGCCCATGTCTTGCGCTCATTTTTTTCATGGCCTGCGCCTAGAAAGACGTGGTCATGACCGACATTAAACGGTGCTTCGTACAGGTTAGTCATATTGAGTTCACTTGAAATAGCTGCGGACGATTTCGATCAGTTGCTCTTTGGCATCATTCGGCTCCTTGCCGTCAGCAAAATCCGCATCAATCAAATGCGTGCGGATATGGTCCTCCAACACCACGGTCAAGAGACCATTCATGGCGCCCCGGCAACTGGTGATTTGCTGTAGTACGTCAATGCAATCACGCTCCTCGTGCAGCGAACGCTCGATCGCTTCGAGCTGCCCACGAATGCGACTGACACGATCCAATAGCTTTTTCTTGTCCTGGATGGTGTGACTCATGATTGCACCTTGAGATCAAAATATACCATAGGGGGGTATAGTATAGATTAAATGATCGTAGCGCGTGCACGTCATGGCTTTCTGATTTCCGACAGACGCAAGAAAAAACCATCCAGGTGTTTTTTTTGTGACGGAGGCGATTTAACGGGGCACTCGTTATACGACCGACCCGGCCTTAGTGGCTTTCAGGAAATCCAGAGGCCGCTCTTGGCCGATATCTGCCTCTGCTGACAGACAGCTCTGGGTCGACTTCTGCCGGTCACAATAGGCCAGGGCGGGGAAGAAGCAGTCGTTCGTCTTTCCCCCAAGCGCCGGTGCTACGAGCGCTGTCCTCTTGTCTTTCCTCCAAGCCCCGCGCTACCCTCGACACTGCTAAACACCGTTCGCAAAAGGAATTGCTGCAATGGTGTCTAACCGTTTTTACTTCGGCCCTCCTCGTAAACACTGCACTCCAGAGCGGCAGCGCACGTTCGCCCAAAAATGTTATGCACCCGTTGATGTCTATTTATTGTTAGGCATTATTTATCCGATCTACGCGGGATCCATGTGAAGAAAGCAAAAGCGATTACCAAAAAGAAATCATCCGGCCGAGGCTTTGAGATGTCCTCGTTTTGTGGGTGGGATGGAGAGATTTTAGTTCTGAACATACTTGGAACGCCGAGCGCCAAAAAGGATGCCATCGGCAAGGCGAAAGGAAGTCAACTCAAGATTAGCGTCACCGCCGCCCCGGTAGCAGGCAGGGCGACTGACCACATGGTTAAGTTTCTCGCCCGAGAGTTTGACGTCTCGGTTTCTGACATCACGGTTGTGTTCGGTCGTTTTAATTTGAACAAGCAAATGCGTATAAGGGCGCCCGGAAGCTTACCTGCCGTAGTGGCCAAGGCCCTGTCAGACGCAGAAAACACCTGACCATTGGCTACGGGCGCGATGCCGCCTAATGAACCGCCCTGCTGTCATGGACTGTTCCAGTTCGCTAGATCTGTGGTGGTAGCCCATTCGCTGTCTGATCCCCCAAGAGGTACCGGGCGCAATCGTGGCCGGCTGAGTAGCCGTGGATGAAGATGTTGGCGACCTCGCCGGAGCGGGCGGGGTAGAGTCAAGAACTTGAAGGTGTGGCTCATGCGACGTCCTTGTAGCAAATCGCAGATGAGCGAACGATGGCATTTGGCTGTTGTTGTACGCGGATGTCTAGGCAGAAAAACGCGGGGCTGGACCTTGACTCAGTAGGGCATAAACGTGGCTCGCTCCTTATTCGTCCTGAGCCCTATTCGTCCCGAAAAAAACGCGGTGTTGGTGTTTGAGGAGCAACCTCAATGACGCGGATCGGCAACACCTCGCGCATCCCGCCGCCTTGAGAACGCCGTTCAAGCCCGACGCGCCATCAGCAACACCGCCGCCGCCGCAGACAACAACCCCGCGCAACACCGATTGAATATCCGCTTGCCCCGTGGCTCGGCAAACCAGCGGCGCATGTGCAGGCCCATATAGGCGTAAAGGCTGATGGCGATCCATTCCAGCGCCAGGAACAGTGCGCCGAGCAGGGCGAACTGTGGGGTGATGGGCTGGCCTGGCACCACGAACTGCGGGAGGAAGGCTGTGAAGATCAGGATGGCTTTCGGGTTGCCCGCCGCCACCAAAAACTCCTGACGCGCCAGCGCCCATATTCCCACCTTGGCCGTAATCGATTCGTCCTGCATCTGCGGGTCGGCGCGCCACAGCTGAATCGCCAGATACAACAGATACGCCGCCCCGACGATCTTGATCGCGTAGAACAACAACTCCGACGTTTGCAGCACCACCGCCAACCCGGCGGAGGCGAGGGCGATCATGCCGGAGAAGGCAAGCAGGCGGCCGATGCCGGCGAGGCAGGCAGTGCGGTAGCCGTAGCGCGTGGCGTTGCTGACGGACAGCAGGTTGTTTGGGCCGGGTGCCATGTTCAGGGCAAAGCAGGCGGGGAGGAAGAGGGCGAGGGTGGTGAGGTCCATGGCGACTCCGGGCTCTGGCGGGGAGGGTCGAGGATAAAGGGGCTTGAGGAGGTAAGGCAATTCCATGCCCTAAAGCTTGACCGGTCGCCGTCGCCCCAGCTCAACCCCTCATGCCAAAAAGCTGTTCATGGTCCTTTCTGGCAGGCTGCCAACGGTAGCGTCACCACAAACTCACTTCCTTTTCCGTTCCCCTCGCTCATTCCCGTCACAGTCCCCCCGTGTGCTTCAACCAACTCTCGAACGACCGTCAATCCAATACCCAGGCCGGCACCGTTGAAACCTATGGCGTGAGTGTCTTGAACATAAGGGTCAAAAATAAACGGCAATGCTTGCGCCGTAACGCCAATGCCATTGTCGGAAATAGTCATTGTCAAAACACTGCCGTCTACGGTTACACAGAGTTTGATTCTGCCGCCGACTGGCGTGTATTTGGCTGCATTGGCCAGAAGATTGTGGAGAATCTGCGCGAGCCGCCCCTGGTCGCCATTGATCATCAAAATGCCATCGGGCAGATCGACGTCGAAATGCTGCTGTTGTGCAATCATGAGCGGGCGACAGGCATCAATTGCACCCTCAAGAATCTGCATCATGTCGACATCGCGGCGATTGATTCGCAGCTTGCCGGTGCTGGCGCGCGAAACATCCAGCAGATCATCGACCAGTTGTGAAATATGCTGTACCTGGCCCTCGATCAACTCACGCATTCGCGGCAGTTGCTCGCTGGGCAGGCGCACCATCCGTTCTGCAATCAAACTGATGGGGGTCAGCGGGTTTCTCAGCTCATGGGCGACCATCGCCAGTATGTTTTTCTGCTGACTCAGCGCGTGCTCTGCTGTCGCCTGAAGGTCCTGGGCACTGAGTGCTGCTATGACCAGTTGCGCGTTGGCCTCCCGCAATTCCTGGTACAAACTCAGTTCCTCCAAACGAGGGGGGGTTACAGCGTCTGATTGCGCCAGGAGTATCGCCAACACCAGTTGCTGGTTGGCCTCGATCACCTGCTCGACCTGCTGGGTATCCACCAGACGGCTGCTGGCGTCGCTCAATTTTTGTTGCAGGGCCGCCAATACGGCGCGCGCTTCAACCGTTTTTTGACCGAGCAAGAACAGTTCGTGAGCGGCATTAGCCTTCTCACGCTCGTTCTCGCCGTTGGTATAACTCATGAGTCGGGCTCAAACATTGTTATCTCCCGCGTGTATCGTCTCTGTGGGTTGACTCGTCGGACGACCGCCCAGCAGCCCCTCCTGATCGGTGAGCATTTCGCCAATCTGCAGGCCTTTGTCGTCGATGTGATACTGGCGCAATTCATCGGAATGGGCGCTGGCACGCACTTTGACCACGGCCATGATCCGCAGTAAACGGCTCTGCACTTCAATATAGCGCTGGACGATGATCGCATCGGTGAGAAAGGCTGTGCCGTAAGGACTGAAACGCAGGTCGGTGTAGCGATCCTCCAACTCCGATGTCATCAACACACTGACCCCGGCGCGTGTCAACGCATTGACCATGCGCGACAACGATTCACGGAAGTCTTCACGAAAGGTTGGCGCCAGCGCCAACTCAAATCCCGACAGCGAATCGATCACCACGCGTGTGGCGTTCAACCGGCTGATTTCGCTGAGCAGCAACTGGACGACTTCGTCGATGGACAGGTCCGGTGCCCGGCTGTCGACCAAGCCAACCTGACCGGTCTGAATCAGGTTGCTCAACATCGCGTTTTGCGAGTGGTTGGGGCGTTGTTCAAACACCGCGATCACGCCGGTTTCACCATTGCGTGCGCCTTCGGCCAGGAACGTCGCCGCCAGAATGCTTTTGCCTGAACCTGATGGGCCAGCCACCAGCAACGAATACCCCTGGGGCAACCCGCCGCCGAGCATTTCGTCGAGCCGTGGCACACCCATTTTCACGCGTTTGATCGGGAACTTCAGCGGCGTTTCAACCGGGTTGAGGGGCGCGGGTGCAAAGACCTTGATCCCCGAGGTGGCGATACGGAAGGTGTGCAGGCCGGGCAATGTCGGCTGGCCGCGCATCTTCATGATTTCCATCTTGCGCACCATCGAATTGCGCTCGACGCTTTGGCGCAGCCAGATCAAGCCATCGGCCACGGTGAAAATCGGGTTCGTGTCTGTTTCAGTGAAGTATTCACCAATTAGAAACGTCGTCGCCTGCCAGGTCGTCATCAACATGCCCAGTTGCTGAACGAACTGCGGCAAATTGTTGTTGGGGTTATCCTGGGTCTGACTGGCCAGCACCACCGAGCGAAACGAGTCGACAAATACCAGCGACGGCGAATAATTCTCCACCGCGCTGACGATGCGTCGTAGCACCTCGTCCAAATTGCCTGCCAGGGTATCGTCCGCCAAGTTGATATAGCGGATCGACTGGTTGATCGTCTGGCTGTCGAAAAAATCGAACTGCTGCTGATAACGCAGCATTTTCAGCGGCGGTTCGCCAAGCACCGTAAAAAACAGCGCGGGGCGTTCAGGCGTCGCAAGGGCGAACATCATCTGATGCGCCAGGGTTGTCTTGCCGCAGCCCGGGGGGCCGGCGATCAGGTTGAACGAAAACTCCGGCAATCCTCCGCCCAACACCTCGTCCAGTCCTGGCACGCCGGTGGCTAGACGATTGATTGTCACTTTGGTGCTCATGGCGAATTTTCCTGCGAAGGGGTGTCACTCAAAGAGGGTTCCCACACGCCGCGCAGCAAACGGGCGGTCAGTGCGGGCCCGATCAGCGTGGTCAGCAGCTCATAAAATGTGGTCAACAGCACTTCACCGAAATGCAGTGCATCGACCGCGCTTTGCTCGACCAGTACGGATTTGAGGGCAATCAGATCCGGTGCGGCCTGCGCGCTGTCATTAACGCTGGCCAGTTGAGGGTGGGCGGAGGCGCACAAACGCACGCTTCGCCGAAACATCGCAACGACGCCTTGCCGGCCGATAATGGGGGTCAGTGCGGCGTCCATAGCTTGCAAGATTGAAACGGTCGCCTCGGCGATTCTTGCGACATCAGCGTTGGGGCCAACACGGCACGCCAGAGAAGCTACGATCTGGCGGCTCTCTTCGCTTAGTGTGGACATGACGGACTAATATCTGATGGACAGCATTTGATGGTACACCCTGTAGCAAATTACTGACGCTCTAATAACCACCTCTTTGCAGCAGCCTATTGGCAGCGGGATACATATCGTCATGGTGAACCAAGCGCGGGGCCGCTTTGGGTCGGCTAGCGATTCATGCGACCTGCAACATTGACCGTGCTATTGCCCAGCAAATAGGCGTCGATGATCTACGACGGTGAGGTTATGAGCGTTTTTACACACGCTGTGCCAAAGGCGGTCACTGCATCCAGGACATTCATTTTGCCAGTAATGGCGTAATGGCATTGTTCGTCAGCATTACGCCGATGAGTTTAGAGGAATTGGCATTGAACGCCTGAACAAAGGCCGAAAATATTCAGAATATGGCGCTATAGAGCAGCGCCATACTCAATCAGCCCCCGGCTGGACTGCCTATTCTTTTGCTCAATAGTCCCGGGCGCAGAGAGAAATCTGTGCATTTTTGCTTTCAACCTAACTATCGGCCACTCATTAAACGGTTCAGAAGAAGTGCTTCATGACCAACATTGAACAGATGGCCTTGATTCTTGATGCTTTGCCGGATCCTGCGTTTATCCTGTCCCGTAGTGGAAAATACGTTGCGGTGTTCGGTGGCCGTGATGCGCGCTATTACCACGATGGTTCCGGCCTTGTCGGTCGGTATATTTCAGATTTGATCAAGCCTGAGAAGGCAAACTGGTTTCTCGAACAGATTGCCAGGGCCCTGGCGTCTAAAAACTATTAGTCGAGGAGTACGACCTGATGCTTCACTACGAATCATCGGCACGGTATTGCTTGCCGACTTCTATCTTTTTGTTTGATCTGGACAACCTCAAAAAAATCAATGACACCAAGGGGCATCACGCAGGAGACGAAATCATCCAGGCTGTGGCCAATATTTGTCGTTCAACGCTGCGGACAACTGATTTCGCATGCCGCTTGGGTGGCGATGCGTTTGTGGTTGCTCTGCCCAATACTGGACGTGAGCAGGCAATACAGTTTGCCAAGCGTTTACATGATTGCTTCAGAAAAGAGCTAAGCCGGTTCTCAGTGGACGCTACTGTCGTCACTGCGAGCATTGGTGTGACAACGATGGTGCCGGAAGACCGCTCATACGAAGACACTCCCCAACGGACGGATCGTGCCCTGTATGAGGCCAAAAGCATGGGCAAAGACAGGGTTGTTTCGGTCTGATGTAGTCGTATTTGTGAGCTTGATTATTTTAATATCTACCCGTTGAAGCGCTCGACCAACACATGCAGCGAAGACGCCGTTCCCTCTAACTCACGACCTATCCTCGAAGAGTGCGCCGTGATGGTTGCGTTCTGGTCAGAGACTTGAGCGATACTCGTAATTTGACGTGAGATATCTTCGGCCACATGCGCCTGTTCTTCAGACGCGGATGCCATCTGGTGGCTCATTTGATTGATCCGATCGACAGCTGCCGTAATCCCATTCAACGCCTCCTGGGTACTGATCACTTGTAGTACGCCCGCATGGGCCTCTTCGCTGCCTTGGCGAGCGATACTCACCGCTTGATTCGCTACCTGCTGAAGTGAACCGATGATGTCCTGGATAGTCTTGGTCGACTCCTGCGTTTTGGACGCCAGCGCACGTACTTCGTCTGCAACCACCGCAAAACCTCGGCCCTGCTCGCCTGCGCGGGCGGCCTCAATGGCTGCGTTGAGCGCCAGTAGATTGGTTTGGTCGGCGATGGAGCGGATCATATTGGCTGCCAGTTGAATAGATGCACTTTCCTGAGCCACGCTTTCTACCGAATGGCTAATCTCCTCTACGGTGCTGGCCAGTTTCTCGATGACCGTGCGTGTCATTTGTGCCTCATGCGAACCGCGCAAGGACAGTTCATTGACCTGTCTTGCCTCATCTGCGGTGCTTTGGATATGGGTGGAGACCTCGGTAATAGATGCTGCCATTTCGGTCATCGCCGTGGCGGCCATGTCAGCTTCATCGCGCTGGCTTTGAAGTGCCGATTCAGCCTCTCCAGCCAGACTCCCACTTTGCTTGGCGAGAACAGCGGTCTGATTTGCATAGTCACCCAGGCGGCTGAGTGCAGTTCGAATGCGCGCACCTTCACTGATTAGTATCATTTGCAGCTGCGCGGTTTGACCGTGCTCATCGGTGTAGGTCTGAGCAATCAGCTCACTGTCGAATGCATGATTGGACACGCTGCTGATTTTCGCCAGAGTAGAGCGCTGTGATCGGCTCGCCAATGCCTGCTGGGTCAATGGTAGAACCACTGCCGCGACAGCGCTGAGCCAATAGATGCCAGTGCTCAACATCCCCAGTGCAAAGCCGCTGAAGATGATGGGGATCGACAGGAACTTTACGGCTCCAATGGCTGCTTGGAGCCATGGTGCATGGACATTGCCTGCACGCATGCGTGCATACAGTTCGCTCGCCCGGCGCACTTGTTGCGCGTCTGGCTTGACCCGAACCGACTCAAAGCCAGTGACACGACCGTTTTCATGAATGGGGGTGACATAAGCATTCACCCAATAGAAATCACCACTCTTGCAGCGATTTTTGACGATACCCATCCAGCTTTTACCGGCCTTTAGGTAGCTCCACATATGGGCGAAAACCGCTTCGGGCATATCCGGATGACGCACTAGGTTGTGCGGACTGCCGATCAATTCTTCTCGGCTGAAGCCACTGACTGCGACGAATTCATCGTTACAGTACGTTATCTTCCCTTGCGGGTCGGTTGCAGAAATAAGACGTTGTTCCGTCGGGAATATAAATTCGCGCGCAGTCACCGGTAAATTTTCTTTCAAAATACACCTCACGCTTAAAGCTTAGAATTGGAATAGTTTTAGCCCAAAAAATATAAGGCATAGCTTTGCACGCTGACATCAGCACGAATTTATATGGTTTTATGTTTTGTAACAGATTGGATCATATGGCTGGATTTTTAATAATAGCAACTAGCCATTGGTATTTATTAATTAAGGTTTTTTGTGTGAATGCTTGTAAATCTGCCTTTTTGTACGTCTAATTGCACGTTTTTATACAAAATTATATCAGATGGAGCAAATGTGAATAGTTTTTTACGCGATTAGCAAATGACTTTTTCGCTATAAAGCTGTCGCCCCTATTCCTTGGCATTAAGAGGGGGGAGGTGAGTTGAAGTGCAAAAGACCGGGCGGCTGATCTGGTTCAGGTTGATAAATTCATAAAAGATGTATGTTTAAAAGGCTATTGATGCACTTTCGATGTCCTGCTGTGCCGCCATTGCTATATCGAAAATAGGCGTATGTATCTTCTGTATCAAAGTGCAAAATTCTCCATTCGAAATTTATCGATTGTTACGCAGATACTTGCAGCCTTCTAGGCATCATCCAAGAGTGCTGCGGATATGGATGGATTGATAAGTTTCCATATTTCATCTGTGTATTGGTATTTATCATACTAAATATTGTGAAGTTCACCTGAATCCTCAATTGACTGGAATTCGGGCAAATCCGGCTCCGAAAGGTCTCGCGCCGGCCTTGTCGGAGCGCGTTACCTTCCAGTACTAAAGGAGATACCGATGAAAGCTAAAGGACCATTCCAGTCTCGCATCATGGGTTTAGGCTGAATCGCGCAATCAAAAGATACCGGCTGCGACGGTATATCCACCTCTGCATCGTAAACGCTGTTTGCCTGAACACTCGATGCAGCACCGTCTCTCGCTGAACTTCGTCAACGCTGACAATCAGACGACCCGCCCAGCCTGCGATATGAGTAGAAGACCTCACCTGGTTTCCGGGTCTCCAGAACAAAAAGAGGATTTTTCATGAGTAGCACCTTCTTCATTCCATCCGTGAACATGATGGGCATTGGCAGTCTCGACGATGCAATGCTCGCAATCCGCAAATATGGTTTTCGTAAAGCCCTGATCGTCACTGATGCAGGCCTGGCCAAAGCTGGCGTGGCGGCCAAGGTCGCCAGCCTTTTGGCCCTGCAGGACATCGACTCCACGCTGTTTGATGGTGCTAAACCGAATCCGACGGTCAGCAACGTCGAGAAAGGCCTTGAGCTGCTTGGTCGCAGCGACTGTGATTTCATTATTTCCCTGGGCGGCGGTTCACCCCATGACTGCGCCAAGGGTATTGCCCTGTGCGCCGCTAACGGTGGGCACATCAGTGATTACGAAGGCGTGGATCAATCCGCCAAGCCACAAATGCCGTTGATCGCGATCAATACCACCGCCGGAACGGCTAGCGAAATGACCCGTTTCTGCATCATTACCGACGAAGTCCGGCACGTGAAAATGGCCATCGTCGACCGTAACGTCACCCCACTGTTGTCGGTCAACGATCCTTCGCTGATGGCAGGCATGCCCAAAGGCCTGACCGCTGCCACTGGCATGGACGCGCTGACCCACGCTGTCGAAGCCTACGTGTCGACGGCGGCAACGCCGATCACCGATGCCTGTGCGCTCAAGGCAGTGCAATTGATCTCGGCTAACTTGCGCACTGCCGTGGCCCAGGGGGACGACATGGCCGCCCGAGAAAATATGGCCTACGCGCAATTTCTCGCCGGCATGGCCTTCAATAATGCTTCGTTGGGCTATGTCCATGCCATGGCGCACCAACTGGGTGGGTTCTACGACCTGCCCCACGGTGTCTGTAATGCGATCCTGCTGCCCCATGTATCGAGCTTCAACGCCAGCGTATGCCCGGCCCGGTTTAAAGACATCGCCAACGCGATGGGTGTGGACACCCAGCATCTGGATGCGGAAAAAGGCGCTGCCGCGGCCATCACCGCCATCCGTAAACTGTCTTTGGATGTCGGTATTCCGAGTGGTCTCGCCGAACTGGGTGCCAAGGCCGACGATATCCCGATCCTGGCAACCAATGCCATGAAGGATGCCTGCGGCTTTACTAACCCGCGTCCGGCCAATCAGGACGAGATCGAGCAGATTTTTCATACCGCGATGTAACACCTTGCTGTAATCGCACGGATGCAACCTGCGTTCGTGCGTCTTCTGCGCCAGCCTGAAGATCGAGAACGGCTACTCAAGCGGGTAGCCGTGGGCGCCTCAACCGTCAGAAACTGTACTTCGCCGTCACGCCAAAGCTGCGCGGGTTGCCGTAGGTGTCGGTGGAGCCCCAGGTTGGGCTGGTGCCGATCGCCGAGTAGTAGGTGCGGTCGAAGATGTTGTTCGCGTTCACTTGCAGGTCCAGGTGCTTGTTCACTTGGTAACCGGCCATCACGTCCGCCACCGCATAGCTGCCTTGCTCCAGGCGATAGTAGCTGCCGTTGGTGAGGGCGATGTCGTTGTACATGCGGCTTTGCCAGTAGACGTTGCCACCGATGCGCAGTTTTTCCAGCGGGCCCTGGAAGCGGTAGGACGTGGTGAGTTTGAACAGGCGCTCCGGGGTATCGGGATCGAAGCGCTGGTTGTCGTTGGCGGGGTTGCTGTCCTTGATGAAATGCGCGCGGGTGTAGGTGAAGCCGCCGCCGACTTGCCAGTTCTCGGTGAGGGCGCCTTGCAGTTCCAGGTCGATACCCTGGCTGCGCACCAGGCCGGCAGCGCCATAGCAGGTGAGCACCGGGCAACCGGCCTGGGTGGCGGCGGTGGTGGCGCGGTTTTTCTGGTCGATCTGGAACACCGCCAGGCTGGCGTTGAGCGCGCCGTTGAAGTATTCGCCCTTGATGCCCACTTCGTAGTTTTCGCCCACGATCGGCTCCAGCACCTTGCCTGAGAGGTCTTTTTCGCTTTGTGGGGTGAAGATGTCGGTGTAGCTGGCGTAGACCGAGTGGTGCTCGTCGAGGTCGTAGATCGCCCCGGCGTAACGCGTCAGATTGCGTGTGACTTTGTAGTCGCCGTCTTGGCTTTGGCGATCTTCATAGTCGTACCAGTCCAGGCGCGCACCGAGGATTACCTTGAGCGGGTCGGCCAGGTTCAGGCGCGTGGTCAGGTAGACGCCGTCCTGGCTGGTGAGGCTGTGGGTTTTGCCGGCGCGCTGGAAGTCGGGTTTGGCGCCATTGAGCGGGTAATTGGTGTCGTAAGGGCTGTATTCCTTGGAGGTGGCGTCGTAAATGCGTTTGCTGGTGCCAACCACCACTTCGTGGGTGCGGCCGAAGGCGTCGACCGGGCCGCTGGCGAAGGTGTCGAAGGCGTACTGTTGGTCGTCCTGGTGCGATTGATAGGCGGTGCGCGCCAGCTCGGTTTGGTAGCGCGACTGGTAACTGCCGGTGAACACGCCGTCCAACTGCGACGCGGAGCCGGCGACGTTGAGTTTCCAGCCATTGTCGAAGCGGTGCTGGACGTCGCCGAACACGGTGTTGATCGTCAGCGTCTTGTTTTCCCAGTCGCTGCCGGGGTTGGTGGAGCGGGGCAGGTTCAGGTGATGGCCGTCTGTGCCGATGGGCAGGCCGCCCCAGAAGAAGTTGGTCTGGTCTTCCTGGCGCGAGAAGCCGAGGGTGGCGGTGGTGTCTTCGCTCAGGTCAGCTTCGCTGATGGCGTAGAACAGGCCGTGGTCGCTGGTTTCGTTGTCACGGAAGCTGTTGGCGTCGCGGTACGAGCCGACCACACGGCCGCGCAGGGTGCCGCTGTCGTTCAAGGCGCTGGAAGCATCGAGTTCCATGCGGTAGTCATCCCAACTGCCGGCCGCGCCGGTGATCGATACTTGCGGCGCAGCGGTTGGGCGCTTGCGCACAAAGTTGATTGCTGCCGACGGGTTGCCGGCGCCGGTGACCAGGCCGGTGGCGCCGCGAATCACTTCGACCCGGTCGAACATCGCCAGGTTGGGCTGCACGCTGTTGGCGTAGCCCGAGTAGGCGCTGGGCAGGCCGTCGAACATCATGTTGTCGATGTCAAAACCGCGTGAGCTGTAGGTCTGACGGCCCGGGCCGCTGGATTGGCTGAGGAACAGGCCGGGCGTGTTCTTGACCACATCGTTGACGCTGGTCATGGCCTGGTCGTCCATGCGCTGGCGCGTGATCACGGTCACGGCCTGCGGGGTTTCGCGCATGGTCAACGGCAACTTGGTGGCCGTCGCCATGGCGCCGGTGGTGTACGACTGAGTGCCTTCGGTGGTCTCGCCGAGTTGCTCGCCGCTGATCTCGGTGGCGCCCAGTTCAAGCGGTGCCGGTGCTTGTTCGGTGTCGGCCGCTAGCGTTGTCTGGGTGCCGCTGAGGCAGATGGCCAATGCCAGTAGACTGGGTGAAAAACGCGTGCCGACAGGTTGTTGAACGAACATGAATCTGAGCCTCCCCGAGCGCCATGCATGGCGAACAATAAGCGAATCAATAACCATTCGCATCATTGTGGCAGATTGAATCCGGCCAAGAAAGGCTTTGGGGGGCAATTGCTTAACAACTTTTTCACATCTTGCTGGGTGGCAGTTTGCCGCCCGCGCACTCAATCATCCGAAGTCGCCGCTGTTGCGTGAGGCCGCAACCGCCAGCGGGCTGGCGGTCAAGCCGACGCTAATGCGTGGCGGTACGGTGAAAAAAAGGCGCCTTTAGAATTACTGCCGGTCAGTTAAGCGATAGAGCTGCAACCGGTAGCCCGTGGCGAGGGAGCTTGCTCCCGTTGGACTGCGTAGCAGTCCCCTCTGTTGGGGCCGCTTCGCGTCCCAGCGGGAGCAAGCGCCCTCGCCACAGTGACAGTGTTCTTCCTTAACTGACTAACATTAGCCGTCAGAATTCCATTCGCAGGCCCACGGTGCCTTGTCGGCTGTTGAGCATCTGGCTATCCAGGTTGCGGTTATAGCCGACTTCGCTGTACAGGCTGACGCCCTTGGCCACCTCCAGCGTGGCACCCAGACTCAGGCCCAGGAAGGTGGATTTCTGTTCGGTGTCGATGTCCGTCACCCCGTTAAAGGTGACGGTGTTCTGCCCGGCGCCGGTATGCCAGATATTGGCCCGCGCGTAGGGCTGCAACGGCAGGCCACGGAGCTGATAGTCGCCCCGCAGGCGTATGCCCAGGCGCGTGGTGACGCTGGTGTCGGCGTTGTAGGCAACGTCGGAGATGCCATCGTTCTGACTGTCCAGCTTGGTCCGGCTCACGATCAATTGAACCTGGGGTTCAGCCACCCAATGGGTCGTCATCTGGAACGGCCAGCCGACCTCGGCGGAAGCGGCGACGTTGTGCCCGCGAGTCTTCATCTTAACCCCTCGGTCCGATTCGTTGTTGCCATCGAAGCGGGTGCCCATGAGCACCAGATCAAGGTAGGCCCGGTTGGCGCCGATCAGCGTCCAGTACACGCCCAGGCTGTCACTGCGCAGAGTGGTGTTACCGGCGGCCTTGTCCTGCCAGCCGCCGTTGAAACCCTTGACGTCGCCTTTCAAACGGCTGTGGCCAACGAAGAAACCGGCCCGTTGCACTGCGCCGTTGTCGGTGGTGTTCGCATACACATCCGTTCCGATCTGGAACGCGGACAGCGAACTGTTCAACGTAGGGCTCACCGTGCCGGCGAAACTCTGGCGGCTGCTGTTGCCATAAATGCGCCCCCAACCGGCCGGGAAGGCGCCAGTTTGCTGTTGCTGGCTCTGATCGCCCATGCGTTCGTGATAGGTGCCCAGCATGGCCTGGACGATTTGTTGCGCAGCGGGAAACAAAGCCGCATAGATCACCACTTCCGGGCGGTAGATCGGGATTGGCGTGATGCCCGGATTGGAGGGCAGTTCAGGCGTGCCTACCACCGGTTCGGGCAGCGGCGTCACCGGGCCCGGCAGTGGCGCCGCAGGCACCGATGAGCGCAGGTAGTAGTTTTCACCCGAGCCTGCTTTGTCGCCGCCTTTGAACAGGTAGTAGTCGAAGGCGCCTGCGGATACCCGGTTTGCCAGGGTGAAGTGGGTGCCGGCGCCGCTGGCGCCGTTGATTGTCCGTACTACCTGGATACCGTCCTGTACGGTTTCGGCACCCGGCCCTTGCAGATTGGTCACGCTGAGAAGGGTGGTGCCGCTGATCTGGCCCGTGCCGATTACCAGCAAATCGCTGGGTGAGCCGTCGCTGCCCAGTACACTTTGTAGCGCGAGCCCGCCGCCGTTGCCGTTGTAGTTACCGTTCACCGTCAGGGTATCGTTGGCGCGGGTACTGCCGGTGGTCATGTCGATCAGGCCACCGCTGTTCAAGGTGACTGATTGGCCGGCGGTAAAGGGGTTGAGTGAACCGGTGGTGACGGTCAATTTACTGGACCCGTCGAGGGTCATGCTGCCGGTGCCGGTTTCGTTGTCGCCCAATGTGAAAGCGCCGCCCAGTTTGAGGTCTGAGCCATTCACCAGCAGCACCTGCTCCCAGCCGGTGTAGCGCAACGGGACGTCGGTCTGCGTGTGGTCGAACGTGAGTGTGTCGTTGCCCAGGCCGCCATCCACCAGTGGGTTGGAGGACAGCAGCGTTTCGTTGAGGTTTGTCAGCAGGGCGGTGTCGTTGCCGGCACCCATGACGATCAAACCGTTGATCTTGCCGCCATCGTGCCAGATCAACTGATCGTCACCGAAGCTGGCGAGGATCTGCCCGTTGACCGTGCCGCCGCTGACTTCAATCACGTCATTGCCGCCGCTGGTGCTGATGTTGCCGCCGATGTAACTGGTGCCCGAGACGAGAATATGGTCTTTGCCGAACCCGGTGACCAGGTTGCCCAGGATGGTGCCGCCTTGCATGTCGAACACGTTGTCATCGAGCTTCATGTCGACCCGGCCGATGGTGCCTCCCGTCATCGTGGCGTGGTCGCCATCTTCAAAGGCTCCTGTGATGACGCCACCACTCATGTTGAAGGTGTCCAGGCCATCGCCTTGGGCCAGGGAAGCGATGGTGCCGCCGCTCATGGCAAAACTGTCGATGCCAGCGCCTTGGCTGATCGCACCCGCCTGCCCGCCGGTTATCTGCACCACATCCGCGCCGGCGCCTTGGGTGACCGAGCCGGTGACGGTGCCCTGGTTCAGCCGGAAAATATTCGCGCCGTCGCCTTGGTTCAGCGAACCGTTGAGCGTCGCGGTCGGCCCATTCACGTCCACCAGGTCGTTACCCGCCCCGAAGGTGACATTGCCGTTGATCGCGCCGCTGCCGCTGATATTCAGGGTGTTGTTGCCGCCGGTGTCGGTAAAACCCGGTGCCGAGGCACTGTCGCAAGTGGAGATGTCATCGCCGACGGTGTTGTTGATCGTGCATGCGCCATACGAGGCGAGTGGCCATGCCGTCACGGCAATGATTGAGCTGATACCCAAGTACAACAGGGAAGATAGCGGTATGCGCATGACCCGTCCTCGTTCGAAGCAAGCATCGCCCGGCACCTGGGCAAGCAGGTGCGGTTCGGACCATGGCAACAACGAACGCGATACGGATCAGGGACTGCCGGTTACCCCATTCTGAAAACATCGGCCAATGCAAAGGGTTGGCATGGCTTTCTCGATTGCACCTTAGTCGCACATCCAAGGGGCCGCTACTGTCAGAAATAACAGGTATAGACGAGTCGCGATCTAGACAAACACGATCTCATAGGGCTCGCGCATCCGCTCCAGCAGAACCTGGGCGAGCATCGGCGCCAGCCCGATCTCCGGGTCTCCGGCCAGTTGGCTGGCATAGGCATGGGCCGCGTGCAGTTTGCGCGCCACGCTCCAGGTGTCGAGGCGCACCTTGCGCGCACGCTGCCAGGGGATCATCGAACTTTCCCGTGCCGTCCAATGCCAGGCCCAGATCGGCAGCTCATACAGACGCGCTCCGGTCAGGCTGCACGCCTTTGCGCTGGCACGGCCAACCGCGTCGTGGTCAGCGTTGCCGTCGTTACGCCAGGTGGTGAAGACCACATCGCCGGGCTGCAGGTAACGCGCAATGAGTTGGCTCACGGGGTGTTCGCTGGCGGCCAGCGCGTCATCGCGAAACCCGCCGCGAATCCACTTCAGGCTGTGCAGCGGCATGCCCAACCGGCGCAGCGCTTCGACGCTTTCCTGCGGCCGCACCACGCTCAAGCGGCTCGCCGGCCAGACATTCGAGCCGGGATGGCTGGCGCTGCCGTCGGTGATGGAGATCAACAGGATCGGATGTTCAAGGGTGCTGAGCCGTTGCAGCAAACCGCCACAGGCCAACACTTCATCGCCCGGGTGGGGCGCGATGATGACCACCCGCGCGCCCGGGGGGACCAGCGAGTGGGGAGGAATAGCGGGAATTTGTGCCAACTGCGGGGCACTGTTCCAGATTTGCGCTGGGCCGCGGCGGCCTTCGCTCAGGGAGGCGGGCTTCATGGGAGTCACGTCCTTGTCAGTTGATGCTGGGTCGTAGCCCGTTGACGGGACGACGCTCTTTTATTGGCCGCAGGCTGCGCTGCAGTGTTCGCTCGGCATTCCATCCCTGGATTGCCAGCAAGGCGTCATCAGCATAGTCAAGGATTCGCCGCTTTCACATCCTGTAACCACGATTTTTTAAGGGGCCTGCATCAGGCTCTTCAAGTAATCGCCAAAGCCACCTGCGGCGCGGCAGTCCAGGCGGGCGCTCGTGATCACTTGCGGGGCATGGCTCCAGGCGATGGAGGCGCCGCTGCGCTCCAGGTTTCGCACCAGTTGTACGTCTTCATGGCAGGGCAGCGGTTCGAAGCCACCCGCCTGCACATAGGCGCCGGCACTGATACCCAAGTTCGCGCCGTGGATATGCCGATGCCCCTCCCGCGCCTGGTATGCCTGGTGGTAGCGAATCTGCGCCGCTGGGTCGAAGTCTTCGCTCCAGGTGTCGACAGTCACCGTTCCGCACACAGCATCAACGCCCAATGCCAACTGCGCCACCAGCCAGTCGGGGGCGACTCGGCTGTCGGCGTCGGTGCATGAAATCCAGCGCACCGCCTGATTCAACAAGTGGCGCGCGCCGACCCCGCGCGCGTGGCCAACGTTGCGCGCCTGCACGTGCAGGCTATGTACCGGATACGCTCGGGCAATCCTCGCACTGCCATCGGTGCAACTGTCGAGCACCGCCAGGATCTGCACTTTTTCTCCCTGCAACCCCGGATGGTTGGCGGCAATCATTGCTGCATCGAGGCACTCGGCCAACAGGGCTTCTTCGTTATGTACCGGGATCAGAATGCCGATCATCGCAGGCCCTCATGGGTGGCGACCGAGCGATGATCGCGGCTCCATAGGTCGAGCAGAACATCACAGTCGTGATAACGGGCCACATTTTCCATACCCAGCCGTTGCTGGAGCAGCGCATGCACCTGATCGGCGGTTTGCGGGCAACCGTCGATGGGGGCGCGCCAGTGGCAAGCGAGCAGTTGACCGTCGTCGGTCAGCGAGGCAAGGGCGCGATCAATCAGGCTGCCGAGGTCATCGGCGTCGAGGTAGTAACACAGTTCACTGAGCACGATCAGGTCGAACCGGCCTGTAGGCCATTGTTCGGGCAGCCGGCTGTGCTGCACCTGGGCATGGGCAAATCCCAGCAAGCGCATCTTGGCCAGCGCGACCGCCGCGGACGCGGTGTCGCAGCACAGCAGGCGATCACAACGCGGTGCCAGCTCGGCGCTCAGTTCGCCATTGGCGCAGCCGGGTTCAAAAACTGAAGCGTAACGTGGGCGAGTCAACAGGGCCAAGGTCAGCGCGCGCTTGCGCCGTTCGTACCAGCGTTGACGAAAGGCCCACGGGTCCTCGTTGTCGGCAAACAACTGATCAAAATACGGTGTCGCCACGCTCATACAAACACCACTTCAAAAGGCTGTAGCAAGCGCTCGACCACATACGGTGCGAGCACCGGTGGTAAGCCGATCTGCGGGTCGCCCTCCAACTGGCTGGCGAACGCGTGGATGGCATGGCGCTTGCGGGCGACAACTTCGCAACTCAGCGGCAGTTTGCGCGCGCGATGCCACGGCACCTGGCTGTCTTCCGGGGTTGCCCAGTGCCAGGTCCATACCGGCAATTCATACAAGGTCGCGCCCACCGCCTGTGCGGCTTTGGCGCTGGCGCGGCCGACGGCTTCATGGTCGCAGTGGCCGTCTTCGCGCCAGGTGGTGAACACCACGTCGCTGGGTTTGAGGTAGCGCAGAATAAATGCGGCCAACTGCTCTTCGCGGGCGGCGACCTGGCCGTCGGTAAACCCTGCGCGCAGCCATTTCAAGCTGTGCAACGGCAAGCCGAGGCGGTGCAAGGCCTGCGCCGACTCCTGCGGGCGAATGACACTCAGCCGTTCAACCGGCCAGCGTCGGGAACCGGGGTGGCTGGCACTGCCATCGGTGACGGAGATCAGCTGGATCGCCCGGCCCAACGCGGCCAACCCTTGCAACAGACCGCCGCAGCCCAGCACTTCGTCATCCGGGTGCGGTGCGATGATCACCGCGCGATGTCCTTCAGGCACCAACTGTTCGACGCTGATCAGCGCCAGTTCGGCCATGTGGGACGAGGCCTGCCACTGATGCAGTGGCGTGCCCTGGCCCACGATCGGATTGGGTTTCATAGGTGCCACCTCCCTACGGGCTCGCTGGCGACCTGTTCGCCGAGGGCGGCCAGGTCGCGCTCGGCATGGCTTTGACGCACATACACCGGCAGATCCGCCATCAGTTGGGCAAAGTGCGGGTCTTTGCAAAAAGGCCCCGCGCCGGCTGCGCGACCGACATGGCGCATGACCTGTTCAACCGTGTCTTCGAGGGCCGCGCGTACCTGTTGGGCCAACTGCCTGGCATCGGCGAGCGGGGCGCGGTCGATCTGCCGCGCACTGGCGCGCAGCACACAGGCGGCACTGTTCAAGGCGCTGTCGACCGCGCCGAGGTGCGCCAGGGCATGCGGTTCGGGACGCCTGTTGCACTGCTCGCGCAGCACTTCAGCCAGGCGTTGCGCGGCGCCATACCAGCACGCCGCGATACCGACGCCGCCATGCCAGAAACCGGGGCGGGCGAGGTAGTCGCCGGGCCCGCCGACGGCAATCCCGGTGGCCCCCGCGAACAGAATGTCGACGCTGCCGGTGGCCGCCATGCCCACGGCATGCCAGCCCTCATCGGTCACGGTGATGCCGGGCTGGTCCATGTCCACCGCCACCAATTGTTGGCGATCCTCCTCGTCCCAGGCGGTCAGCAACCCATGGCTGACCACCGCCGCACCGGAGCACCAGGCTTTACGCCCCTCCAGCACCAGGCGCTGGCCATTGCGCCGCGCTCGCACCCTGGCCGTCGGCGGTTCGGCCGCCCACATGCCCCAGATGCTGCCCTCCGGCGGCAACGGGCTGCGCAGCTCGGCAATGACTGCCAAGGCATCGGTGTGGCCTTCGAACAACTTGCACAGTCGCAGGTCGTGCCCGGCCACCTGGGCCAGGCGACTGAACCGCTCAAGGGTCTGGCCACTGCCGGGTTGCGGCAGTTGGTCCAGGCCCTCCGCCCGCAGCGCCTTCAGGGCCGCGCCCAGAGCCTGCGTGTCCGCATAACCCCGGTAGCCTTGAAGGAACCCATGTAGGCCCATGTCACACCTCGTCTTCGTGCTGCAGTTCAAACAGCAGCAGCGAGCGCCCGGTGACGGCGTATTCATCGTGGAAATCAAAGCGCTCCTGACCGCGTACCGCCGTGTCATTGGTGTCCAGCATGCAGGTCCAGAATTGGCCTTCCGGAACGGGGGGCAGGCTGAAATTGACCTGGTCGTGATGAGCGTTGACCACCAGCAGCAAGGTCGCATCGCCACCCGGACGGCGAATCCCGGTCTCCTGGGCGCGGCCATCCATCAACATGCCCAGGCAGCGGCCGTGACTGTCTTCCCATTGCTCGGTGCTCATTTCGTTGCCATCCGGCGCGAGCCAGGTGACGTCCTTCACGCCGATCTCTTCGTTGTAGTCGCCCACCAGGAAGCGGCCACGACGCAGGATCGGGTAAGCCATGCGCAGTTTGATCAAACGTTTCACAAACTTGAGCAGCGCCTTGCCGTCATCGTCCAGCTCCCAGTTGACCCAGCCGATCTCGCTGTCCTGGCAGTAGGCGTTGTTATTGCCGTGCTGGGTACGCGCGAACTCATCACCGGCCACCAGCATTGGCGTGCCCTGGGCGAGCAGCAGGGTGGCGAAGAAATTGCGCATTTGGCGCAGGCGCAGGGCGTTGATTTCCGGGTCGTCGGTGGGGCCTTCGACGCCATGGTTCCACGACAGGTTGTTGTTGCTACCGTCCTGGTTGTTTTCGTCGTTGTCTTCGTTGTGCTTGTCGTTGTACGACACCAGGTCATGCAGGGTGAAACCGTCGTGGGCGGTGATGAAGTTCACCGAGCTGTAAGGCCTGCGGCCACGGTGGTTGAACATTTCGCCCGACGCGGTCATGCGTCCGGCGAAGTCCGCCAGTTGGCCGTCATCGCCTTTCCAGAAGGCGCGCACGGTGTCGCGGAAACGGTCGTTCCATTCCACCCAGCCCGGCGGGAAATTGCCCACCTGATAGCCGCCGGGGCCGCAGTCCCAGGGTTCGGCGATGAGTTTCAACTGGCGCAGTACCGGGTCCTGACGACAGGCGACGAGGAAACTGTGGCGCTCGTCGAAACCATCACGATAACGGCCGAGGATGGTCGCCAGGTCGAAGCGGAAACCGTCGACATGCATCTCGGTGGCCCAGTAACGCAGGGAGTCGGTGACCATCTGCAGCACGCACGGGTGGCTCAGGTCCAGGGTGTTGCCGGTGCCGGAGTCGTTGATATAGAAACGCTTGTCGTCCGGCATCAGGCGGTAGTAGGAGGCGTTGTCGATGCCGCGCATGGACAGGGTTGGGCCGCGCTCGTTGCCTTCGGCGGTGTGGTTGTAGACCACGTCGAGGATCACTTCCAGCTTGGCTTCGTGCAGGTGCGCGACCATCTCCTTGAATTCGGCGATCTTGCCGCTGGCCAGGTAGCGCGGGTCCGGTGCGAAGAAGGCGATGCTGTTGTAGCCCCAGTAGTTGGTCATGCCTTTTTCCAGCAAATGCTGGTCGTTGACAAAGGCATGTACCGGCAACAGTTCGACGGAAGAAATACCCAACTGACGGATGTGCTTGAGCACATCGTCTTCCATCAGCCCGGCGCAGGTGCCGCGCACGGCTTCGCCGACACTGGGGTGACGCATGCTGATGCCGCGCAGGTGGGTTTCATAAATGATCGTGCGGTCCCACGGCACGCGCACCGGTTGATCGTTGCCCCAGGTGTGCGCCGGGTCGATGACCTTGCCCTTGGGCACGAAGGGCGCGCTGTCGCGTTCGTCGAAACTGAGGTCGTCGTCGGGGTGGCCGATGGTGTAGCCAAACAGCGCTTCGGACCATTTAAGTTCGCCCACCAACTGTTTGGCGTAGGGGTCGATCAGCAATTTGTGGTGGTTGAAACGGTGGCCGTTGGCCGGGTCATACGCGCCGTACACACGGTAGCCGTAAATCAGCCCAGGGTGGGCGTCGGGCAGGTAGCCGTGGAAGATCTCATCGGTGTATTCGGGAAGTTCGATACGTTCCAGCTCGACAACGCCGGCGTCGTCGAACAGGCACAGTTCGACTTTGGTGGCGTTGGCCGAGAACAGCGCAAAGTTGACACCCAGGCCGTCCCAGGTCGCACCCAGGGGGAAGGGCAAACCTTCGCGAATCCGCGATGGCTCGGGGGCCGGCGTCGCTGGGGTTTTATCGGCTTTGCTCATTGTGTTGCTCCTGCACAGGTCTTTTTTCGGGCCGAACGCGGCCCTGCTGACGAGGGTTCAGCTGACGAACCAGAAAGTGCTCGACCTCCGACCGGGGTTGCCGGCGGGAGGTTCATGAGGTCACAGGGCTTACGGCTTGGGTTTTTTCGCGGCCGCCGGCTTTTTAGCCGCCGGCGCTGCCGGTTTGCCTGGGGCCGCGGCCGGCGGCTTGGCTTTCGCTGCCGGCTTGGGTGGGGTTTTTGGCTTGGCGGCGGGCTTGGGCTTGCTTGGCGTCAGCGCTTCGGCCTCTGCCAGCTTGCGGGCCATCTCCCAATGGCGCGCCTCCTGACCTTGAGGCTTGCCCTCCGATTCCCAGATCTGATACGCGAATTCTCGAACACGTTTGTCTTCAGTACTCATCACAATGCTCCTCGCAGAAAATTTCAGCTTTATTGATCATCAGGATTGATAAAGACATTGACCGGGAAATCCCCCAGCGCAGTACTGATTAACAGCTCCTTGTCTGCTGTGACTGCGCCTGTATGAAAAAGTCCCTTCCAGTTTTCGGTTGGCGCGGCGAACGGTAATTTCACCCGTGTATCGCCCCAAACCCGCGCATTGACCTGCGGATGCAGACCATTTTCCAGCAGGCGATGGGGCCAGCGTGGCACCACCACCAGTACGCGTTTGCCCTGGTGTTCGCGGCAGAACGCGACCACGTGCTCGGCGTGTTGGCCGACCACGTCCAAGGGCGTGTAGCTGCCCCGATGGAACACCTCAGGATGGGCCTTGCGCAAGGCCAGCACCTGGGCAATCAAGGCCTGCTTGATGCGCCCGTCATGCCAGTTGAACAACAGCTCACCCATGTCTGGCGGGGTCTCCAGCGCGCGTTGCCGTGCGTTGAAATCCACCGGGCGACGGTTGTCCGGGTCCACCAGGCTGAAGTCCCAGAACTCATCGCCCTGGTACAGGTCCGGCACACCCGGCACGGTGACTCGAAGCAAGGATTGCGCCAGCCCATTGAGTGCGCCGGCGGGGGCAATGGCCTGGGCGGCTGCGCCGATGGCCGTGCGCAGTGCGCGGCCTGCGTCGCTGAGCAGCAGGCGCGTGAGAAAGGTTTCCACGCCTTGCTCGTAGGCCTCGTTGGGCGCACTCCAACTGCTCTGCAATTTGGCTTCGCGCAGGGCTTTTTGTTGCCATTGCCAGAGGCGTTGTTGATAGGCCTCGAGTGCCGGCTGGTCATCCAGGTGCAGGTCCAGCGGCCAACTGCCGAGCAGTGCCTGATAGAGGATCAATTCATCGCCCGCTGACGGGCTGGTGGCATCGCTGCGCAACGGCGCGGCTAGCGTGCGCCAATGCTCCACGTGTTCGGCGTACCACGCGGCGCACTCACTCAGCACGGCCAAGCGGGCGCGGCTGTCTTCGCCGCGTTTGTGGTCGTGGGTCGCGGTGGCCAGCAGGTTGTCGGGGAACGCCTGCAAGCGCTGCTGATTGGCCGCGTGAAAATCCGCCAGCGGTGCGCTGAACTGTTCGGTACTGAAGCCCACGTCGTTGCGCGACAGCAACACCGCCGAGCGATAGAACGCAGTGTCTTCCACGGCTTTGGCAGCGGCGGGCGAGGTCAACTGCTGGAAGCGCACGCAGGCATGCTTGAGCAGTTTGCGCTCGCGGCCGATCGGACGATTGCGCCACGGCTGGCCACCCAGCCATTTGTCCAGGTTGTCCAGCACCGGCCAGTCGCCCTCGCTCAAGGTGCTGCGCGCGCCGGCCAGGGCTTGCTGGAAAAACACGTCGTCGCGCTCGCTGCGGCCAAGGGCGCTGATGTAGGTGCGGTACACCGGGAAATGCACGATCAATTCCTGCAGCGCACGGCGGATCGCGCCGAGCGTCAGGTCGCGGCTCATCACGTCGTCGCGGGCCACTTGCAGCAGGGCCTGGGCCACGCTTTCGAAGTCGCCGGCGAGGGAGCCGTTGAGGATCTGCTGGCGCGCCAGCGAGGCTTCTTCGATAAAAGCCGACGGCCGTTCGCTGTGGCGTGTCCACAGTTCTGCCAGCGCTTCGAAGCCTTGCGGGTCGTGTTGCAGCAGCGACAGCTGGTTCATGAATTCGTAGCCGGTGGTGCCGTCCACCTTCCAGTCGTGGCGCAGGGTTTCGCCTTCGCCGAGGATTTTTTCGACGAAGATCGGTAAGTGACGTTCGGGCGACAGCGCATCGACCCGACGTCGCAGCTTGCGGCAATACCCGCGTGGGTCGGCCAGCCCGTCGATATGGTCGATGCGCAGGCCATCCACCAGACCTTCGTTGATCAGATCGAAGATCTTGCCGTGGGTGGCTTCGAACACGGCGCTGCGCTCTACGCGCAGGCCGCCCAGTTCGTTGACATCGAAGAAGCGTCGCCAGTTGATATCGTCCGCTGCGGTGCGCCAGCTAGCCAGGCGGTAAGCCTGTTGCTCCAACAGCGCGTGCAGGCGCTGGAAACCTTCCGGTTGGCGTGCGTCGAAGGCACCCAGGCGGTGTTCGATGGCCTTTCCCACGGCGCTATTGGTGGCGCGTTCGGCCAGGGCTTGTTTGAGCCAGGCGGCTTCGGCGTAGGCGTCGTCCTGGAAGGCGAGGGCGCTGAAGCGGTCGGCGAGCGGTTTGAGCAGCTCATCGGCGCCCAGAATCATCGCGTAATCCCGTGGGCAGATCGGGAACCGGTGTTCGTAGTGCTCGACGAAAAAGCTGCCGTGTACCGCGTCGAAGTGCAGGCTCAGCGTGCCGGTTTGCAGGGCTTCGCCGTAGTCGCTGCCGAGGAACGGCATGAGCAGTTGCCCCTTGAGCAGCGGGTCGGGCGAGTGCCATTGAATGTCAAAAAACTCACTGTAGGGGCTCAACCGGCCCCATTCCAGCAGGTCGAGCCACCAGGGGTTATCGGCGCCGCCCACGGCCATGTGGTTGGACACGATGTCGAGGATCAGCCCCATATCGTGCTCGCGCAAGGCGGCCACCAGGCGGCGCAACGCCGCTTCGCCGCCCAGTTCCGGGTTGACGGTGGTCGGGTCGACGACGTCATAGCCGTGCATCGAACCTGCGCGGGCGCTGAGCAGCGGTGAGGCATACACGTGGCTGATACCCAGCCGGGCGAAATACGGCACCAGCGACACCGCGTCATCGAGGGTGAAGCCTTTATGGAATTGCAGGCGCTGGGTGGCGCGCAGGGGCAGGGCCTTCATCGGTCACGCTCATGGGCTTGATTGCGCGCCACGGCCAGCAGTTCCAGGCGGCGGGCGGCACCGGCATTGTCGAGCAGGCTCGCTGCTTCACCTGGCAGGCGCCGACGCCAATTGGGGTGGGTGTCGGTGGTGCCGGGCAGATTGGCTTGTTCTTCGAGGCCCAAGGCATCTTCCAACGGCAGCAGCACCAGCGGCGCACGGGTGTGGCCCAGGTAGCGCACGCTGGCGTCGATCATGTGGTCGGTTTCATTGCGCACTTCATCGACGAAGTTTTGCGGGTCCTGGCTCAGGGCTTGGCGCAGCGCCTGGCGTTCGCGCCGGCGGTGCTCGCTCCATTGCTCGACGGTGGGCGCATCGATCAGGCCGAGCTGGACGTTCCAGTCGATATCGCGGCTGTGCCACCAGCCATTGAGGGTGGGCAAATCGTGGGTGCTGGTGGTGGCCAGGGCGTTGTCCGGCCAGTCGAGGATCGGCTTGAATTGGCCGTCGTGGCCCTGTTCGAACAGCAGCACGCGCATGCCAAGAATCGAGCGACCGATGAGTTTGTCGCGCAAGCCATCGGGCACGGTACCGAGGTCTTCGCCGAGGACGATGGCCTGGTGGCGGTGGGATTCCAACGCCAGCAGACGCAACAGGTCGTCCACCGGGTAATACAGGTAGGCGCCGTCCTGGGGCGAGGCGTCCATGGGGATCACCCACAGGCGCTGCAGGCCCATCACGTGGTCGATACGCAAGCCGCCGGCATGGGCGAAATTGGCCCGCAGCATCTCGATAAAGGCGCGGAAGCCGTGGCGTTTGAGGCCTTCGGGGGCGAATGCGGAGATGCCCCAGCCTTGGCCGGCGCGGTTGAGGATGTCCGGCGGCGCGCCGACGGTCAGGCCGGCGAGCAATTCATCCTGGCGGCTCCAGGCCTGGCTGCCGCCGCCGTCGGCACCGACGGCCAGGTCGGCGATCAGGCCGATACCCATGCCGCTGCCACGGGCGGCTTGTTGCGCGCGTTCCAGGCAGCGCGCGATCAGCCATTGGCCGAAGGCGTAAAAGCCGATCTCGTCGCGGTTTTCTTCGGCGAAGTGTACGAGCGCCGGGCTTTGTGGGCTGCGCCATTCTTGCGGCCAATGGCGCCAGTCGAGGTCTTCCCCGGCGGCGGCACGCACGGCCTGTATGGCTTCGAAACGGCAGTGGTTTTCCAGGGCTTCAGCGCCCGCCTGGCGGAAACTGAGGAAGTCGGCGTGTTGCGGGTGATGACCGTGACGGAAGTCGTCATACAGGGCACGCAACAGGCGTTGTTTGGCCTTGGCAGCGGCGGGCCAGTCGATCAGGGTGTGTTGTTCGAGGGTGTGCAGTTCATCGGCCAAACCGCAGGCCTCGATGGCATTGCGCACTTCGCGCTCACCCAGGATGCAGCCCGGCGATGCGTACAGGCTATTGAGAAACAGCCGGCTCGACGGCGAATACGGGCTGTAGCGCTCGGGGTCGGCGCTGAACATCGCGTGCATCGGGCTGATCGCCAGGGCATCGGCGCCGCGTTCGGCGGCCGAGCGGGCCAGGTGTTCCAGGGCCAGGGTGTCGCCGAACCCGCCGTCGCCGAGGCGGCGCAGGGAATACAACTGGGCGCTCAGGCCCCAGGCACGCGGGGTGTGACTGTCGACGGCGTCAGCGACGCTGTAGCAGTGGCGGGGCGCCACGGCCAGGGTGAAGGTCTGGTCGGCGATATGCACTTGGTGGTAACCGAGGGCGATCACGCCGGGCAGCACCGCGTCGCTGTCGAGGTGCAATTCCAGGACTTCGCCGCCTTCCAGGCTGACCCGGCAGGCGGTGTCGGGCTCGAAGTAGCGCGCCAGGTCCAGGCCTTCGCCGCTGTCGACGGTGAGCAAGGGCGGCAGGTGTTTGTCCTGTTGTACCTGCTCCAGGTCGCGCAGGCTGGCGTTGATCTCGGCATCGTTGTCGGCCGGGTGGCCCAGGCCTTTGAGGACGGCGCGCAGGGCGTCGGGGCTGACACGTTGCGGGCGGCCGTTTGCGTCGATCCAATCGACGGCCAGGCCCGCTCGGCCAGCGAGGATTTCCAGGTTCGCTTCGCTCAAGGGTGCTCTCCAACAGGGGATAGGGTAACGCGTGCGCTGAAGGGCGCCAGGTGCGTGTGGTCATGGGCCGGCGTCTGGAACAGTACGTGCTGCCCCGCGGCGTGAGCCAGGGCCGTGGCACTCAGGTTCAGGTCGATCTGCAACAGGCTGCCATTGCCCAGGCGCCAACGCGCGGTGACGGCGCCGTCTGCCAGCACTTGGGCCCCGAGCGCGGTGCTGCCGGGTAAATGCGGCACGATATGCGTGTGCCGCAGGCTCAGCAGGTGACGGTAGAACTGGGCGTGCTCGTTCTCGGCGAAAGACGGCGCTGACTGCTCAAAGGTCGACAGGGCGTTGGGATCGGGAATCCGCGCGCGGCGCTCCGGGTCGTGGAACGCGGCAAAATCGGCGAATTCATTGCGTCGACCTTCGCGTACCGCTTCAGCCAGTTCGCCATGGTGGTCGGTGAAAAACAGAAACGGCTCGCTGGCGTTGACTTCATCGCCCATGAACAGCAACGGGATCATCGGCGACAACAGCAGCAAGGTGGTTGCTGCCTTGAGCGCCTGGGGTGAACAGAGCTGGTGCAGGCGTTCGCCGAGGGCGCGGTTGCCGATCTGGTCGTGGTTCTGCAAAAACGCCACGAAGGCGGTGGGGGGCAAGCCGCTGCTGGGTTCGCCGCGCGCATGCCCGTGGCGTGTGGTGTGGCCCTGGTAAATAAAGCCTTCGCCGAGGCAACGTGCGAGTTTGGCGGTAGGCGTTTGGGCAAAGTCGCTGTAGTAGGCATCGGTTTCGCCGGTCAGCAACACGTGCAACACGTTATGGAAGTCGTCGTTCCATTGCGCATCGAAATCGTGCTTCAACAGGCTGGCCTGGTTGAGTTCGTTTTCCAGCACCAGCCATACGTGACGGCCGGTGTCGACCTGTTGGCGCACCCGTTGTGCCAGCTCATGCAGGAAACCGGGATTGTCGATGGCGTGTACCGCGTCCAGGCGCAGGCCGTCGAAGCGGTAGTCGAGCAGCCACATCAGGGCGTTATCCAGAAAGAAATTCCGCACTTCACGCCGATCGAAGTCGATGCCGGCACCCCATGGCGTGTGTACATCTTCCTGGAAGAAGTCTTTGGCGTACTGGCCCAGGTAGTTGCCATCGGGGCCGAAGTGGTTGTAGACCACGTCGAGGATGACCGCGAGCCCGTGTTCATGGGCACTGTCGATCAACTGCTTGAGCTGTTCGGGCGTACCGTAGGAGGACTGCGGCGCGTAAGGCAGAACGCCGTCATAGCCCCAATTGCGCTCGCCGGGAAATTGCGCCAGGGGCATTAGCTCAATCGCGGTAACGCCTAGCTCGGCCAGGCGCGGCAGGTGTTTTTCGACTTGCGCGTAGCCCCCCAGCGCACCGACATGCAGTTCGTAGATCACGGCTTCATGCCAGGGCCGGCCTTGCCAGTGGCTGTGTCGCCATTGATAGGCGAGCGGGTCAACCACCAGGCTCCAGCCGTGCACGTCCGAGTCCTGGGCCCTGGACGCGGGGTCGGGAACATCCATTTCGCCATCGATGTTGTAGCGATAGCGCGTGCCCGCAGGGCACTTTATCTCCGTCTCGAACCAACCATCTGCCTGGGGCAGCATGGCTATTGACTTGCCATCTTCCAATTCAACGCTGACATAAAACGCGTCTGGCGCCCACAAGGCGAAACGCGTGTGTTGCGCGTCCAGCATGATTGCGCCGTGGGGCCAGGTTTCCAGAGTCCGTAACGGCATCTATGAAGACCTCCCTTGATTATTTAATCGATTTCCCCAAGGCCTTGGCCACCAGTTGTTCATACAGTTCTGCGTAGGGTTCGACCGCCTGGCACCAGTTGAACGGTTGAGTCATGGCGCGGCAGCGCATGGCGTTGAGCAGGCCTGGGTAGGCGAACACTTTGAACGCACGGTTTAGGGCTTCGCGGTAGCTGTCCACGGTGGATTCGTTGAACAAGAACCCGGTGACGCCGTCTTCGATGGTGTCTGCCAGGCCGCCGGTGTTGCGTGCGACCGGCAGCGAGCCGAAACGCTGGGCGTACATCTGGCTCAAGCCGCACGGTTCATAGCGCGACGGCATCAGCAGAAAGTCACTGCCGGCAAACATGCGACGGGCGTCGGTTTCGTTGAAACCGATGCGCACACCGACCTGGCCTGGGAAACGCAGTGCCAGTTCGCGCATGGCGTGTTCTTCTTCCGGCTCGCCGCGGCCAATGATCGCGATCTGGCCGCCGTTCTCGACGATAAAGCTGGCGACCGCTTCGGTCAGGTCCAGGCCTTTCTGATAGACCAGCCGCGAGACCACGGCGAACAGCGGGCCGGTGGAGTCATGCAGGCCAAACAGGGTGCGCACGTGGGCGGCGTTGACCGCCTTGCCTTCCCAGTCGCCGATATTGAAGTTGTGGGTCAGGTGCGTATCAGTGGAGGCTTCCCAGCTTTCGTCGATGCCGTTGGGAATGCCGCTGAGCAGGCCTTGCTGGGTCTTGCTGGCGAGAAAGCCATCCAACCCGCAGCCGAATTCCGGGGTGGTGATTTCCTGGGCGTAAGTGGCGCTCACGGTGGTGATGTGACTGGAGTAGGCCATCCCCGCCTTGAGGAACGACATCTTGCCGTAGAACTCCATGCCTTCCTGTTGCAGGGCATGGGGCGGAATCCCCAGCTCCGGCGTGGAGGCCAGGCTGACCACGCCCTGGTACGCCAGGTTATGGATGGTGAACAGGGTGGGCGTGCGTGACCCACGCCAGTGCATATAGGCAGGCGCCAGGCCGGCGGGCCAGTCGTGGGCATGCACCAGGTCCGGGCACCAGTGGATTTGGGCGAGGTTGGCGGCCATGTCGGCAGCGGCCAGGCCCAGGCGTGCGAAGCGAATGTGGTTATCCGGCCAGTCGCGGCCGTTGTTGGCGCCATAGGGCGTGCCTTCGCGCTCGTACAGTTCGGGGCAGATCAGTACGTAGACAACCAGGCCGTCCTTGAGGTCCATGCGCCCGATCTTGCACGGCGGCAGCGCGGCGTGGCCACCCAGTTCACCGATGATATGGATCGGGTTGTCGCTTTCCATCACCTGCGGGTAACCGGGGATCAGCACACGCACATCGTGCAAGTGCGCCATGGCGCGGGGCAGGGCAGCGGAGACGTCGCCGAGGCCGCCGGTTTTAACCAGGTCGGCAAATTCGGAGGTGACGAACAAGACTTTCTTTCGATTGGGGTTATGACTCACGATCGGCCGCACAGTGTTGGGCAGGTCGACCAAAGATGTTGGTCCCCCTGCCGGCTTACTAAAACGCTCTCCCTGAGTATCTACTGCGGCACTGATCATAGTTCTCTCCCACATGTTGGTTGGCTAATGGCCCGCTGCCACTAGCTCCGAAGACCGCTTCCTGCGGCCTGGCGCACAAGCGCTATACAAACTGGCAAGGCTTGTGCCAGTTGCACGGTTAGCTCAAATAGATTGGATGGACGGGCATTCGGTCTGAACCGCTTATGCACGCCTAACCCTAAACCTGACCTACGGCAGAGTTCTAAAGTTTCGATTTTTTGCGGGGCTTTTGTTTTGGAACGGACCCATCGGTCTTGAGTCTAGGACAAATCCTAAAGACTGTAGGGTTTATGTGGAAATTTTGTAGGACAAAAAACTTGTAACGATATGCGACGCTGGAAAGCTGCGCGGGCGCTTGGGGATTAGCGCACTACGACTGTGGTGAGGGCGCTTGCTCCCGCTGGGGCGCGAAGCGGCCCCGATACACGGCCGCGATGTCGCCAACGGGCGCAAGCGCCTTCGCCACAGTAGTGCGCGTGCGCTGAGTTGGTGCGTTAGCCGAGCACGCGAATGGGCGTGCCCTCGGCCCATGCTTGGATATCTTCGATCATCTGCTGATAAAACTGCCGGTAATTCTGCTCGCTCACATACCCGACGTGAGGGGTGGCCAGCACATTCGGCAAACGGCGCAACGGATGGTCCACCGGCAGCGGCTCCACGGCATACACATCCAGTGCCGCCCCCGCCAGGCGGCCGTTGCTCAATGCCTCCAGCAGCGCGGGTTCGTCCACAATCGGCCCGCGTGCCGTATTGACCAGGCGTGCCGTCGGTTTCATCCAGCCCAGCGCCTCGGCATCCACCAGCCCACGGCTACGCTCGCTGAGGACCAGATGGATGGTGAGGATATCGGCCTGTTCGAACAATTCGCGCTTGCTGACCCACGTTACCCCGGATTCCGCCGCGCGCTGCGGTGTGAGGTTTTCACTCCAGGCAATCACCCGCATCCCGAACACCTGGGCAAATTGTGCGACCTTCTGGCCAATGCTGCCCAGCCCGAGAATCCCCAGGGTCTGGCCATGCAGGTCGCCGCCCAGGCCCTCCTGCCAGTGGCCGGCGCGCAGGGAATTGGCTTCGGCCAGCAGGTTGCGCGTGGACGCCATGATCAATGCCCAGGTCAGCTCCGGCGCCGCGTGTTTATAACTGTCGGTGCCGCACACCTGGATACCCAGGGCTTTGGCGGCGGGGAGGTCGATGGCGGCATTGCGCATGCCACCGGTCACCAGCAGCTTTAGGTTCGGCAGGCCTTGCAGCAGGGGTTTATCGAAGGTCGAGCGTTCGCGCATTACGCAGATCACGTCGAAGCCTTTCAGGCGCTCGACCATCGTGGTGGTGTCTGCCGGATAATCATGAAGAAAATGCACCTGGCCGACCGCCGCCAGGGTCGACCAATCCACCACACCACGGGCGACGTTCTGCCAATCGTCAATGACTGCGATCTGTAGCGACATTTTCGCGTGCCTCTCATAAAGTTGGATTAAAGGCCGTTGAGCCCTTGCAGCAAGGCCTTGTGGAACTGCGCCGGTTCTTCCATCTGCGGTGCATGGCCCAGGCCCGGAAACTCCACCAGGGTGGCGCGGGGAATCAATTTTGCCACCTGTTTGCCCAGCACCTCGTAGTGCCCGATCTTCGCCTTGACCGCCGGCGGCGCGAGGTCTTTGCCGATGGCGGTGGTGTCGCTGGTGCCGATCAGCAGCAGGGTGGGCATCTGCAAGTCCTTGAACTCGTAGTACACCGGCTGGGTGAAGATCATGTCGTAAATCAACGCCGAGTTCCATGCCACCTGGGTGTGGCCGGGGCCTTTGTTCATGCCGGCGAGCATCTGTACCCAGCGCTCGTACTCGGGCTTCCAGTGGCCGGCGTAGTAGGTGTCGCGCTCATAGCTGCGGATGCCGTCGGCGCTCACCTGCAGTTCGCGTTCGTACCATTGGTCGACGCTGCGATAAGGCACGCCGAGGGCCTTCCAGTCTTCCAGGCCGATCGGGTTGACCAGCGCCAGTTGCTCGGTTTGCTCTGGGTACAGCAGCGCGTAACGGGTGGCGAGCATGCCACCGGTGGAGTGGCCGAGCAGGGTGGCCTTTTGAATGCCGAGTTGTTCCAGCAATTGGTGGGTGTTGATCGCCAGTTGCTGGAAGCTGTACTGGTAGCTGTCGGGCTTGCTAGAGGTACAGAAGCCGATCTGGTCGGGTGCGATCACGCGGTAACCGGCGTCGCTCAACGCCTTGATCGAACCTTCCCACGTGGCGCCGCAGAAGTTCTTGCCGTGCAGCAGCACCACACTGCGACCGTTGGCTTTGCCGGTGGCCGGGATGTCCATGTAGCCCATTTGCAGGGATTTGCCCTGGGACTGGAAGTTGAAATGCTCAACCGGGTAGGGGTATTGGAAACCCTGCAACTCAGGCCCGTAGCTGGGGCCTTCGCTGGCGGCGAACACGGGCGCTGCGCCGGCAGCGAGCAGGCCGGCAATGCAAAAGGTGCGGATTAGAGGCATGGCGGGGCTCCGAGTAGGGTGCCCGGATGCTGTTTGCAGGCGATTAAGTGGGGATTAACACCCAATGCAGGGTCAGCGCGGCCAGCACGCCATAACGCACGCCCTTGGCCAGGGTCACCAACAGCAAAAAACGCCACAGTGGCTCGCGCATCACCCCGGCGATCAAGGTCAGCGGGTCGCCAATGATCGGTACCCAACTGAGCAGTAACGTCCAATGCCCCCAGCGTTCATAGTGGCGGCGCGCCTTGTCGAGTTGCTTGGCGTTGACCGGAAACCAGCGTCGCGCCTTGAAGTGCTCGATCGAGCGCCCCAGCAGCCAATTGACCAGCGAGCCGAGTACATTGCCCAGCGTTGCGATGCCCAGCAGCCACCACAGGCTGTAATGCCCGCTGAGCAGCAGGCCCACCAGCACGGCTTCCGACTGCAAGGGCAGGAGTGTGGCGGCGCCGAATGCCGCGAAAAACAGCCCCAGGTAACCCGTCAGCATCGATCAGTGTGCCGGGTAGTCGGCCACCACCACATCTTTGCCGTCACGGGTCAGACCGATGACTTGGTAGGCGTCACCGTGGCCGTCCATTTCCATGCCGGGCGAGCCCATGGGCATGCCCGGCGCGGCGATCCCGAGCAAATCATCGCGCTTGCGCAACGCCAACACTTGCTCGGCGGGTACGTGGCCTTCGACGAACTTGCCGTCGATCACGGCGGTATGGCACGACCCCAGGCGCGGCGCGACGCCGAGACGTTGTTTGACCGCGCTCATATCGGCTTCAACGTGGTCATTGACCTTGAAACCGTGGCTTTCCAGATGGCTGATCCATTGCTTGCAGCACCCGCAGTTGGCGTCGCGGTGTACGTCGATGGGGATCAGGTCGGCCGCCTGGGCCAGGCCGGTGGTTAACAGGGCTGAAAGCAGGGCCAGTCGCAATGGAGTTTTCATGGGGCATCTCGCTAGTCAGAGCAGGTCATCGGATGGGCGCTATCATGCCAGTTTACGTGCGCCACCAAACCCCCTTCGGGTGTTGGGTTGATCCACATCCTGTTGTTTCAGCGAAACTCGAACCGTTCGCTGTGCAGGTTGGCCGCTGGAATCCGCTGGGCGTTCATCAGTTCGCGCACCTTGACCAGCAAGCCCTTGGGGCCACAGAAGCTGACATGCACCTTATGGGGTTCGGTCTCGGTCACGGCCTGGCGCAGGGCGCCCGCCAAGTGGTCGAGGCCGCCGGCATTACTGACGAACTGCGCACCGCGTAAACGCGCCATGGTTTGCACCTGCTCGGGAGGTGGGAAGGCGCGCGAAGGGGTAAAGCAATAGACCAGCGTGGCTTTGTCGAAGTCTTTGGCCGCAGGGTCTTGCAGCCACGAAATGAAGGGCGAAATACCCACGCCGGCGCCAATCCAGATTTCCCGCTCGGCCTCGGCGGCGCGCTTGAAGCGCCCGTAAGGCGCATACAGATCGGCGCGCATGCCGACCTTGGCGCATTCTGCCAGGGCGTTGGTGTAATCCCCCAGCCCTCTGATCATGAACGAAATCTGCCCGTTCGCACTGTTTGCGCTGGCGATCGTGAAGGGATGCGGCTCGCGCATTCCTTTGACCTGCATGGCCAGAAACGCGAACTGCCCGGCCTTGAAGTCGAACCCTTTGTGAATCGGCGCCAGTGTCAAATGCAGGGCGCCGTTGGCTCGGTTGACGGCCGTCACCCGGTATTCGCCGGCACGAGCCACCGAGGGGTAGAGCACCAGCTTATAGAAGACCGCGATTACACCCAGGCTGCAGCACAACGTCAACCAGACGCCCGATGGACTGGTCAGGGTGATCGGCGATTTGAAGCTCAGCCAGTGCAGGATCACGAGCAGGAACAGCGGGCCAGACAGTTTGTGCCACCAGCGCCAGACGCTGTAAGGGATGTTGCGGTTCAACGCCAACAGCACGATCAGGCCCAGCGCCACGTAGCTCAACTGACGTACCAGGCGCGTCCAGTATTTGGGCAGCTCCATGATGGGCACGCTGTTCCACACATCCAGGTTGGCCTTGAACACAAAGTGATACGTGGCAAATACCAGCGCCCAGATGCCCAGCCACTTGTGTACCTCATAGACGCGATCCAGGCCGCCAAACACGCTCTCCACCACCGACCAACGACTGGCCAATATGCAGGACGTCGCCATGTACACCAGGGCGGCAGTGCCGAGCAGCAAGCTGAGGGTCGCTGAGGTCAGCCAGGTATCGACCGGGATATCAACGAGTAACGTCAGCGTCGTGATCACAAAGAGGACGACGAGGCAGTGGCGGGTTTTCAACGGGGGCTCCCAGGATTTCTTCGGGTGATTGAATGCTCATCTCACGTCTCCTAGGGTATCCGGTTACGTGAAGGGCGGCCTTGACGTCGGTCATGTGCAGGGGCACAGGCCAACGCCTGGCCCGCTCGCCGAAGCTGACCGACGTTTCTCGGTCAGTTCTTGAAGGTCGAGTGTTTACGGCCCTGGTCGCACAGGGCGAACACCACCACCAGCAGCGCCGCAATCGCCAGGATAATCACCACGCCACCGGTGGCGTGGGTCGGTGAGGCGGCGACCAGCGACAAGGCGCCCAGCGGCGCCAGGCCACCAGCGATAGCGGTGCCGATTTCGCGCCCGGTGCCGAAGCCCGAGGAGCGCGTCTGGGTAGGGAATTGACGGCTGAGGAATGAACCCTGGGGCGCGAACATCATGGGGGCGAGCAGGCCGGTGCCGACGCCGATGGCAATGTAGATCATCAGGCTTTCGCCGGTGTCGAGCAGGGCCAGGAACGGATAGGCAAACAACAGCGAGCAGACGCCGCCGAGTACCAGTACTTTTTTGCTGCTCCATTTGTCGCACAGCCAGCCGAAGCACGGCACCGCGACGATGGCGATCAGGCTGGCAATGGTCACCGATAGCGACGTGACATGCACATCGACGCCTTTGAACTGAGTCAGGTAGGCCAGGGAAAACGTCTTGAAGATATAGCTCAGGGCGTTGTAGCCAATGGCGACGAAGAACACCACGGCCAACCCCTTGAGGTCATTCTTGAACAGCGCTTTGAGCGGCGAAGGCTTGGCGGCCGCAGCTGCCTGGCTCAACTCCTTGAATTCCGGGGTTTCCGGAATGCTGTTGCGCACCCACAGGCCGACGCCGACCAACGCGATGCTGCAGATAAACGGGATGCGCCAGCCGCCTGCCAGCATGAAGTCGTTGCCGTTGATGGTCAGCAGGTACACGGTCAATGAAGACAGCAGCAAGCCCAGGTTCAGGCCCAGTGCCGGCCAGGCGCCCTGGCTGCCGCGCTTGCCTTCCGACGCGTGCTCGTAGGAGGTGACCGCCGCGCCGGACAACTCGGCCCCGGCGCCCAGGCCCTGGATGATCCTGATGAACACCAGGATGATCGGCGCCCAGATGCCGATGGAGGCATAGCTGGGGATCAGGCCGATCAGCGTGGTACAGATGCCCATCATGCAGAAGGTCAATACCAGCACCTGTTTGCGGCCGAACTTGTCCCCCAGGTAGCCGAACAGAATGCCGCCGAACGGCCGGGCGATAAAGCCGATGGCAAAGGTGGAAAAGGCCATGAGCGAGGCAGTTTTCGGGTCGCTGTTATCAAAGAAAATCTTCGAGAACACGATGGCCGCCATGGTGGCGTACAGGTAAAAGTCGTACCACTCCAGCATCGATCCGAAGATCGTGGCAGCGGCGACTTTGCGCAGGCGTTTCTTGCTTTGTGCTGGCGTTTCCGGGGCAGCGGTATGGGGTGTTGCCGTCATTCTGTACTTCCTTCTGAGTCATTATATTTATTGTCAAAGTGACGCTTGTTGCGTTGGCCCGGGTGAGGCCGTGAAAGCGGTATCAGCTTGGTGTGAACATGCGATCGGCGATCATTTCGCCGATGGGAATCGCCGAGGTCGCCGCGGGTGAGGGGGCGTTGCAGACGTGGAGCATGCGGGGCGTCTGGGCGAACAGAAAGTCGTGGACCAGGCTGCCGTCGCGCATCACGGCCTGGGCGCGGATGCCTGCTTCATAGGGCAGTAAATCTTCGAGGTTCAACGATGGGCAGTACTTGCGGCATTGCGCCAGGTAGCCGGATTTGAACAGTGAGTTTTTCATCTCGACGCTGCCCGAACCCAGGTTCTGCCAGAGGGTTTTCCAGAAACCGGGGAAGCTGGCGTACTGCGCCACGTCGTGCCAGTTGATGGAGAACTTGCGGTAGTTCTCCCGGCCCAGGCCCAGCACTGCATTGGGACCGACCGTGACGCTGCCATCGATCATCCGCGTCAGGTGAACGCCGAGGAAGGGCAGTTCCGGGTCCGGGATTGGGTAGATCAGGTGGTTGACGAGGTTGTTCTTCGACGCCGGTAGGCGGAAGTACTCGCCGCGAAAGGGAATGATCTGGTGGTCGATCTTGACCCCGGCCATTGTCGCCAGCCGATCCGACTGCAAGCCGCCACAGACCACCAGGTGCCTGGCTTGCCAGGCTTCGCCACGGGTGTTGACGGTGACCTTGTCGGTGTCTTCCGAAATCGCGGTGACGGTGCGCTCCAGGCAGATTTCACCGCCTTGTCGGCGAATCACCTGGGCCATGGTTTCGCAGACTTGGCGGTAATCGACAATGCCGGTAGCGTCGAGAAACAAGCCGCCGAGACCGATGATGTTGGGCTCGCGCCGGCGCAGTTGGTCGGCGTCCAGGCGTTCGACCTTCAGGTCATTCAACTGCGAGCGCGCATAGAGTGCCTCCATCCGCTGCATTTCCAGGGGTGTGGAGGCCACCAGCAATTTGCCGCATACCTCGAATTTGATCCCGTGTTCGCGGCAAAACTGTTTGGTGGCCTCGGCGCCGCGTTTACACAAGTCGGCCTTGAGGCTACCGGGCGCGTAGTAGATGCCGGCGTGAATCACCCCGCTGTTATGACCGGTCTGGTGCTTGGCCAGCGTGGCTTCTTTTTCCAGGATCACCAGTGAGGCGTTGGGTTGGCGCTTGAGCAGTTCCATCGCAGTGGCCAGGCCGACGATGCCGCCGCCGATGATGCAGAAGTCATAAATCATGGTGTGGAGTACCTAAAAGGCTGTGCATTTCAGTCTGCTTATCAGGTTGTCAGACTAATGCTTTTGTTAAAAAAATGGCGTGCCCGAGGCACGCTGCATAAGGCTGGATTATTCAGTTCGTGGCAGGCAGCTCAAGTTGCAGGCGTTTGGCCGCCGCGCGCAGGTGCGCTTCGGCATTGGCTGCAGCCGCTTGGGCATCACCCTCGGCGATGGCCTGGTAAAGCGCCTGGTGTTCCTGGGTCGCGTCGGCCGAGCCACTGGCAAAACGCGACGCCGAGTTTTCCCAGGCGGTCTTGCGCGCACTGGCCAACTGGCTGCGCAGAAAGTCATGGAAGGCGACAAAGTAGTCATTCTTGCTGGCTTCGGCGATGGCCCGGTGAAACTCGACATCGGCGAGGGCGGCCGCCTCGAAGTCGGCGCGCTTGTCGTGCATTTCCTGCAGGGCGTTCTTCATGCGTTGCAGGTCGCCGGCGTCACGGCGTTGGGCGGCGATCGAGGCGGCCTGGGTTTCGATCCACAGGCGCACTTCGAACATTTGCGCGAGGTCCGGACGGCGACCGTTTTTTTCCGGGAAGCGAAACACCGTGCCCGTAGGGGTTTGCGAGATAAATGAGCCCAGGCCACGCTTGGCCGTCAGCACGCCGTCGGCCTTGAGCTGGGCAATGGCTTCGCGCACCACCGAACGGCTGACGTTCAGTTGTTCAGCCAGTTGCTGTTCAGTGGGCAAACGCGACTCGGGCGCCAATTGACCAGAATCGATTTCGGCGCGGATGGCGCTGACAACCCTTACAACGAGCGAGTCAGGGCGCTGGAGCTCAAGCATGGGAAAACCTTAGTAGTCAGGTTGTCAGACAATAGAGGTTGCGGTTTTGCCTTGTCAAGAGGGTGCCGGACGTGTTTGCTCGTTGAGCCGGTAGGCTTGCAGTCGATACGTCGGCGCATTGCGGCCGCGCTGGAACTCGACGGAACCCGGTGGCAATGCTGACTCATTCGACGATGGCGGGGTTTTCCAAGCGCTGCTTGAGCTGGTCCAGCGCGATCGTGGACAGCTCAGTCATGCGTTCGTGCAAGCCGGCGAGTTGCAACTCGGTTTCATAGATCAACACGCGCTTGAACAGCGTGCCGTCACGAAAGGCCTGCAGGCTGTAGTGAATCGAGCCGTCGACGGCCAGGGAGGTGAACACCGCCTTGAATTCTTCCGGGGGGCGGGCGATCTGTACGCGGTAGCTCATGGGAACCCGCACGCCCAGCAGGTCGATCACCTCGGTAAAGCGCGTGCCGGTGGGGAGTGAGCCGGTGGTGCCGGTGTCGGCGCTGAGGGAGGTGGGGTGCCATTCGTGCCAGCGATCCGGCTGGGTCACATAGCTGTATACAGTATCGATTGGCGCTTGGATAAAGCGTTCCTGACTGATCCGCGCCAAGCGGATCGACTGCTCGACAGCACGCATGGCACACCTCCTGTGTGGCGAAACTATGCACCGGGAGCTGTCAGAATAGACCCACTCCCATGCATTGCACGGGAGTGTCTCATTAATTTATCAGCGCACCTTGAAGCGACTCATCAACGCGATCACCCGGCCATTGGCGTTGAGCAGGCTTTGGGTATTGGTTTCAGTGGCATGGCCGCTTTGCACCAGTTCCTCGACCATATGTCGGATGTGGACCATGCTGCGGTTGATCTCCTCGGTCACGGCGCTTTGCTGCTCGGCGGCTGTGGCGATCTGAGTGCTGAGGTTGTTGATATGGCTGACCGAACCGGCCATTTCGTCCAGGCCGATGTTCACCCGCGCCGTGGCATCCGCTGCCGACTGGCAACTGGCCTGGGTGTTTTCCATGGCCGCCACCGACGAACTCACGCCGATGGTCAGCCGTGCGAGCATTTCATTGATCTGCGAGGTGCTGGCCTGGGTACGCGCGGCCAGTGCGCGCACTTCGTCTGCCACCACCGCGAAACCACGGCCTTGCTCGCCGGCCCGCGCCGCCTCAATCGCTGCGTTGAGGGCCAGCAGGTTGGTCTGGCCGGCGATCGCGCCGATCACGCCGAGGGTTTCGGTGATGCGTGCGGCGTCCTGGCGCATGTTTTCCACAGTGTGGGTGGCGCTGGCGACTTCGCCGATCAAGGCGCCGACGCTGCTTGATGCTTCGCCCACCACCACGCGGGAACGGTCGGCATGCTCGTTGGCGCGCTGGGTGAAGGCGGCGGTTTGCGCGGCATTTTGCGCGACGGTGTCGGCGGTGGAGCTCATTTCGGTGATGGCGGTGACGGTCTGATCGGTCTCCGAAGCATGCCGCACCAGGATCTTGTTGGTTTGTGCCGAGGTCTGTTGCAATTGCTCCAGGCTCGTCGACATGGCGCCGGTGGCCTGGGTCACTTCACCGATCATGTTTTGCAGATAGACGATAAATCGGTTCACCGAATGGCCGATGGCGCCCAGTTCATCTTCGGCGCGGATGGTGATGCGTCGCGTCAGGTCGGCATCGCCGTTGGAGAGCGCGTCGATATTGGTTTTCAGTGTTTTCATGCGCTGCACCAGTTGGTGGATCGCATAGGCCGCCAGCAGCACCAGCAGCAACACCATGGGAATTTGCAGCAGGGCCAGGGAACCGAGCACATCGTCGCGCTGGGCGGTGATCAGCGAAGTGGGCAGGGCGGTGGCGAGGAACCACGGCGTGCCTTCGATGGGGCGCATATAGAAGGTGCTCGCCACGCCCTGGTTGTCGAACTCGCTGCGTTGTAGTTTCTGCTCACGGTGGGCGAGGGCAGCGCTGACCTGGGCGGCGAACGCCGAGGCGCCGCTCAGTTCGCTGATGTTTTTCAATACCACCGGGCCGCTGATGCGCGTGCTGTTGCTGATGATCTTGCCGTCGCCTTCGACGATCAGCATTTGCCCGCCGATGTCTTTTTCCTTGCTCGCCACCAAGTCATTGAAGAAGCCCAGGGTCACGTCGATGGTGGCCACGCCATACGCCGCGCCGTCTCGCTGGATCGCCATGGCGCAGTTGGTGCGCGGCTCCTGGCTGGCGTCGTCCTTGTAGGCTGCGGCCCAGGCACATTGACCGCGCGGTGCGGCAAGGCCGCCTTTGTACCAGCTCTGGTCGTAGTAGTTGGGGGCGGGGTCACTGTTCCAGAAGGTGTTCACTGCCAGCTTGCCCGACGCATCGCGGTGCCAGAACGTGCTGTGCTTGTTGCGTCCGGGGGTGCGTTGGTTAGGCAGCGGCCAGATCCCGCCGCCGAATACTTTCAGCTCGCCGTATTGATCCACCAGGCCAGGCAGCACCTTGTCGATCGCATCGCTGTCGAGCAGGGGGATGGTCTGGGTGATGCTGCGTTGCTGGGCCTGAACCTTATTCAGCTCGCCCTGGATCTGTTCGGCCACTTCGGCGATGCGGTTGAGCACCACCTGTTCTTCGGTATGCCGCAACGTGGGCGCGACCAACTGGCCGATGCCCACCACCGTCAACACAAATAGCACTAGGACGAACAGCACCAGAAACAGGGTGTAACGGGCTTGAATGGAGCGCAATGAGGGCATGGGGGTCGTCCTTACGAAGCGTTTATTGTCGGCGCGGCTTTTTTAGAGCTTCGTAGGGGTATCGGCTTGGCGGTGGGGAGCTTTAGGCACCGTCGTGCAAGAATTGCCGCGCGCCCCTGAACCGGCGCGCCCGACCAGAATCACTTACGTGTTCAGCAGGCCCATTGCGGCTTCGGTGTAACGCAGGCCGGCAGTTGCGCCCACCGGGAAGATCGACGCCAGCGCCGCCAGTTCGGCAGCACTCAGCGTGATGTCCAGTGCCGCCACATTCTCTTCCAAGTATTTGCGTTGCTTGGTGCCGGGGATAGGAATCAGGTAATCACCTTGCGCGAGTACCCAGGCCAACGCCAATTGCCCGGCCGTTACGCCTTTTTCCTGGGCCAGGGCTTGCACTTGGTCCACCAGCAGCAGGTTCTTCGCGAAGTTCTCGCCCTGGAATCGTGGGCTGGAGCGACGGTAGTCATCAGCGGCGAAATCCTCTGGGCTTTTCAAGGCTCCGGTGAGAAAGCCGCGACCTAGTGGGCTGTACGGCACGAAGGCGATGCCCAGGCGCTGACAGGCTGCCAGGCAGCCGTTGTCTTCCTGGTCGCGGCTCCACAGCGAGTATTCGCTTTGCAAGGCGCTGATCGGGTGAACCTTGTGGGCCCGTTCCAGGCTGGCGACGGACACTTCGCTCAGGCCCAGGTAACGGACCTTGCCTTGCTTGACCAGTTCGGCCATGGCGCCGACGCTTTCTTCGATGGCGACCTGGGGGTCGATGCGGTGCTGGTAATAGAGGTCGAGGGTGTCCACGCCCAGGCGTTTCAAGGTGCCGTCAATGGCTTCGCGGATGTATTCAGGGCGACCGTTCACCCCACGTGTCGCCGGGTTGGCCGGGTCGCGCACGAAGCCGAATTTGCTGGCCAGGAATACCTGCTCGCGCTTGCCGGCGATGGCTTTGCCGATCAGTGCCTCATTGGTGTGAGGGCCATACATGTCGGCGGTGTCGAGCAGGGTGACGCCGAGCTCTAAGGCGCGGTGCAGGGTCGCGATGGCTTCCTGGGTGTCGGTGCCGGTGGTGTAAAAGTCCGTCATGCCCATGCAGCCGAGGCCGATGGCGGAAACGTGAGGGCCGTTCTTGCCGAGTTGACGAGTGTGCATCGGGTGCAGCTCCTTGGAGGGGAAAGGCCTGCATTGTTGTCCTCGACAACGCTGGGATAAACCGGCTAAAACAGCTATCACTATTAAGAAAATCTAAATAATCCACGAGGACGCCCGGCTTTGGACCGATTTAACGCCATGCGCGTGTTCACACGAATTGTCGAGTTGGGTGGGTTCGCCAAGGCAGCCGACAGTCTGCAACTGCCGCGTGCCTCGGTGACCATCTTGATCAAGCAACTGGAAGCGCACCTTGGCGTGCAGTTGTTGCAGCGCACCACGCGGCAAGTCAGCCCGACGCTGGATGGCGCCGCGTACTACCAGCGTTGCGTCAGCCTGCTGGCGGATCTTGAAGAGACCGAAGCGGTGTTCTCCAACACGCGGCGCAGCCCTCGCGGCACCTTGCGCATTGATATGCCCGCGGGGATCGGGCGCTTTCTGGTGATTCCCGCACTGCCGGAATTTACCGCACGCTACCCGCAGATCAACCTGGAAATCGGCCTTAACGACCGCCCGGTGGACCTGATCCGCGAGGGCGTGGATTGTGTGCTGCGCGGTGGGCTGGCCCTGGATGAGTCACTGGTGGCACGGCCCCTGGCGATGATGGATCAGGTCACCTGCGCCAGCCCTGGGTATCTGCAACGTTTCGGCGTGCCTGGCGATCTCGATGCGTTGGCCGGGCACCAAGTGGTCGAGTACTTTTCCAGCGTCAGTGGCAAGCGCTACGGCCTGGAGTTCCAGGTGGGCGAGGAGATTCGTCGGGTGGACTTGCCCAAGCAGGTGGCAGTCAACAGCGCCGACGGTTACCTCGCTGCCTGCGAAGCTGGCTATGGGCTGGTGCAGACGCCGTACTACCACGCCAGGGAGCAACTGCAAGCGGGCAGGTTGGTGGAAGTGTTGAGGGAGATCCAGCCGCCGCAATTGCCGCTGACGGCGTTGTACCCGCCACACCGCCAGTTGTCCCAGCGAGTACGGGTGTTTGTCGATTGGCTGGTGGAGTTGTGTGCCGGCGCTGACACTGGGTTGCAACGCAGGCCTTGATGTCGATGGGTACATCGTTGCTCAGGGAAGCGGTCTCGCTCTCCGGCAGGAAAGCGAGGCCCAGAGGGGATTAGCGGTGATAGTAACCGGGCCCGCCACCGTAGTAACGGTGGTCATGCCAGCCGCCTCCACCGTGTGGGAAAATGATGCAGCCGCTCATGCTCAGGATGATCAACAAGGGAATCAACAGTGTGATTCGACGGAACATTTCAAAATCCTCTTGGGTGCTCACAGGTTCAATCAGGCGACGGACAAGCCAAAGTTTTTCATCGCCTGTAACATGAGACCCTGCCGACCCGATTCCATCCCCGCAAACGGGTATGTGCTTGGCATGTTCGGCGATACAAAGTGGATACATTCTCAAGGTTCAGGAACCCGTCATGACCCAAAAGCAACGCTTGAAATACTCGATTCTGATTTCCCTGGTCGTACTGGGGACGATGTTTGGCCTGTCCTACCTGCAGAACACCGGGGTTATCAGCGAAAAGACGTTTCAGTACATCGCCATTGCGGTGGCGGTAACCGTGGTAGTGATCAATGGTGTGATGCGTCGCAAGGTCAAGCCTAACTTCTGATTCACGTGCGTGGGTCAGGCGCGGCCTTCGAGTACTTTGGCAGCCTCTTCATGGAGGCTGTAGCTTTTATCGGCATTGAGGGTGATCACGCCTTCGCTGCACAGGCGCTTGAGCACCTCGCGCACGCTGAGAAACGACAGCGGGATGCCCAGCTCCAGCAAATGGCTGTGTACACCGCGTACCCCGAGGGTGCGCTGGTTGCCGGCGGCGGTGAGGAGGGCGTCGATGACCTTCAACCGGATCAGGCTGGTGCGCAAACCAAAACACTTGAGCAAGTGGCGAATGCGCTGATTGCCGTGCTGTTCGGGTGCGTTACCAAACGCTTGAGCGCCAGTGCCATAAGCGGCATCGGCGGTCGGTGAATGTCCGTCCTTGGGCAGTTGCGAGTTGTACATGCAAAAACTCCTTATCAGAGCCTGATCAGGAAAATGATGGCGCTCTTACCTAAATAAGACGAACGAGCGATGCAAATAATGAAGTGCCGGATGTAGAAATTTTGTCGGTATCCGCCTTGTCACATCGCCGTCGCCTTAGATAACCGCCTTTTCGCGCCTGAATGTGTATAACCATCCCACTGGGTACACGAACCCATCAGCAGATCACTCCCTGTACTGCGTACTTTTTCTTACCCGCGAAACCGCGCTATACCAGCAAAGCCTCGGCTGAAGTGGTTGTGCCGGGCCTTATGGTTTCTGTTTCCGTCACGCGGGCCAAAGTTCTCCTGCAAAAATCTGTAGGTCGCCGGTCAACTCATTCGAGGCGGTGAGGGTGCCTGAGGGGCCTGGTCGTGGGTCTGCCGACCGAACGCCATAGGTGCCCCGTCCCGCTCTTTCATACACGGCGATACCGGTGCCGCCGGTCAATTCGGAAAGCCCCGGAACATTCTGGGTGGTATTGACATGGTGGCGCCCCACCAGGGCAATCCACTTGTCGCCGCCTGCGTGTTGCTCAATGGTGCGGGTGGCGTAGTAGTTGAACTCTTCGAGTCGTTGTGTGGCTTGCTCAGGTGTCTTGATGGCGCCAAACAGGTGGCGTTCGTCGTTGTGCCGGGTCAAGTAAAAATGATCAAGCGGCACGATTTCGATTTGGTTATCTTCGAATTTTTTCAGCAGTTCGCCCAGGGTCGGGCGTTGGTTGGGGGGGCGGTGTGCGAGCCCGATCCTGCCCATGCCATCATCTTTCCAGCGCATTATTTTGTCGTACACGAGGCCTTCGACAAATAGCTTTTTCACCTTGTTTTGAACAAACAGATCGACGTTGTCATACAAGGTGCGGAAAGAGGCCAGGTTGTTGTGGGATTCTCCAAATACCAGGCCCGGCGCGGTGCTAAACGCATCCGCAATGACGTCGGGGGTTCTTTTTGGGGCGGTGATATTCGGGACAACGGGGCGGGGTGGCTGCCCGTCGGCGGCCATGCGCGTATAGAAATCGCGCATTTCCTCGGTGAACTTGTCACGGGTTGCCTGCTTTCGGCTGGGAGTGAAGTGGCCCTCGCTGGGTCGGCCGCGGATACTGCTCACGTACTCGGAGTCGGGCAAATGGTCTGTTTTGCGCACGTGCTCGACTGGCTGCCCAGCCGGCGGTCGACTGAGTGGCGGGCGTGACGGCCTGCTCAGCGGGTTGAAGCGATGATCACGCGCAGATCGCCCCGGTTGTTGGGGGTTGGGTGATGGCGGCATCAGCGTATGGGTCGGGGTAAACGAGTCGAGCGTGGGGCCATAAGGCAGCATCGTATCGGAATTGAAGGCATGCCATTTGCCACGTTGGCGCACGGCAGTGCCTTCCACCGAATGTGTGCCGACCTTGAAGAGACCTGTTGCAGCCGCCTCGTACCGTTGGCTGGCGATGAGCAGGGCCTGGCTGTTTGCTGCGCCACGCAGTTTGCGCAGGCCTTGCGCGCCGGCGCTGACGCCACTCGTGACGAGTCTGCCGGCACCCACCGCCAAGTCACCGGTACCGCTCAAAGGGTTGAAGGCGTTGAGTGCGGTGACACCGAGGATTTTCCCGCTCTGCGCCAATTTGCCCAGGGTTGAACCCGCACCCGCCACTGCCTTGCCGACTCTTGCGGCATTGCCCAGCCCGGCCGTGACAAAGCCAAATACATCAATCGCCAGGTCAATGGCGCCGTCCTGATAGTTACCGTTGCGCAAGTTCGTGATGGCCGATCTGAGGGGGATCAAGTTCAACAGTGCGTCTGTCGCTGAACTCACCCATGCGCGTCTCGCCTCGGACGGCGTGTTGCCTGATGCGTGTTGCTTTACTGCAGGGTCATCAAACCCTAGCGCCTTAATGACAGCGTCGGCGATATAGTGGGTTCGCTGGCTGCGAAAGGTGTTGAATGTGGGGTATCGCGGAGTCTTTTCGTCTCCGTCGGAGTTGTAGGCTGACCCATGGGGGGAGAACGCTTCAATTTTGTTGACTTCATCCGACACATATTGGTGTGGCCGGCGGGTTCTGCTCTGGTCAACCTTGAAAATGATGCCGGTCGTGCTATCGAACTCGTATGTCTGATGGCTGCTTTGATATTCGGTGTGTACGAGGATCTTTGGGCTGGTGTGAAAGAGCTTGTCTTGGACAAAAGGAATCAAACTGGTTCGGTAGTCGTTTTCCTTGAAAAGCGTGATTTTCCCATAATTGAGGCGTTTTCGGTCTGCCAGCGGCAAGCGGTCAAGGGCACTGATGATTGAGTATTTTTTGACCTGCTTGATAGTGTCCAGTGTGCTGGCGAATGCCGTGTCGAAAGCCTGTGGAATATTGAACTGCGGGCTATTGGTGAACTGCGCAAAAGCGTCAAGATTGATGTTCGCGCGCGCGCCGATGACTTGCCAATCTTGCGCATCGATTTGCAGCCCCTGTTGGGTGATATCCAGCATCGAATAGGCTTGGCTGAAGCGGGGGGCTTTGGGGTCGTGGGATTTATAGTCGATGCGCAACACCCGGTCCTCAAAGTCATCGCGATCACCGAATGTTGCTTTGAGCAGATCCAGAGCCATCTGTTTACGGCTTGGCAGTGTCGAACCCACCCCTTCGGAAGCGGCGCTCAATTCGCTTTGTTGGGTATTGAAGGCTTCGCGGGTGTACTCGATTTCGGCGTCGTCGTAGGCCGCATCGTCTTTGGTTTCGAGAAAACCGTTCACCAGGCCCCAGTCGATCAAGGCGGCCTTCTGCGCCGATTCACCTGCGGGTGCTATTGAGTCGGCGTTGCGCATGACCTCGGTAAAATCCATGTGCAGGGTCTTGCCGGGTGCCTGGTCTTCAATCGCGGCCACCGCGATGCACAAGTTGGCCCACGCCTGGCTGCCGTACACCACCGTGGCGGGGATATCCTTGACCAGGTATTGCGGCGCCACCCGGGCTAACAGCAACCTTGCCCCGAGATCAGCGGTAGCGGCGGAGGTTTTACCGCTGTCGCTCAGGTGTTTGGCCAGCGCGCTAATTACACTTGCCGGCGACATACCCCAATGGCTGTCGGCCGCGAGGTTGAAGCCCGCTACGGTATTTCTGCCAGGCTGTTCGATGGACTCGGGGTCCAGCCCCAAGTGGATGGCTGTCAGCACATAGTCGTTTGCGCTGGTGTCGGTCGCTATGCCGCCTACCTTGGTTTGTATCGCCAGGCCCAGCGCCTGCGCCTTGGGGGCGTCGAGGAGTTTTTCCAGCGCTTTGGCAGGGTCTTGTAACTCGGCGCTGGATAGCGGGTTGCCTTCCAGCAGATACCCCAATGCTCCACGCCGGCTATCGAAAAGTGGCAGGCCCGGCAGCTTCTCAGTGTTGTTGGCCACCACGTCGTGCACCACGCGCTGGTCTTCCTCACTGAGCGGCAATGCCCAACTGAGGCCTCCGCCCAAGTTGCCCAAAGGGTGTGACAACGAATGATTGATCAGCGCGTCGGCCATGTCGAAAAGGTCTTCACGCGTGGCCGGCATATACGTGCCGTGGCGGGTGATGAAGGCCTCAAGGCTGATTTTTTGCTCGTGCGCCTGCGGGGTTTGAGGATGAAGCGCCGAGTCGGGATCAACGTCCATCAGGGTTTCTTGCAGTGCGCGCAGCACCGCCTCGCCCGTGGCATCCGGTGCCAGTGAGCGGGCTGCCTGGTTGAGTTGTCGGGCAAGCGTTTGCAGGTTGCGCCTATGTGCCAGTGCGGTTTTGAGCGCCTGGCGGCTGTCATTGCTGTCGGCTTCGTGCTGCGCGGGCGGGTCTTCGACCAGAGCAATGCGGTCGGTAGGTAAAACCGTGGGCAACAGGGGGTAAACAGGCTGTATGGGTGAGCCGGAAGATTGGGTAACGGACGTCATGATGAGCACCTTCTTTCACACGGTGAGGCAGTCCTTGCCGACGAACGCCTTTGTCTGAAGGCGCTCGTTTGGGTGTTGAAAGCAGGTGTTTGTGTTCCGCTTGCGGGCTCTACAGGTTGTCAGAATGTGTAACGGCGGCTATCAGCGCTGGGAGTGTCCTGGTGTCAGGCTAGCCGCCATCGCGGCGTAGAAAAATGATGCGGCCTCTTTCGCACTTAAATTATTCGGGGGTTTTTGCGTTCTTACGTTGGGGGCATTGCCCTGTGTGAGGCGGTTTAATCTGACGGTGGAGTCTGCGTGATTATTTGCAACGGGTTGTCCAGGGCATGTGTGACGGGGCTGTTGTTGGGAGTGAGCCTGGCCGCATCGGCGCGGGAGGCGGTGGTTGAGGCGGCGGCGGACATCCGGCGGACCAGTTTCGGAGTGCCCCATATCCGCGCCAGCGATGAGCGCGGCCTGGGTTTCGGCATCGGTTACGCCTATGCCCAGGACAACCTGTGCCTGCTGGCCAACGAGGTGGTCACGGTGAGTGGCGAGCGCGCCCGGTTCTTTGGTCCTGAACAATCGACCCTGGAGGCGCGCAACAACCTTGCCAGCGATGTGTTCTTCACCTGGCTGAATACGCCAGATGCGGTGGCCACATTCTGGGCGGCGCAGAGCCCACAGATCCGGCAGCGTATCGAAGGGTACGTCGCCGGCTACAACCGTTATCTGAAAGAGCAGGGTGCTCCAGCCCAGTGCCAGGCGGCGTGGGTGCGGCCGATCACGCCACAGGATGTGGTCAAGCTGACGCGCAGGCTGCTGGTGGAAGGTGGCATCGGCCAATTCGCCGAAGCCCTTGTCGGCGCAACGCCGCCCAACGCCACCGCCGCTGTACCGAGCGACGCCAAAGCCTTTGAACTGGCCGCCGCCCATCAACAGCGCTTTACCCTGGACCGGGGCAGCAACGCCGTCGCAGTGGGCCGGGATCGTTCATTCAATGGGCGTGGCATGCTGCTGGCTAATCCGCATTTCCCCTGGATCGGCGGCATGCGCTTTTATGAGATGCACCTGACCATCCCTGGCCAACTGGATGTAATGGGCGCCGCACTGCCGGGCTTGCCGGTGGTGAATATCGGCTTTAACCAGCATGTGGCCTGGACCCATACCGTCGACACGTCCAAGCATTTCAGCGTGTATCGCCTGACCCTCGATCCCAAGGATGCCACGCGCTACCTGCTGGACGGCAAATCCATCGCGCTGGATAAAACCACGCTCACCGTGCAGGTCAAGCAAGCGGATGGCAGCCTCAAAGGGCAGACGCATACCGTCTACCGTTCGCAATTCGGCCCGGTGGTGCAATGGCCTGGCAAGCTCGATTGGGACAACCGCTACGCCTTCAGCCTGCGCGATGCCAACCTGGGTAACGACCGCGTGCTGCAACAGTGGTACGCGATGAATCGCGCCGGCAGCGTCAAGGACCTGCAAACCTCGGTACACACCCTGCAAGGCATCCCATGGGTCAACACCCTGGCCGCAGATGACCAGGGGCAAAGCCTGTTCATGAACCTGTCGGTGGTGCCCAACGTCAGCGCGGCCAAGCTCGCGCAATGCAGCGACCCACGGGCCGGCCTGCAACTGATCATATTGGACGGCTCCCGCAGCGCCTGCGCCTGGGGCGTCGACCCGCGCGCTGCCCAAGCCGGGATCTTCGCGGCTGAGCAGTTGCCGCAACTGGAACGTACCGACTACGTGCAGCATTCCAACGATTCGGCCTGGATGGTCAACCCCAAGGCGCTCCTGACCGGTTTCTCCCCAGTCATCAGCCAGGACAACATCGGCCTCGGCCCCCGCACGCGTTTCGCGGTGCAACGCCTGCAATCCCTGGACAAACGGCCGATCAGCGTCGCCGACCTGCAAAACATGGTAATGGACAACCAGGTCTACCTCGCCAGCCAAGTGATGCCCGACCTGCTGGAATTCTGCGCCAAGCACCTCGGCGCCGACACCGCCACCCTGCAACCGCTGTGCGCCAGCCTGCAAACCTGGGACCAGCGCGCCAACCTCGGCAGTGGCCTGGGCCTGGTGCATTTCATCTACCTGATGCAACACCTGCAGCAAACCCCCGACGCCTGGCGTGTCACCTTCGACCCGGTCCAACCCCTCACCACCCCACGCGGCCTGGCCATCGAGCGAGCGCCCGTCGCCAAGGCCTTGCGCGAAGCCATGCTGGCCTCGACCACCGAGGCCAGCAAACTCGGTCTCACCGCCGAAAGCCGCTGGGGCGATCTGCAAGTCAGCGGCCAAACCCCGATCCACGGCGGCCCGCAACAGCTTGGCATCTACAACGCCATGCAAACCGTGCCCCGCGCCGATGGCAAACGTGAAGTGGTCAGCGGCAGCAGCTACCTGCAAATCGTCACCTTCGATGACAACGGCCCCCGGGCTCAAGGCGTGCTGACATTCTCCCTGTCCAGCAACCCCACATCGAAATACGCAAAGGACCAGACACGCGCATTCTCCGAGAAAAACCTCCGCCCGCTGCCCTTCACCGAAGCGCAGATCAAGGCCGATCCGCAGTACCAATCGCAGGTCATCAAGGAGTAGGGCAAGCACGCAAGCCCTTGATGGCAAGGCAGAATATTTTTTGAAATCAAGGGGTTGCAGGCGAATGCAAATGAGTACATAATGGCGCCCATCGAACGCAATGAAGCAATAAAAACTTCAATGTATTCAATGAGTTAGAGTAGAGGCGCGCTTCACATAGCCCACTCAAGTTTGTATGCGGTGAGTGCCAGCAACCAGGGCATTGATCGTTTGAGGCCGAGTAGCAAAATGGTTATGCAGCGGATTGCAAATCCGCCTACGCCGGTTCGATTCCGACCTCGGCCTCCACTCTTAGAAACCCCGTAGATTAACGTCTACGGGGTTTTTTATTGCCTGTGGGAACGTGCTGGAGTTCCGAAACTTTAGGCGGTGGCGTTCCGAAACTAGCTCATTTTGAAGGCTGCGCGACCGCACCGATGCGCCGGTACACGCGCTTGGTGATCTCCTGTTCCGAGTGACCGAGCAGGAGGCTTGCGTCGGCGATATCCGTGATTTCGGAAGCGGCTTTGGGGCGGATATCCTTGAACTGAAACTGTTGGATCTTCTCCGCGTCATCAACTCGTCCCTCGCTGGCGGCCAAGGAGCGAGCAGCTTCTCGGGCGTCATCCCACCGGTTACGCAGCATTTGTTGAGACACGCGCATCCCCGTTCTGCTGAGGATGAAGTGCTGCGAGTTGTGCTGACTGTTCCTGGCCATGATGTCCTCAATGAGCAGGCCGAGGGTGTTCTTCACGCCGCCTGCCTGCATTTGAATCCTGAGGCGCTTGCCTGTTTTTCCCTGCTGCACGGTCAAGTAATCCCCTTCGATATCCCCCCGCCTCATTGCGATCACGTCTGCCGGGCGCTGGCCTGTCAGATAGGCCAAGTCCATCGCGTCCCTAAGTTCTTGTGGGGCTTTTCCATAGACGGCGCTCCAAACCATTTCATTGGCGTAGTAGTCGCGGACCTTCTCTTTATTCTTTCGGACCCCGGCGCAAGGATTTTCCCGATCCGTAAAGCCCCATTCTCGCGCCATGTTGTAGACGTGGGAGAGCAGGGCGATCTCTCTGTTTGCTCTGGTCTTCGCCGTCCTGGCGTCCCGGTACTGTGCAACCATGGACGGGGTGATTGCATCGATTGGCGCTGCCTCGAACCCTTTGCGCAGGTGCTTGAGCTCTGCCTTGTTGTCTTTCTGCGTCCGCGGCGCTTTCTTCGGGACGATGTCCCGCTCGTACCTGTCAAAAATTCCCTTCATGACCTTCAGGTCTGCCGGCTTTGCCTTGGACTCAAGTTCTGCCCATTTGAGTCTGGCTTTATCGAGATCGCCTCCCAGCGAAAGCTCTTTGCCGTTCGCGTCCCTGTAGTAATAACCCACCCACACCGTACCGTTTTTGCGTGGGCGCTTGCGCCGCACCATTCCTGGCGGTAAGTCCCTGTTTTCTGTCTTGCGGGGGCGCATATCAGTTCACTCTGGAAAAGTCTGGCGTCCAGGCCGGTCGTGCCGGCGGCGGATTGTTGTCGACGATGGTGGGGCTGACCATGCCCAGTTTCATGCGGGCAAACATGCGACCCACCAAAGGCCGACCGCCGCGACTCTCGACGAATACCCAGTTTCGGTCCTTCAGCCACTTGCGCTGGTGGGCGCGGTGTTTGTAGCCGGTTAGGTCGGCGAGCTCATCGTCCGACAGAATCTCTGCTTGCATAACTACCTCCCGCCGCCCGCTGTGGGCCGCGCTGTCTTGATGATGTGGATGACCTGGCCGAAGGTGATCAGCATCCAGGCACAGGTGCCGGCGAATGCGCCGAGTAAAGCCTCGATGGTGCCGGTGCTGAGCAGGTCAGGCCCGAGCCAGGCGAACCAGTAACCGGTGCCGGCCAGGTACAGCAAAGCGCCCAGCAGGATCAGGGTGAGTTTTGTTGCGAACATGGGGTGTCCTCGCCGCGCTGGGCGGCAGAAGGTGGGCTAGGTTTAAAGCAGGGCGCCTTGTTTCGGCGGCGTCTCTGGGATTTGGTAAGTCCAGCGGGGCGGCGAATTGTGCGCCTCGATTCGGCTGCGCATTACCGAAGCGCGCGCCTCCTTGGTCGGCGGGGAGTACGTGCCGCGCCAGGCTTGGTCGATTCCGATGTTCCGACCGATGTTCGTGCTGTCTGCACTTGATAGGGGGAGGTGACCGAAGATTGCAGGGTCAAGCATGCGCAGGCCGTGAAGCTTGCACGTCGGTCTGCCGTCATCGTCGCAAACCACCCGCATAGCCTTGCCCATCTGCGTCCACCAGGCGGCGCTGCCCGGCTGCGAGTAATCGCCCGAACTGCCGATACACACCCTTGGCCAACTGCTCGCCAAGCGCTCCAGACGCTCAAGGCTTTCGTGCATATGCCAGACGGGCGCCCCGAACCACCGAGGCAGTGGCGATTCCTCGATAAGCGCATCGTTTGCGGCTTCGTCGCCATCGATGACGTCTGGTATCACGGCGAAGTCGCAGGCGGGTATGTGATGACTGCGAAACACTGATCCAGGCACCCGTTCCGGCGCAGGTCATCGACAAGGGCATCCCGACTGCTGGGTTGCTTGCCCACGTCATGATCGCCAAATTTTCCGATCATCTTCCGCTTTACCGCCAGGAATCGATTTTCGGTCGAGCTGGCTTGGCGATTCCACGTTCAACGTTGGCTCAATGGGTTGGCATGACGGGCGTGCAGTTGCAGCCTCTGGTCGATGCGCTACGCGACGTAGTGCTTGGGCAGCAGGTCGTCCACGCCGATGAAACGCCGGTACAGATGCTTGCACCAGGCTCGAAGAAAACCCACCGTTCCTATGTTTGGGCCTACGCCACTAGCCAGTTCTCGGACGTGGCAGCGGTGGTTTATGACTTCAGCCCCAGCCGTGCGGGAGAGCATGCTCGCAACTTCCTGCAAGACTGGAGGGGCACGCTGGTCTGTGACGATTTTGGCGGCTACAAGGCTAGCTTCGCACTCGGCGAGACCGAGATCGGCTGCATGGCCCATGCACGGCGCAAATTCTTCGAGCTGCACGCCACGAACAAGAGCCAGCTCGCCGAGCAGGCCTTGCGTTACATCCAGTTGCTGTACGAAATCGAAAGCGAAGTCCGCGATGTGGAACCGGGTTTACGACGCCAAATACGGCAAGAAAAAGCTGTACCGGTGATGGACATGCTGCATGCCTGGATGATCGCCCTGCGCGTTCTCGTGCCCGAAGGCTCGGCCATCAGCAGAGCACTCGATTACAGCCTGAAACGCTGGGCAGCGATGTCGCGCTACCTCGATGACGGGGGCGTCCCATTGATAATAATTGGTGCGAGAACCAGATCCGGCCATGGGCTCTTGGTCGCAAGAACTGGCTCTTCGCAGGGTCGCTACGCAGCGGCAAGAGGGCGGCAGCGATCATGAGCTTGATACAGTCTGCTAGGCTCAATGGTCATGATCCACATGCATATCTGAAGGATGTTCTCACGCGGCTGCCGACTCAGCGGGCGAGTGAAATAGACCAGTTGCTGCCGCATAAGTGGCAGGCAGCTTACTCATGCAAGGCATGATGCCCGGGCGCATATGACTCAGATGCTTATGCTTCGCTTGAATTGGCCGATAGCTAATCGATAGTTAATCCTAGGAGCAGCGCTATGAGAAATTTAAGAGTGTCGGTTCGCGCTACACTCAGCTTTGCATTTATTGCCCTGTTATTGGTGGTATTGGGCGGTATTTCCGTATGGAAAATGGGGCAGATCCGAGAGACAGCCAAAAGCCTAGAAAACGACTTACTGGCAAGCATCGTCGTTGCAGACAAGATCAATGTGGCCACATTGCGTCTACGCCTGGAAAATCGGCGACTGATATTTCAGACTAATCCGCAAGAAATCTCCAATACACTCAAGACCATCAATACCGCACGCGATGATTTAAAGGCTCAGATTCAAGCCTATCGGCATTTTGTGGCCAGCGAGAAAGAGGCCGGGTTGTTCAAAGTCGTTTCGGATAATACTGAAAAGCTTTTAGCCTTGCTTGATCAAGTGTCGGCACTGGTCAATCGCAACGAATTTAAAGAAGCACAGGCCTATAATGATTCCAATATCCCCCCTGTCACTAAGGTTCTAGCAGGCGCAGTGGATGTACTTGTCCAAATGAACATCGACGATGCCGATAAAGCAGGCAATGCATCCGAGGATACCTATCAAAGCGGCTTGATGTTTGTAATTTTTATCATCTTGGCGGCAGTATTTACGACTATTTTGCTGGCCGTGCTGTTCACAAAAAGCATCGTCACCCCATTGCGCGACATGTTGCGGATTAATGAAAGCATCGCCAAGGGGGATCTACGCAGCACCATTACTATCACTGGCAATGATGAGTTCTCAGACCTATTGCGCTCTACACAGATCATGCAGAGTAATCTGCGAGACACGATTAAGCTAATTGAGGATTCATCCACTCAACTTGCATCAGCTTCTGAGGAAATGAACGCAGTCACTGAAGAGTCCAGCAGAGGTCTACTGCGCCAGAACAACGAAATCGATCAAGCGGCGACTGCGGTGAACCAAATGACCGCCGCTGTTGATGAGGTTGCTCGCAATGCCGCCTCCGCATCCGATGCTGCGAAGTCATCTGATCTATCGACACGCACCGGTGCCGCTAAAGTGACGAGTACCGTCAGCGCCATCGAAAGTCTTAGCCAGTCGATACAGAACACCAGCGCTGACGTGAAGCGTCTGGCGGTACAGTCCAAGGATATAAGCAAGGTACTGGAAGTTATCCGCACGATTGCAGAGCAGACCAATCTACTGGCCTTGAACGCGGCAATCGAAGCCGCGCGTGCAGGAGAGCAAGGGCGCGGTTTTGCGGTAGTAGCGGATGAAGTTAGGGCGCTCGCACATCGTACCCAGACATCCACTCAAGAAATTGAGCAAATGATCGGAGGCATTCTCAAGGGCACCGAGCAGGCAACTAAAGCCATGAGTGAGAGTTGTGAACAGGCGGACGGAACCTTAAGTATCGCTCACGAGGCGGGCGAGGCGCTCACGCTGATCGCGAAAGCAATTAACGAAATCAACGAAATGAACCTGATGATAGCTACCGCATCGGAGCAGCAAGCCCAAGTAGCGCGTTCGGTCGATGGAAATCTGATGAGTATTCGCGATCTCTCTATCCAAAGCGCAACAGGAGCCCACCAAACCGCTGCTGCCAGTTCTGAGCTTTCACGCCTTGCGGTGGACATGAGCAAACTGGTTGCAAGATTCTTGCTCTAAGTAAAATAACGCCAAGCACCGCTTAACGAGGGAGATGCTGCGGGAATTACGAAATTGGGCCGTGGGCAACGGCTCAATGGACGTTCGATTTGTTTGTCCGTTGCAATAACGATTGGCGTGCCGACCCGAAAATTATTGAGGTCGGACAGTATTTGCTCAACCAGAGAGCGCTCCTTTAATCGTTTACGGTGTGCTGGGCGGGCTCACTATGGTGCGTGGGGAATTGGCGCATTGTGCTGGATGTAACGAATCCGCCAAACCGCCCTTGCCATTCGGTGAGATCGGTCAATAGGTCGAAGCAACTCGCGTTATTGGACAGCTAGGTGACTTGGCCGTACGGTTACCGCTTTTGGCCGATTCTGTTGAAAACAGTCGGATGTGGCTTTCACGGCAGAGAAGTATGCGTCTGAGATTGAAATCTTGAATCGCCCCACAGGTATTCGGACTCGGATTTCACGTAGCAGCGTGCTAAGAAGGCGCTTTCACCTGTCAACGCGCTGGCTGCTTGAGAAAACAGACTGTTTTCAACAGCATCGGCCGTTTTCTGCCCATCGCGAGAGGCAGAAAACGACCCATAGCTGCCTGTCGCAGCAGCTAGAAATTCACCTCAGCGTCGGCCTCTACGTGGGTATCCATGGCTGAATGGGGATAACCGCATAGGCGATCTGGCGGGCTCGGTGCCCGCCAACGCTGTTATCTAACTCCAGCTTTTACCGCAACAGATGCACTGCCAAGCCGGCGAGTGCGCTGGCCATCAGCACCTGAATAACGCCCCGCTTAAAGCGAAACAAAGCAACTGTTGCCGCAATGGCGATCAGTGCAGAGGGCCAGTCCAAGTTGCCGCTAAAGCCCTTCGGCCAAAGCACGTGATAGCCAAAGAAACATGCCAGGTTGAGGATCACCCCAACCACCGCTGCTGTAATGGCCGTTAACGGTGCGGTGAATTTGAGTTCGTTATGGGTCGATTCCACCAGTGGGCCACCTGCGAGGATGAACAGGAACGAGGGCAGGAAGGTGAACCATGTCACCAGGAATGCGGCGACAGCCCCTGCCAAAAATACATGGTCGCTACCGAACACTTGTGCGACATACGCTCCGACAAAGCTGACAAAGGCCACGACCATGATCAATGGTCCTGGTGTGGTTTCCCCTAGAGCTAGTCCGTCGATCATCTGTGTCGGGGTCAGCCAGCCATAGTGACCGACAGCACCCTGATACACATACGGCAGCACCGCGTAGGCCCCGCCAAACGTCAAAAGCGCCGCTTTGGTAAAGAACCAGCCCATCCGGGTCAAAGTGCCTTCCCAGCCAAATAATGCGGTCAAAACCCCCATCGGCAATGCCCATAGCGCGGCGCCTATCAGTGCGAGCGATGCCAATTTCAACCAACTGAACCGGGCATGTTCCGGGGACGGAGTATCGTCATCGATCAAGGCCGGGCCGAAGGATTTTTTAGCGGCGCTATGGCCGCCGGCTCTGAATTTCTCGGGTGCCAGGCGTCCACCGACATAACCGACCAATGCAGCAGCCAGAACGATCAACGGGAACGGAAGATTGAACGCGAAGATGGCGGTGAATGAAGATGCCGCAATCGCCCATAGCCAATTGTTCTTCAGTGCTCGAGAGCCGATTCGATGGGCTGCCTGCACGACGATGGCGGTCACGGCAGGCTTGATGCCGTAGAAGATACCAGCTACTGCAGGCACTTCACCGAAGGCGATGTACATCCACGACAAAGCGATCAGGATGAACAATGAAGGCAGCACAAAAAGGACTCCAGCAATCACCCCGCCCCAGGTTCGATGCATCAGCCAGCCGATATAGGTTGCCAACTGCTGAGCCTCTGGGCCAGGGAGCAACATGCAATAGTTGAGGGCGTGCAGGAATCGACGTTCGGATATCCAGCGCCGCCGCTCTACCAGTTCCTGGTGCATGATCGAGATCTGTCCCGCAGGGCCGCCGAAGCTGATGAAGCCGAGCTTCAACCAGAACCAGAACGCCTCACGAAAACTGATCGCATCCGGCCTCAATAGATCCTCTTCAACCGTTGGTGCCAAAACCTTACTCATTGGATTGTTCCTCTTTCACAAACCCGGCGAGCAGCCCGTCGAAAATAGCGCTCGCAGCAGCCAGCAAATGGTCGTCGTTGGTAATGGTTTCGCGCAGTCCTGCCAGCACGCGCTCGACACCGGCAGCCTCCACCAGCTGAATACCTCCAATATCGAGGTAATGCACCAAGGCAGCGATACGGTTTAGGCCGGGCTCTTGAAGTTCAAAGCTGGCTTGCAAAGTTTCGAAGGTGACGCAGTTCCCCACATGACTGAAGGGTGCCTCATCGAAGTCAAAGCCCAGCGCATCCACCGGACAATCTTGTGGCGTATTCAGCCAAAGAATCTGAGCGTGCGGGTCAATGAAGCGGCAAATCAGCCATGCACATGCCAGCCGGTCGACCCAGGGACGCTTGCGTGTTGCCCAAACACGACCCTGATAATCGTCAAGATTGAGTGGCGCGATTGATTGATTCCGGCTGTGTGGTTCATCTGGAGATAGGACTCTGCTGACCGCTGCCTCTAACTCCTGCAAGGCCGAGTCGATTTGCTGTTTCGGCCTGCCTGGGAAGTAATCGATGCCGGTTAGCTGATCGTAGGCTTTACGCAGCTTGCGAATCTGCTTGGTGGTGGACAGTGCATTCTCAGTCGTGAGTTGACCCCGGCATCCCTCGATCTCGTCACGCAGTTTGCCGTAGTCATCGCTACGGTCGAACAGCTCGATAAAGCGCGCACCATTGGGATCGACGACGGGCAAAATGTAGGCTGTGCCGTTGATGGCTAGAATGTCGCGCTCGACAGACACCAGGGCTTCACGACAGATAGCGTTATCAGGTAGCAAATAGGCACCATCGCGCAAAACCGCTGCACCTGATGCTTTCAACGCGCGCCAGGCGCGCATGCGCTCGGTGGCATTTGCTGTAGGTAAACCAAGAATCAACGCGAGCCAATTAGACATGTAGAGTTCGTTAAGCTATTTGTAGTGAGCGTTACATTATTCCTGATTCTAGCCGTCGAGAAGCCCCCATGACGGAAATTTTTGCGACTTAAGCAAGGCTGGACGATTCGGGAGCTGCCAGAGCATTCTCATGCTTCAGATGTTGAAGATGAATGGCCGCTTATGGCCCAGAGCGTGTAAAAACGCGCTGATGCACTGTCGGCGCGTAGAGCCGACGGCTGTTAGCCGAGTAATTGCCCGCAACAAGTCCTGCGGCTCATCACTAGGGCCTGGGAGCCCCCAGCGTCGCTTCTACCTTGCGGGGTGGCCAAAATAAAGACCTCTTCAGGCCGACAACGCCTTCATTAAACCGCTGGTACCGAGTATTTTCATGACCCGCTTCAGGTTGTAGGCGAGGACGTTCAAGCTCATCTCCGCACTTACTCCGTTCAGCTTTCGTGTCAGGAAATGCGTGGCGCCCATCCATTGTTTGAGTGTCCCGAAGGGATGCTCGACCGTACGCTTGCGGACTCGCATCATGTCCGGCGCGTTGCTCAGTCTGTTCTGCATTTCCTCCAATATGGCTTCATGCTCCCAGCGTCGAACCCGCCGTTCCGTGCTCGGTGTGCACTGCGATTTCATTGCGGAGCCCCTGCATTTCGAACTCCAGTAACGGTGCAGCGTCAGGCCTTTTTCAACGTTGGTATAGCGCCAGGTCAGTGGCACTATGATGCTTCCTGCCGATAAAAAGAGTGCAGCTCGCGCTGGCCTTTTCGCATCTGGCTGCCAGTGTTAGATTCGTCGCATTAATACCCACAAGGACAGTGCAATGGCCCGCTATTTCAAAAAACCAGACAGTGACCAAGTTGAAGAGGTCGATGCATTTCAGGTTCTGGCGATATTCTTTCTCGGTGCGATCTATCTGCTCTTCGCCGGCCTTTGGCGGCACTTGCTAATCTGGGGTATCGCCATAGGCTTGGGTATTTTTGCCGGTCCGCCTTGGATGGCTATCCCTATCGCCGGATTGCCCATCATTTACTGCTTTTTGATACGTAAAATCGTGGCTGACGAGTATTTGAAGAAGGGCTGGGTGGAGGTGCCCGATCCAAAGCTTGCACTCAAGAAAGCAGCGCCAGGCGCTGAGTCTCTCGCCGAGTAGTTGTGTCGAAGCAGGCCCAGATAGTGCTGGGCCTTTTGCCCCTGGCTTCGGCTAAAAGATCGGCCGTGTAAATGTTTAGTAAGCGTCTGCTACGTTTTTGGTTCGGTCCTTGAGGCGTCTAACTCGTTTTGTAGCGTGCGGAGACGGTTGTCATTTGGATGTTTCAGTTTTAGCTCATTCAGATTTGTTTGCGCCGTTGAATATTGGCCGACCTTTATTAGATTTCGTACCAGAACTATTTGAGTTATTCGCCCTGGTGCGATATCAAAAGCCGCTTGGTGAAATACTAGGGCTTTGTCGAAATCGGCGTACTGTTTGCCGTTGTCACCCATGTATAAGAGACCCAGTACGTTATTTGCCGCGAGCTGATGAGGGTTGATTCTGACCGCCTGTTCCAGGCGCTCTCGAGCTGTCGGGATTCTGCCTTGCATCAGATCTGCATCTGCCATATTGACGAGATAGTCGTAGGAACCCGCTGGGTAATAGCTGGCTGCTTTTGCCGCATAGTCTCCCGAGCGCTGGTAGTCACCTAACTCATAGTAGCTAAGGGATATATAGCGTAAGGCGGATGCCTTTTGTTGATTACTCGCCGCCGGGTCGGCTTCAATTTGTTTAAAGTTTTCAATGGCCTCCGTGCTGTTTCCATTGTCTTGAAGTGCCTGGCTTTGCGTGAAGTTGGTTTTTATTTGGTTTTTATGTTCGTTGGCCTTCACGAGTTCTTGAACTTTGTCGCAGCCGGACACTGTCAGGCAGAAACAAATCATGAACATTATTTTGACTTTGCGCATTTCATTACTCGACTTTGGCGGACGTGGCAGCCTTAGCATTAAAAAGTTTGGGCGGACTCAGGGGGTGAATGATGCTCAGCCTCGCGTCGTTTTGGGAAGAGGAAACCCGCCGTGGTTGATAAATTTTCCAGAACGAGGGCGCGTTCAATGTCTTAAACTGCGCCTGCCAAAACAATCACCGAAATCGACACCGGCTTTTTTGCCTCTGGCAATACCTGACCTGAAAACGAATGGAGTAACACCCCATGGAAGGCAACAACACCCAAAACGAATACCGCAAGCCCAATAACCTGGCCGGACTCGGGCGGCGTTTGGGCGGTCAATGCATCGACTCGCTGATGACTGTCTTGCTGTTATTCGCGGTCGGGCGCACGGCTGAGGTTTTTGGTTTGCCGTCTGACGTGGCAGGGGTTCTGGCGGTGGGCACGGCAGGGGCTTACTACCTGTTTTCCGACGCTCTGCCCAACGGTCAAAGCTTGGGTAAAAAGCTGCTGGGGATGTCAGTGATCGATGAGCGCAGCTACCTGAGCTGCAATCTGTTGCAATCGTTTATGCGCAACATCACGACGCCCTTTCTGAGTGCTCTGGACTGGATTTTTATTTTCTTTGGTTCACGCAAGCGCCTAGGCGACATGCTCGCATCCACGGTAGTGATCCGCTCCAGGTAATCAGTCTATAGCGGCCAGGTATTTGTAGCCTTTACAACACAATCAATACCATCAAGTTACACGATAAGCGTGACGCACTTCATTTTGAACGGTCTTATCCATCGAGCATTAAAGCTTGTGGATAGAGAGTTTTGTGATGAAGTTGAATAACCTAACTAAGGCGGCACTGATTGTCGCGTTGTTATCGTCCCTGTCGGGCTGCTGGATATTCATGCCGCCGGGTGGTGGTGGTCACGGTCAGGGCGGCGGCCCAGGCGGCCCAGGCGGCCCAGGCGGTCCAGGCGGCCCCGGTCCGCGTTAAGTAACGGCTTATTGGGGCAAGCCACGCTATTCATCTTGATGAGGCGTGGCTTGCTTTTTTTTTGCCTGGCTTAAATCGCGGGCAAAGAAAAGCCCGCGATGGGGAGCGCGGGCTAAAAGGTGTTTCTCTAGGAGCTGAAACAACACTAGGCGTTCACCTGTGAAAGCTTTGTGAAAGGGCAGAGTCAACGTGTCGCGATGCATTTTAGGTCGTTCTACTCAGACGAATGGGCATTGGGCGAGGCTCGAACCGCACTCAAGTGTATGCCTCGATCCTCCCGCAGCTGTATGGGGCGGCTGGAAGCGGAACCCACTACTGTCACAGGCACTCCCTCCCGTTTGGATGCCGCACCATGTTCATGTCCACCAGCCTACTGTCAGCCTTTGTGCTGTTCGCCTTTGTATCTTCCATCACGCCGGGGCCCAATAACACCATGTTGCTCGCGTCGGGCGTGAACTTCGGCTTTCGTCGGTCGATGCCGCATGCGTTGGGCATCAGCATTGGTTTTATGCTGCTGGTGATTTCGGTTGGCCTGGGGCTGGGCGAAGTGTTCAAAGTTTTACCGTGGGCCTACACGGTATTGCGTTATGTCGGGGCGGCGTACTTGTTGTACCTGGCGTGGAAGATCGCGACAGCCGGCGGTATGTCCGATAGCGGCGATGTCCATGCCCGGCCCATGACCTTCCTTGGCGCGGCGGCGTTTCAGTGGGTCAATCCCAAGGCGTGGATCATGGCGCTGGGGGCCATCACCACGTACACACCCGCTGAGGGGTATGTCAGCAATGTGCTGGTGATTGCGTTGGTGTTTGCCTTGATCAACCTGCCGAGTGTGTGCGTGTGGGTCGGCTGCGGCAGTGGCCTGCGCAATGTGTTGCGCGAGCCACGCTGGTTGCGGCTGTTCAATGTGTCGATGGCCGGCTTGCTGGTGCTGTCGCTGTACCCGATGCTGTTTTCGAGTTGAGGGCCGAGGCCGGGGCTGCGCTGACGTCAGACGGGCGAGATGGTCGCCAGCAGACCGATACCGATGGTCAGCACCAAAAAGCCAAACAGGAAAATTGCCATCTTGGTCATAAGGCCTCCGAAGGGAAGGGGGCGGCAGGAACATTCCTGTCGCGCTCGACAAGGGTGTCGGGAGTGCCCCTATTGTCCGCCTCGATGACATTTCGATACAGGCGCAGATAGCAAAGAAAAAACCGTATCAGATGCGTGCGCAAGGCTTTGGCCTGGGCGGTTGGAGAGGGCCAGGTTTATCAAGATCAGCGCGTGAACCAGGTCTTGAGGGTACGGCGCGCTACCTGAGACAGCCGCTGCATTTCGCCCTAAGATGGCGCCCACAGCCTCAACAATAAGAGAGGGCCAACCCTCGATGGAAAGACGTCAATTCAGCGGTGGCATGAAAGGCAAGAACCTACGCTACCTCAATGAGCCTTCCGGCCATCCGGCCTCGGCCACCCGCGTCGGCTTCCTGCTGCTCGAACACTTCTCCCTGCCGGCCTTCACCCAGACCCTCGACACCCTGGTCACCGCCAATCTCCTGCGGCCCGAGCTGTTCGCATCGCGCACGTTTGGCTGGGGCGACGGCGAAGTCATCAGCGACTTGGGCCTGGTGATCCGCCCCGATGCACACCTCGACGTGGCGGCATTGCAAACGCTGGAGTTGCTGGTGATCTGCGGCGGCTTTCGCACGGAGCTGAAGGCCAGCGACGACTTCATCCACCTGCTGCGCTGTGCCGCCGAGCACGGCGTCAGCCTTGCCGGCTTGTGGAACGGCTCTTGGTTCCTCGGCCGCGCCGGCCTGTTGCAGGGCTACCGCTGCGCCATCCACCCCGAACATCGTCCGGCACTGGCGGAAGTCTCCAAGGCGGCCCACGTCACCAGCGAGCCGTATGTCATCGACCGCGACCGCCTGACCGCATCCAGCCCGTCCGGGGCGTTCCACATGGCGTTGGATTGGATCAAGGGCCTGCACGACAAGGCTTTGGTCGAAGGCATCGAGGATATCCTGGCCTTCGAGGAGTCCCGCTACCGGCGGATCAAACCGACGGAAAACGTCAGCGTCAGCGCGCCGTTACGCGAGGTGGTGAAACTGATGGACGCCAACCTCGAAGAACCGCTGGAACTCGACCAGCTCGCCGTCTACGCCGGCCGCTCCCGCCGTCAGCTCGAACGGCTGTTCAAGGAGCAACTGGGGACCACGCCGCAGCGCTATTACATGGAACTGCGGGTGACGGAGGCTCGCCGGTTGTTGCAACACACCGAGTTGTCGCAGGTGGAGGTGCTGGTGGCGTGCGGGTTTGTTTCGCCGAGTCATTTCAGCAAGTGTTATAGCGCGTATTTTGGCTACAGGCCGTCGAAGGAAAAGAGGTTGGTCAAGTAGCGCGGGTGAAGCGTATCGATGAGATCTGTGTTGCCAGGTAGGCATTTGCAGGCGCAACTGAAGCGCTGGCCAGTACCAGCAGATCGAGCACGTCTCCTGCCAATTCCAGGGCGCCGCATAAGGCACGCACCTTCGCGTCCGGAGTCTCGGCGGCGGTGAGGCTCACGGATTGGCGCTGGAGTTTGCTGGCGACTGCATTGATGTCGGTAAAGCCGCGAACCTCTGAATCAGCGCTGCTGCTCGGACACGTCAGCCGCCCCCGAACGATACCAATACGCTGCGTGCTGTCGTCTTGCACGCTCAATACCAAAGACGTTCCATCGCCCGCGACCCAACTGCCCGCCAGCGCGTTTTCAATGGGTAACAGCGTCGATGGCGAAGGCGGCTCAAGGCGTCGTTGTTTCTCTACCCGACGATAGATCAACTTGTCGACATAGGTTCCCGGGCCGGCAAGTTCAGGGAACTCGCTGGTTGCGACCAACAGGTGGGACAACGTCAGCGCTTCGCCTGTAGCCGTCACACTCAATTGCCCGCTCAATCCGGAAGTCCAGTTCCAGCTGGGGTCACAGGACTCGGCGCCAAGATCGCACCAGTTAATGGCCAACGCGATGGGTAGGTTTTTTTCACGGCTAGGGCCTGCGCCCAAGGAAAAGCCGCTTACCGAATACTTGCCCGTTGAGCCTGTCGAAGAGTGATAGGTGCCATAAATGTGCTGTCCCGACACCGCCAGATTCATGACTGAGCCGTAGTCGTTTGTCCAGGTGCCTGCGACCGACACGGTTTCAAGCGAAGGGCCTGGGAGGGCGAGTTTTTCATTGGATAGTGCACGCGCTCCAGGTGTGAAATATTTCGATGACGATCGCGTGATGATCTGCGGACCATCAGCACGATTGAACAGCCACATGCCTACGGGGGCTAACGAATAGACCTGATGACTGCATTTCATGACTTGATACTCGTACACCGTGTAGCAGTGCTCCATCACCAGTGACCCCACCAGCACAAGGTCGGCCAGGCCCAATGGTGCGAATTGAGGCAAACGCTCGCCTTTTTGTGGGCCTTCTTCGATCAGGCAGTTATAGAGGTTGGCGCCCAAGGTGATCTCACCGTCGGCAAACCCCAGCACGATGTCGGGCTCTCCTCCCTGCGCAATACGCGCCAGGGTCCGGCGCATCAAACCGTCATCCCCTTTGAACTGCGAAGAGCCTGAGTCGAGCGCAAACTTGAGGTTACTGGCCATTAGCTCTGAGCCGACCGAGTAGGACTTCAGGTCGGCCGACCAGATGTATTCCACGCCCGCTAAGGTGCTGTAGACCGACCATGCCAAAAATAGGTGCGGGCCCTGGGTTTTCGTGGGGTCCACGCCGCCCATTTGGCAAGTGCCGTTGCGGGCTTGGTTATCCCAATCAAATGCGACGAAGGGGTGGGCGGGAGACAGTTGGCCTTCACGCATTAATGCCTGGAGTAAAAAGGAGCTGCGCCCCTCGACGTAAGCACTGCTGCAAGGTAAACCCAGGCCGCCGTCCCAATCGAGTTGCTTGAATTGTTCGCCGTCATAGGCGGTGGCTAGCAGCAGTTGCGTCTCCAGTGGCGTACCGCAAGGCAGTGTCAACACGTCCGAGGCGGACTCCACCTGCATGGTACCCCAGGGGCCAAAGCTGTAAGGCCGCTGCAGGCAATCGGTAAAGGCAAAGGTGCTGGAAGACTGGGCGTCAAAGCGGCCATCGGCAAAATGCACGCACTGGTTGGCCGGACAAAGTGCCGAGGTGATCCAGTTCATGTTGGTGCCTGAATCGATTGAGAACTTGAGCGGTTGGCCAGGGGTGCCGAGTTTAAGCGTGCAATACCACGGCGAAGCACCGTTGTTCTGATAAGGCCCGCGCTGCATGGGGAAAACCAGGCGGTTTTCCAGGTGTTTATTGTTCATGGGAACTCCGTTTCCATTTGGAATGATAGGCGCCCGACAGGCGTCGGGCGCTTGAATGCGCCTGGCAATATTCAGCCTGATCTCCTTGGCGACCACTGCCAGCGGCGAACCCGTCAAGTTGTCGGATTCGACGCTGAACTCAGGCGGTTTCAGCGCAACGCCTCGCCTTCGGTTTCCGGCATGAACGCGGCAAGAATGACCGTGACCAAAAGAAAAGCATTGATGATGCTGGTCGTCTGGTTGAACGAAGTGCCGTAGGCGATCAGCGCGCCGATCAGCGATGGTGCCAGTACGTTCGCCACACGCTGGGCGAAAATTGCCCAGCCGTAACCCACAGTCCGTAACGAGGTGGGATACAGCTCACCGATCCATGCCCCCCACACCCCCCATGCGCCGAGGCTGAAGAATGCCAAGGCGAAATTCGTCAGGTAGAGCATTTCCAGGCTGTGGGCATTGGCAAAACCATAACCCGCCAGCACCGATGCGCTGATAAAACTCACGATGACTTTTTTGCGTCCAAAGCGCCCCGTCAGATACGACGCGGCCATATAGCCAGGGATCATGCACAACGCCGACAGCGCGATAAAACCGTAGCTCTGCGGCAAACTCAGGCCGCGCTGCTGCAGCAAGGTGGGTAGCCAGGTTTGCAAACCCCAGTAACCCCAAGAGAAAGTAAAGTTGACCGTGATTTGCAGCAGGCTGACCTTCAGCAGAGCGCGGCTGAAGAGGTCACGCTGGCGCCCCGAAGCACTGCGATCAACCTGCAGTTCGCAGTTCTCGGGTATGCGCACCGCCCCTTGGCTCAATACGGCAATCGCCGTTCGGGCCTCCTGTTGCCTGCCGGTAGAAGCTAGCCAATAAGGCGACTCCGGTACCCAGCGTGCCACGGCGATCGCCCACAACCCACCGAGCGAACTCAAGATGATGATCGCGCGCCAGCCTTGCGGCAGTAACCACACCGTGGCGCCCAACGCCAGCAGCATCCCAATGGGCCAACCGGAAGCGAGATAAACCGTCAGCGAGCCGCGCTGGCGCACCGGCAACAGTTCCTGGTAGTGCGCGAAGGTCACCACCATCATGCCCACGGCTGCGACCCCGGACAGCAATCGCAGGGCATACAGGGTCGAGTAATCGGGTGCAAACGCACTGGCCAGGGAGACGACGCCATAAGCCCCCAGGCTCCAGATAATCGCGCGTTTACGCCCAATGCGTTCTGCAACTTTGCCCCAGGCCAGCGCACCCAGCAGCATGCCGATGAACATCGCGCCGATCAGGTGGCCCACGGCAAGGGCGTCCAGGCCAAACTCCGCGGCAATCAGCGGCGCGGTGTAGACGATGATCATCATCTCCCAGGCTTCAATCGCAAAGACAAAGAACAACACCAGGCAACACTGCAGGTGAGTACGGGTCAGGGGGAACTCTCGGAAGACGTCGCCCACGTTGCAGGTGTGCGAATCCGGCGCAGGTTCCGGGTGAACGGCGTGTCGCGTGGAGGAAATATCACTCATGGTGGCGATCCTTTTGCAAGTCAGGCTCTGACGCGGTTGCCAATTGGCGCGGGGTCGCGGAACAAACCAAACCGTTCGATTTCAGCTTCCGGTGGCGGCTCACAGCTACCGACTCGACTTGGACGCCAGCCAAACCGGCGTTTCATACCCGCCATCGCTTCGGCTACCTTGAATGCCGCGACCACCGGATCTATCACTGGCACACCGACTTCCCGCTGCACCTCCTCGAAAAAACCGAATTCAATGGTGCAGCCGAGGATGACGGCTTCAGCGCCGTCTTCTTCGACTGCGCGGTGGGCTTGCTCGATGATCTTGCGACGGGTCAACGCGTGATCGCGCTGGAACTCGTCGACGCCCATGCCCAACGGGCGCAGCGAAGCCAACCGTGCGCCAGCGCCATAGCCCTGTACGCGCGCGCGCATCTGCTCGATCCATTTAGTGCGCCCAACAATGATCGAAAAGCGATTGGCCAGGTGTTCCACCACCTGCAGGCTCGCCTGGCAGGGCGCGACAACCAGGGTTTCACCGGATATTTCCCGCGCGTCTTCCAGTGCCGGATCGTAAAAGCAACCCAGCACTAATGCGTCCACACCTGCCCGGGCGCAATCGCGGGCGATGTGTACGCTGCGTTCATACGTAAGGGCCTCGTAGGCGCGGTATTCCAGGTGCGTCGGGCTGGGCGTCATGTCGAACGACACCACCTCCACCTGAGTGGAAGGTTGCTTGATGCTGTGCAAGAGCTCAGCGATGGGCGCGTCAAAGGTCGCGCAGCCGATCGGGTTGAGCCAGCGCACGCTCACTGCAATGTCTTGCGGGGCGATGTTGAAGGTTGAACTGTCCACACGGTATTCCTCGATAGGTGGGTTGAATGGCACTAGAAGAACTTCACCAGGGCCATGGTCAAACTATTGGAATAGGGCAGGTTGTCGCTGTGGTAGTAGTCAACGTTCAGGTTCGCCGACAGGTAGAACCCCTGTTTGCTGAAGCCGGTGTAGGTCATCGCCGGGCCGATCTTGCCTTCGCGCGATTCCTTGAAGTCGGACGCTGAGCGATTGTTGATGTGGTAGGAGTGATGGACGCCCAGCCACACATCGTCGGTGACCAGGTAGCCGGCGGCGATGTCGGCGAGCCAGAAGCTGACGCCGCCACGCAGGCGTGTCGGGTCGCCGTTGCCGAGATCGCTCGCGTGACGATTGCGCGCGGCGTAGTGGATGCCGGCCGGCGTAAAGGTCGCGGCAAAACGACCCACGCGCAGGTAGTTGGCGACGCTGAAGCTCGCGCCATAGCGGTTGGCAAACGCGCCGTAACCGGTGCCTTCATCGTTGCCGTTGGGAAACTCCAGGGAGAGCGTCGGGTTGA
>Ga0209913_1000099_pt1 | contig 98314 bp, 91 predicted proteins | sample PersoiDNA2013203_FD_185805 | JGI IMG/M metagenome (GOLD analysis project Ga0209913, IMG submission 185805) | Permafrost soil microbial communities from the Arctic, to analyse light accelerated degradation of dissolved organic matter (DOM) -... | ecosystem: Environmental > Terrestrial > Soil >...
CGGTTGACTATGTTCTCAGGCGCTGGACTGAACCCACCCAGGAGCCCAACGCCTTGACCGTGGCTGCGATGCGGTTCCTCTGATCGGTGACGAGCGTTTGCTGCCGAGCGGAGGCTGCTGGGCTTGATTCCCGCTGCGAAGGGGTACCCAGCCAATCGGTGAATGACTGTGCGCGAGCAGGTATATCGGCGCCCCAGCGGTGTCAAACCTTAGGTTGCAATCTCAGATCAACTCAGCTCCATCGGTACCGTCACGTCGTAGAGCGTGTTGCTGAAATCGGGCGTGCCCCTGGCTGTGGGCGGTGACATGACGAGCTTGAGCATGTCAGCGGCAGGGATGGGCATCGAGAACAGGTACCCCTGCAGTTCATCGCAGCCCATTTTTTTGAGAATTTCGCACTGCTGAAGTGTTTCCACACCTTCGGCCACCACGCGAAGGTTCAGGGCCTTGGCCATGCTGATGATGGATTGGGTGACGGTGCGGGCGTCTTCACTCACCACCAAATCAGACACAAAGGCGCGATCAACCTTCAATTCAGATGCGGGTAGCGTCCTGAGCTTTGACAAGCTGGAGTGACCGGTTCCGAAGTCATCGATGGACACGTGAAGCCCCATGGTCCGAAGCGCTTCAAACGTGGTCTTCGCTGCCTGAGAGTCTTCCATGGCCACTGTCTCGGTGATTTCGCACGTGAATCGATCGGGTGAGACGTGGTTTTTCTTGAGTTCGTGGTCCAGGCGTTCGGCGAGGTCTATTTGGCGCAGCTGGTGGCCAGAGATGTTGACGGCAACGCGCATGCGCAGGCCCATTTTGTGAAGAGTCCCGGCCATGGCGCATGCCTCGGTGATGACCCAGTCCCCGATCTCACCGATCAGCCCATTGCGCTCCGCAATCGGGATGAAGATAGACGGACTCACCAGCCCCCGAATCGGGTGGCGCCAACGCACAAGCGCCTCAACGGCCGTGATTTTGAGTGAGCCAGCATCCACCTTGGGCTGAAGGTAAATTTCGAACTGCTGGAGCTCGATGGCCATGCGAAGGTCGGTCAGCAACAGCGTCTGTTCACGCAAGTCTCGGCTCAGGTTGCTGCTGTAAACGAGAGCCACCCTCAATTCTTCTTTGGCTGCCCTGTTCGCCGCGACAGATGAGTTGAGCAAAAGCTGAGACAGCTGGCCATGCTCGGGATAGCAGGCAATGCCAATTGAAGCCGTCAGAACCTGGTCACCATGAGGGCCCTTGAAAGGGGGGAGCAACGAGGACATGAGTTTGCGACACAGGTCCAAGGCGACGGACGTGTTGCCCGAGCAAAGGATGAAGAATTCGCCCGCTCCCAATGTGCCGATTTGGTGTCCCTTGGGGCAGGCCTGAGCCAGCCTGTCGGCTAGTTCGCGGAGGATTTCTGCGTCAGGGCCAAATGATGCCGCGTAGGTTTGGATCGTCCAGTCATCGATCTTGAGGCAAATCACGCTGAACGAACTCTCTTCCTGATCGGCCGTCTTTTGTCGACTGGATATGGCCGTCGTCAAACCAAGTCGATTGAGCAAGCCCGTCATGCTGTCGGCGAGCATGTTCTGAGCACGGGATTGCTCAGAGGCAACCATCTTCGAGTTGATGGCTTGGATCTTCAGAAACGCCCGCAGCAGCACAGCGAATACAACCATGAGGAACAGGGCGCCGGCCCATATTAACGTTGGGGTCGTGATATCAAGGAACATTCAGATTCTCGTCATTGGCCGCGATTTGGGCAAGATCCGTTTTTATGTACTTTTGAACAAGCAAAAGACATTTAACCCTATAAGACACCCGTACGCATTTGCGTAAATTGCCTATTGCTCATAATTGCTTTGGTAAGGCGTAAAAGATTTAAAAATTTAATTACCCATAGGAGCCTTGGATGTGAGGTATGTCTCATAATTCGCCAGTAAAAATTCGGTGAATTCTTTTAAAAAATATCGCGCATACCAGACGAATCCGCATATCAAATGCTCCTTGTTGCTCTGGTTGCTTTTTATTGCTTATTGATCTTACGGGTTCGAGCGATGTTAAATCGATACAAAGATACTGCTTTGTCCATGCATTATTGTTTTGTATGACGGATAGAAGAATGCTGAACAAGACTTGATGTGCATCAACTCAGTGCTTGCGAGGGTTGAAAACAATCCTTATTGCATTTGTGAATTTTTCGAGGTCACGGTTCAATTTGGACTTGGCTTCACATATTGAAACTGGAATAGACATGAAACTCGGTCCGAAACTCGTTGGTGCATTTATATTGGTCAGTGCAATTGGTGCTGCTGTCAGCGGTGTAGGCATCTGGGGGATGTCTAACATTAACGAGCGTGATCAAGCACTCTACGATAAAGAGCTTCTGGGGGTGTCGACGCTCAAGCAGTCGACCATCGAAATGCTCTATATCGGAAGATCCGTGCGCAACGTTCTGCTTGCACCGAGTGAAGAACGACGTGCTGTGTCTTTTGAGCGTATCCAGAAAAATATGGCATCCCTCCAGGGAAATTTGACCAAAGTAGAAACCATGGTTCACACGGAGCAGGGAAAGGCGCTACTTGAAAAAGTTCGCCGCTTGTTGCCGGAATACCAGGCTACTGTTGAGCAGATCATTTCGATTGCAAAGCGTGAGGGTGTTGGTAACAGTCGTGAATCGTCTGAGTATCTGTTTGGCACCTTCAGCAAGAAGGTCAACGAAATGGATCAGGCAATGCTTGACTTGGTTACCCTCAAGGAAACCAACGCAAAAAAGTCAGTTGACGCCAATCTGGCGGCGTTTCACGAAACAAGCACCTTGTTGATCGCTCTGACGATTGCGTCATTATTTGTGGGCGTGGGCCTTGGAGTGTTGATAGCGCGTAGCCTGATGAAACAGTTGGGCGCAGAGCCGGAGGAGGCCGTGGACTTGGCTCAGACGGTGGCCAACGGGGACTTGACGGTCAACATCAAGTTGAAGCCCGGTGACACGGGCAGCATCATGGCTGCCATGCAGTCCATGCAGCAGAACCTGGCCTCTGTTATTTCCAACGTGCGAATGAATGCAGAGGGCGTGGCAACAGCCTCAACGCAGATTTCCATGGGCAACACGGATCTGAGCCAGCGCACCGAGGAGCAGGCCAGTGCCCTGCAGCAGACCGCGGCAACCATGGATCAATTCGGCACCACCGTCAGCACCAACGCCGACAATGCCAAGCTGGCCAATCAACTGGCCTCAAGTGCCTCCCAGGTGGCGACAAAGGGTGGCGAGGTGGTCAAGCAAGTCGTGGACACCATGAAGGGCATCGACGAGAGTTCCAAGCGCATCGCGGAGATCATTGGCGTCATCGACGGGATCGCGTTCCAAACGAATATCCTGGCCCTGAACGCGGCTGTGGAAGCCGCGCGTGCGGGTGAGCAAGGCCGTGGTTTTGCCGTGGTGGCCAGCGAGGTGCGTAGTTTGGCAGGGCGCTCAGCCGAGGCCGCCAAGGAAATCAAGACTCTGATCGGAGCCAGTGTGGAGCGTGTGGAGCATGGCTCGCTGCTGGTGGACGAGGCCGGTCGGACCATGGAAGAGGTCGTGCTGTCCATCCGGCGTGTGAGCGATGTGGTGGGTGAAATCAGCTCTGCCAGCATGGAGCAGAACACGGGTGTGAGCCAGATCGGCCAAGCCGTGAACCAGCTCGATCAAACCACCCAACAAAACGCGGCGCTGGTCGAAGAAAGTGCCGCTGCCGCTCAGAGCCTTGATCAACAAGCCCGCGAGTTGGTGGCGGCGGTGTCGGTGTTCAAACTTGCCCAAGGTGGCCATGCGGTAAATCGTCCTGCGGCCAGCAATCAGCCGCAAGTCCAAGCTCCTAAGTTGACCGTAGCGGCCAGTAACCCTGGTCGCCCCAAGGTGTCAGCCCCCGCGCAACGAGCAGTTACGCCGCAGGCTTCTGGTCAGTCTCCCGCCATCACCACTCGAACGGGTACTGACGACGACTGGGAAACGTTCTGACCAACCAGTAGACCAGAGCAGAACAACGCCCCTGAAAGCAGGGCTGGGCTTTCCCCAGCCAAGATTCGAATGCGTCTTCTCATGGATCACCGTTTATTTCGCGCATGAAGCGTGATGAACTTGCCAATCAGTATTGAATCAATGAAGTCAATGGTTTCGACGGTTGAACTAGCCAAACGCATCCCGGTTTTGTCTCATCTTTCTGAAAAACAAGCGTTGGACTTGTCTTCGCATTGGATGAAATGCCGGTTTGAAAAAGGGGAAGTTCTTTCCAGCCAGGGCTTTGTCTCTTCGCGGGTTTCTTTCCTGTTGGCTGGTCGCGCAAAGGTTGTCAGCGTTGGCAAGCCCGGCCGAGACATCATTTTGTACAAAATGCAGGCTGGCGATGTTGTCGATGGGCTCAGCGCCATCGACGGCGAACCAAATTCGGTCACGGTCATTGCGGAGTCTCGAACCGACGTTCTCACGTTGGACAAGCTGAATTTTATGAGCTGTGTTTACAGCAATGGCGCTTTGGCCCATGCTCTGATGAAGGGCATGGCAAAACGGGTTCGCCTACCTGAGCGCCGCATTGAATCGCTCTCTCTGCTGAACGTCAAAGAGCGGATTTGCCAAACATTGATGGATTTAGCGGTGCCCATCGGAGAGGGCCGCTGGCTGGTTCCTGAATACTTGCCAAGAACTGACCTATCCAAGTTGGTCGGAGCGTCACGCGAAATGGTTTGCCGTGTCATGAAGGAAATTGAGGCAAGTGACTGTCTATCCATCGATGGTCACAGACGAATAACGCTCAAGCCTCAGATGGATGAGGAAACAACGCTTCATTGATCACACCGAAGCTTAGCCGGCCACCCGAAGGCCGAGGAAAGTGCCTGCTTTAGAAAATGCCACATCTGAAAATGAATGGCGTAGTAGCGCTTGGTGGGAGACAAGTAAATAAAAAAATCCACCTCAGTAAAGATACCCATGAGAAACAACACGCCCGTTATACAGAGGAATTTCGACTTTCCCGATGGCGCGACCCTGATGTCCACCACAGACCTGCAAAGCTATATCGTCTACGCCAACAAGGCCTTTGTGGATGTCAGCGGCTTTGCGCGAGACGACATCCTGGGGCAGCCACACAACCTGGTGCGCCACCCTGACATGCCGACAGAGGCCTTCGCAGACATGTGGAAGACCCTGAAAGGGGGCGAGTCGTGGACAGGCCTTGTGAAGAACCGCCGGCAAAACGGTGACCACTACTGGGTTCGGGCCAATGCCACGCCCATTGAGCACAACGGCCAGGTCGTCGGCTACATGTCTGTGCGCACCAAGCCCAAAGCACATGAGGTGCAGGAGGCTGAGGCCCTGTATCAGCAGATGCGGTCGGGGAACCTCAAGGGCCGTGGCCTGCACAAGGGTCTGCTGGTACGCACCGGGTGGGCACGATGCCTCTCTGTGATGCAGTTGACGAGCTTGCGTAGTCGAGGACTGGCGGCGTGTGTCGCCGGTGCTGGCCTTGGTATTCTCGGCGCCTGGGCTGCGGGTGTCACGGGCGGTGGTCTCGTTGGCACCGGCTTGGCCATCGCGCTCGGGGCCGGGGTCAGTTTTGCGATCCTCGAGCAACAGATCATTGAGCCCGTGCGCAAGATCTATCGGGAGGCACAGCACGTGGCCTGTGGGCAGCAAGCCAATGTCGCAGGCTTCAACCGAGTGGACGAAATCGGAATGTTGATGCGGGCAGTGAATCAGGCAGGTTTGAACCTCAAGGCTGTGGTTGACGACGTGGCCAGCCGTGCTGATGTGGTGGCTTCAGCCAGTGACCAGATCGCCGGCGGCAATGAGAACCTCTCGGCGCGCACGGACGAGCAGGCAAGCGCACTGGAGCGCACAGCGGCAGCGATGGAGCAGTTCCATTCAACCGTCAACCAAAACGCCCACAGTGCCGATGAAGGCAACACCATGGCCCGCCAGGCGTCCGAGGTGGCCTCCAAGGGGGGGCACGTGGTCACTCAGGTCGTTGAGACCATGCGTGGCATCAACGACAGCTCGCGCAAGATCGCTGACATCATCGGGCTCATTGACGGCATTGCCTTTCAAACCAATATCCTTGCCCTCAACGCTGCGGTTGAGGCCGCCCGCGCGGGTGAACAGGGGCGGGGCTTTGCCGTTGTAGCCAGCGAAGTGCGCAGCTTGGCGGGGCGTACCGCGGCGGCCGCGAAGGATGTGAAGTCGTTGATCAGCGCCAGTCTGGAACGTGTGGATGCGGGGACGACGCTGGTCGACGAGGCCGGCCAGACGATGAACGACGTGGTCAGTGCGAACCAGAGCCTCACCGAGCTCATGACCCAGATCTCGGTCGCAAGCCGTGAGCAGACCCAGGGGATTGCACAGGTCGGGGAAGCGATCACCTTGTTAGATCAAAACACGCAATACAACGCAAGCCTGGTCAGAGACAGCGCTTCTGCGGCGCAAGCCTTGCGCCATCAAGCCAATCAATTGGTCAACGCGGTCAATGTCTTCAGGCATCGAAGCGTCAAGCGCGCACTGCTGACCTGATCAGCGATGAGGGGAAGGGGCCGTTGCCGCCCCTTCTGGTGACGACGCAGTTTCAGCTGCTCTGCATACGGAATTGAGTTGGACTCAAGCCTGTGTGTTTTGAGAAGGTACGAGAGAAGTTGGGCGCATCAAAAAGCCCCACCGCGGCACCCACGTCGGCCACAGACATTTTCGTGGTCATCAAGAGCAGCCGCGCGCGCTCAATTCTCCGATGCTGGATGTACTGGTAGGGGGTTCGGCCAGTGGCTTCGCTGAACAATCGGATGAAGTGAAATTTGCTGATCTTGGAGTAGTCTGCCAGTTCAGTCAGCGATAAGTTCTCGCTGATGCGGTCCTCGATCATGTCCAAAAGGTTTTTGAGCGCTTTGTCACTGAGCTTTTGAATGGGTACGCCCGCACGCTGTGTGATCTTTGAAGCGATGCTGTGCAAGATGCACACAAGGCTGCTCTGGAAAAAAAGCGGATTACATGGGGAGCCTGAGCGCGCGTAGGTCCACAGGCGCAGAACCAGGTCGTGCACCATTGGGTCTGGGTAGCCCTTCTCGGCCAATGGTTTGACCAACTCAAGTGTGTCCTTGCTGATGTCGAGCTCATCCATGACTGCCGTGATTTGCTGCATGGAGATGGACAGCATGACCACCATGAGTGAGCCTTCGATTTTCCATTCATGGGGCGTGTTTGGCGGGGTGACGTAGATCGCATGCCGTTCATCACAAAAACGGTCTTTCCAACCATGGCCGAAGTTGAAGTAGGCCTGCTTTCTTTCCGCATGGGGAAACAGAGCCACGCTGAGATAGGGCGTGCCCGTGCTTGATGACTCATGCCCTGGGCCTGCCCAGTGCGAAATGAAGCTCGCCCCCACGCTGCCAGGCAGAGGAAAGGTTTGAATACCCGTGCTGCCCGGCAATTCGATCGAGCTCAGATCAAATTTCTCGTCGAGCCGCCCGATATCTACGTGGGGTGATGGGTACAAGTCCATTGAAAAAACGGCGCAATTGTTGAAAAACTTCGCGTGGTTGGCATGCTAAACGCCACAACCCATGCCTTTCGATCACTTGCTTGGACTCTTGATGTGGATCAAGTGTGTGTGATCAAATTAGCCAGAATTGCTGGTATTTGCGAGATGCTGAGCACGATAAGAGCTGTAGCGCGCTTTGATTAATAGGTTTTCACAACACCCTTTTTATCAAACAGGGCTCGATGCTGAACATCATGTCTGATCCTGTTTGGGCTAGGTTGCCGCAATTATTCGTCACTTAGACAATTATGTTCAGTCAGTGAACGCCATTGGTTGTTGGATGTTGCGACGCTTGTCCGAAGCTGCTTTGTTTTAGATATTTGCATATTTACTGTTTCCCCTGAATGCTTATCAGATGAAATGTGTTAGTAGCGATAATTTTAATGATATCTGAATGGCATTTGGCTGGTGATTTGGTGTAGCGAGGCAGGGCTTTTTGTTGACGCTGGTCACCTGCGGGTGTGATTGGCTCGAACGCTTTCCCGCTGCGGCAGGCCAATGCGCGACGATGGCCATCGAAATGACGACATTGCTGTCGCGAAGTACAGCGTGGCGTCGTCTGACTGATTGGCGAGCCGTTGGGGTGTGGCCGCCCATGGCAATACCACGATGCAACGCTGATTTGCTTTTGTCAGCCGGACCCCAGTGATCGGAGCGAGCCAGCGTTGATGGCTCGCCTGCTACAAGCACTCCGGGGTGGTTGACCACAAGATAGCCCAGCCCAACAGGCAAGGGCTGACAAGGCTCCAAGCAGCGGATTGTCATGGATGCCATGAGTGCTCCCTTGGGCGGTAGCGGTCAGTGACACCCTTTGGCATGACTCCATGCTCTATAAATGACCGCATAGAAGCCGAATGGTGGGTGCACCGCCAGGGCTGATTTGACATTGATATGGCGTCTTGGGTACTCCCGGAACAGTGGATTACAAGGCAGTCGCATCTATTTCACCTCAGAATTCATGGCGCCATGAGCAACAATTGGCAGCGGCGGCAATATGACACAAGCCTGCTATTCAGCATCGAACGCGATTCTTTCATGTTTGCGAAAAAACCGTGAAAAGCGAGATCGACTCGCAATTTCCTGATGATGCGTTGTTGATTTTGATGGGCTGCTCTTACTAGGCAATATAGGCAGCTTGACGACGACGCCTGTGGCCCCGTGTTGCATACCATTTAAAAGAATGCCGTGAGATCTGTGGCTGCCGATAGTGAAACTGGCGCTACGAGTTCTCTCTCGAATTGTTAAAAGTTGCGGCTTTTGTCTGGAGTGGCGCTTGTGTTGGCAGGCAATTGGCTTGAGCTTGATTCCGCTAAGTAAAGAGTTGCTGAATCCTCGGATACTTTGGCGGCATCTTGGATGCCATGAAGAAACAAAGCCTCCAAATCCGGCCTCAATGGATTGGGGGTGTCTATCGCAGTAGGAAATGGTGAGACTGTTGGCTTGGTTAAATAAATGGCGCACTCGCGCTGGCCATGTGCCAACAATCAGTTGCGGCATTGCGCTGCAGGAGCAGCAACTGGTCGCTGTTCAAGTTTCACAGCCCCCAGGCCAGAAGCCTCGCCTTGTCGATGTTGCAACACTTTCTGCATACGAAGGGCTGAACGCCAACTTGCTCAAGCAGTTGAGCCAAAGCCTGGACCTCTCCAACTCAGCGTTGCACTTGGTTTTGGGCGCTCACCAGTACCGGCATCAAATCGTTGAACTGCCCAATGTGCCCGCCGAAGAACTCAAGCAGGCGTTGGGTTGGCGGCTGGCAGATCTGTTTGCTGACCACCAGAGTCAGCAGGCCCCCAGTGTCAGCGACTTCACGTTTGACGTTCTGGCCTTGCCCTCGGCACAGTTTGGTAAGTCTGCGTCGCAGGCCTTTGTTTTTGGGTTGCCAAACAGCGTCTTGAATCCGCTCCAGATGGCATTCCACGAGGCTTCTTTGCCACTCGGAGTGGTGGACGTGGCCGCTCTTTCGCAGCGCAATTTGTCGACAGGGGTGTCGCCTGAAGGCTCAGGTCAGGCTGTGCTGTCCTTTCATGAAAGTGGTGGGCTGCTCACTGTCACTCAAGGCGCAGACCTGTACCTGGTGCGGCACCTGGAGACTTCACTGGCACAACTGATGCAGTCAGACGACGTTGGCCGTCAGCAACTGCTGGAGCGGGTGGCGCTTGATGTACAGCGTTCCTTTGATGTGTTCGACCGCCAGTATCACAGCGTCAACGTATCCAAATTACTGCTTGCCCCGATGCCTCCGATGCCAGGGGTGTTGCAAAGCCTGCAACAAAACTTATTCGTGGCAGTGGACTGGTTTGATCTGAGTGCTCAGTTCACCTTGCCAGAGGGCGTTCACCCTTGGCTGCTTTGGAATGCGTTGGGTGCCGCGTTGCGCCCTCTTGAGGAGGTGGCTTGATGAGCACTCAGATCAACCTCTTCAATCCTGATTTGCTTCCACGCAAGGCTTCTTTGCCTGCAAGTCACTTGCCTTGGGTGCTGGGTGCTGGCCTGATGGTCTGCTTCGCAGTGACGGGCTGGGTTTCGATTCGAACCACCGCAGCTCAAGCCGAAGCGACCCAGGCAGCGCAAGAAATGAGCCCCCTGGTGGCTGAGTCCCAGCTGCTCCAATCCCGCATCAACGCGAACAAGCCAGATGCGCAGCTCCAGCGCGAAGTGAGTCAACTGGAGCGCAAGCTGCAGTTACGGCAGCAGGCCATAACGCTGCTGACGGCCGAAGGCGATGGGGGCGAGAGAGGTTTCTCGGGTCGGCTGATCACCTTGTCGCGGCATGCCATCGAGGGCTTGTGGCTCACGACCATCGACGTGACAGGCGACCAGGTCAGCCTTCTGGGCCAGACAGTCAGTGCCGAGAAGCTGCCACGATGGATGTCTTCTCTGCGCAGTGAGCCCAGCTTTAGCGGAAGTGCGTTTGAAGTTTTCACGCTCACGCAACAGGCTGCTGAAACAGATCCAAAGTCAGGCTCCTCCGCATCGCCGTCGCCGGCGCCATCGCTGTTGCCGCCAAATCCAGCGGCAATTGCTTCTACCGCCTCCCTTCCCTATCAGTTTGTGCTGCGTGGCCGGCGAGAGCCTGGTGCCCGCACCGAAGCGAGGAAGGCCCCATGAATTCCTTGATGAATCGCTGGCAGATCATCTCGTCCAGCCTGGATCAGCGCAGTACGCGAGAGCGTGCGCTTGTGATGGCTGCCCTTTTGGGCATTGTTTGGTGCGCCTTCGATCTGGCTTGGCTTGGGCCGCACAACAAAGCGCTAGCAGCGTTGGAGGCCAGCAACCTTGAGCAATCTCGCAAACGTGTCGAGTTGACCGAGCACCTGAAACTGCAGCGTCAGCAAGTTCAAGCTGACGTGAATGAGCAAACTATCGTCAAAAAACAGCAGCTTCTCAAGGACCTGGCCGCGCAGCAAGAAGTGCTGACTGCCGGTGGCCGCAACATGCTGAGCCCCGAGGAGGTTGTCGGCCTTTTGCAGCGCCTCCTTCAGGCAAGGAGCGGTTTGCAGACCGTGAGTCTCAAAAACCTCAAGCCTGAGCCTGCTATCGCGGATCCAGGGCCCGAATCCAATGCCTCGCCGGCTCCAACTGCCACGACCCAGGCGACTGCAGCGGCTTCTTCGTCCGCCCAACCCGCACAGGCACCTGTGTTGTGGCGTCACAGTGTGGAACTGCGCATGCGCGGCAACTATGGGGACATCGTGAGCTACTTGCAGCTGCTCGAGGCGCAACAGCCCCGGCTTCGCTGGCAGTCGTTACGGCTGGACAACGACAAAGACACCGGCGTCGGTGCGGCCCACACCATCACGGCCACCCTGGTGATCAGCACCATGAGCCTGGAGCCCCAATGGCTTGCATTTTGAAGACCCTCGGCCTGGTCGTTGCAGGGCTGGCGTTCTGTGCTGCGGCTTCGGCGGACAGCCCGTCCATGGCAGACCCGATGCGCCCCTCCGGCACTGCCGCCCTGCAATCCGCGCAGGGTCTGACAGATCCTGCCAACGCAACACCGGCCCTGCAGGCGCTGCGCCTGCGCTCCCAACAGCCCATGGCGCTCATCAGCGGCCAATGGCTGGGCCTGGGCGACAGCCTGGGCGGTGCACGCATCGTGGCCATTGATGAACGGGGCGTGGTGCTGCGTCGAGATGGCTCTGCCGAGCTGCTCAAACTTTTGCCCAACTTCCAGTCTGCGCCCGGAACCCCAACTGCGTACAAGCCATGAAATCTATTGCGCCCCAACATCTTGTCCGCTTGGCCTTGCCACTTTGCCTTGGGAGTTTGCTTGCCGCCTGCTCGTCTCCTGTGGCCCAGCACAACCCGGTGGCCGGCAGCATACGGGCTGAACTGGAGGCCGCTGCGACCCGCAAATCCGCAAACCCGGCCCAGGTCAATACTGATCAGGCGGTTAAGGATGCTTTGTTGCCGCCCCTGCAGCCAGCCCTGCCCAAGGCGAGCCTGCGCCAACTGGAGCCGCGGTTTGATTTGGTGGTGTCCCACGCACCGGCTGATGCCGTGCTCATGAGCATTGTCTCGGGCACCCGCTACAACATGGTGGTCAACCCAAAGCTGGCCAGCAGTCACATCACAGTGAATTTGCGTGATGTCACTGTGGTTGAGGCGCTTGACACCTTGCGCGAGCAATATGACTTTGACTGGCGCCAAGAGGGTTCACGTATTTTTGTGGATCCGCCCAGCCTTCAAACACGGATTTTCCAGGTCAATTACATCGCAGGGACCCGCAATGGATCCAGCGACCTGCGGGTGATTTCAAGCTCCATCACGAACACTAACGGCAATAACGTCAGCAGCGGCACGAATGTCAACAACAGCACGCCATTGCCCAACAGCTTGAACAACGGCCGGCCAGCCAATGGTTCCGGGTATGCGAGCAACGACTCGAGCAAAATCAGCACGCGCACCGATTCAGATTTTTGGAAAGAGTTGCAGACCACTCTGCTTGCCATCGTGAGCGAGAAAGAGGGCCACAGCATCACCATCAGCCCTCAGTCGGGCATGGTGGTGGTTCGCGCCATGCCTTCGGCGCAGCGCATGGTGGCCAAGTATCTGAAGGCCATGCAGTTGGCGGTCAACCGTCAAGTGATTCTTGAAGCCAAGATCATCGACGTTCAGCTCAATGAGAACTACCAGAGCGGCATCAACTGGGGTGGTCTGGCGACCAAGGGATCCAGCTTCGCGGGTGTTGGGGCGGCGCCGACCGTGGGCAGCGCCACCTACACCGGTGGCTACAACATCACCACCGATGCCATCAGTGGTGCACTGGGGGCCTTGACCGGCGCCAATGGCCAGACTATCGGCAATCTGGGCGGTGCACTGGGTCCCAGCCTGACGAACCTGGGCAACGGTGGCTTCGCCTTGGCGCTGGGCAACAGCAATTTCAGCGCGCTGCTGCAGATGCTCGAAGGGCAGGGCAAGGTCAATGTGCTGTCCAGCCCCCGAATCGCCACCCTGAACAACCAAAAAGCTGTCCTCAAGGTGGGAACCGATGACTTCTATGTGACCAACATCAGCGTGACGCAAACCACGGGCACCACCACCACCAACACGCCCAGCGTCACCCTGCAGCCGTTTTTCTCAGGCATCGCCCTGGATGTGACCCCTCAGATCGATGAGCAAGGGATGGTCATTCTCCATGTTCACCCGAGCGTGAGCGTGGTGTCCGAGAAGGTAAAAACCATCAATGCCGGGCTGGGCTCACCCCTGATTCTGCCGCTGGCCTCCAGCAACACCTCCGAGACCGATAGCGTGATTCGGGCGCAGGACGGCCAGGTGGTGGTGATCGGGGGCTTGATGTCCCAGTCCTACAACGATCAGAACAACCGCCTGCCGGGCTCCGAAGGCTCACTTGGACAAACTTTGCTGGGCAGTGTGAGCCGCGGCAGCTCCAAGCGTGAGTTGGTGATTCTGATGAAGACCACCGTGGTCAATGAGCAGGGGGATTGGGCGCAGGACATCCTGGCCAGCCGTGATCGGTCGGAGGCTTTCTCCAGCAACGGCATAAGCACGAGCACCGCCCCACGCAAGGACAGCAGCCGCTGAGCATCGCATGTACCGATCGCATTTTGGCTTGACCCTGTCTCCGTTCACGCTGACGGCGGATCCGGATTTCTTCTTTCCGGCCCGTGCCGCCCGCGAAGCGCTCAACACCTTGCTGTATGCCGCAGGCACCGGTGAGGGCTTTGTACTCATCACGGGAGAGGTCAGCATCGGCAAGACCATGCTGTGCCGCAAGCTGATGGAGGAAGCGCGCGGTCAGTTCTGTATTGCCCACCTACCGGTTCCTGCAACGCACCCTCAAGCCCTCCTGTGTGATTTGGCGACCGAGTTGGGCGTGAAGTGGAAAAAAGGCGCTGATGAGACAGCCATTCAGGGCCTGCTCACCGCTCGCCTGATTCAAATCGCCGAGAAGGGACAGCGCACCTTGCTGTGTCTGGATGAGGCCCAGGCCTTGCCCAACGACACCCTGGAGGCTTTGCGTTTGCTGACCAACCTTGAAACACGTCACAACAAGCTGCTGCAAGTGGCCGTATTTGGCCAGCCCGAGCTGGAGGCCAAGCTGGCGGACCCGGCGATTCGCCAACTCAAACAGCGCATCACCAGCCACTATCGGCTCAGGCCATTTACCCGCGCCGAGGTGACCGACTATCTGGATCACCGTCTTCGTGCGGCGGGCTACCGTGGCGCACGTGTGTTCAGAGGGCCCGCCATTTGGCTGATGCACCTGGCCAGCGGCGGCATGCCGCGCCTTCTCAACATCATGGCGAATAAAGCCTTGCTGCTGGCCTTCGCCGCTGGGCGCCATGAGGTCACCTCGACGGACGTGTTTGCCGCAGCTCAGGACACCCCCGGCGTGGGGCTGCCGCAGTGGCTGGCTTGGAGAAAATTGGCATGAGCACCATCAACGAATCATTGAGAAAACTTGAAGAGCGTGGAGCGCTCGGCCACGCGCCGCTACCGGCGGGTGTTGTTGCTCCCACAGGCCCTCCATCCACCGTGCCGGGGCGCCGGCGCCAAACCGCGATCGTGGTCGCGCTGGTGGTGGCTGCTGCTGGCTTGGGCTGGTCGCAGTGGCAAAAGGGCAGCCTTGCACCACTGGCTTCGGCAGTTTCAACGGCTTCTGCGTCTCAGGCTGTTCCTGCTCCAGTGCCTTTGCAGGTTCCAGTGCAAGGTTCCGTCCCTGGCCCTGCCAGTGCGGCGCCGGGATCTGCCGCGGGTGAGCAGGCTCGCCCTGTGCCCTTACATCTTGCGATGACCGACGAGGTTGACGCCAGGCGGCGCGATCAGGTCAAGGGCAAGGCACCGTCTGCATTCAGTCCGCCGATTTCGGGTCATACCAAGGGCGGCATGCGCTGGGGCGCGGCTGATTCGGGGGGGGCTGACAAGCACCAAGCTGAAGTCAAAGCGGAGGCCCAACAAGCCCCGAGCGCTGCGATCGTCCCATCAGAGTCCACTGCAAAGACCAGCGCTGCATCTGTATTGGCCAACAAGACCTTGGCTGCCAATGTGAAGCAGACCACGCCTCAACAAAAGGCGGATTCCCTGTACCAGCGATCTTTGCAGCTGCTTCAGGAAAGCCGAGGAAGCGACGCCCGCCAGGCTCTGGAAGAGGCGCTTGAGCTCAATCCCGCCCAGCACAACGCCCGCCAACTGCTAGCCGCGCTGCGCGTCGAAGATCGTCAACTCGGACGGGCCGAGACCTTGCTGACTGACGGATTGGCCTATCAACCCCCCGCCGCAGCGCTGGTCGCCCTCGCAAGGCTGAAGGTCGAACGCGGGGAGGATACGGCCGCACTTCGTTTGCTCAACGAGCACCTCGAGACCGGCGCCAACGACGGTGATTTCCAAGCCCTGATAGCTGCTCTGATGATGCGCCAAGGTCAGTCTGTGCAGGCCGCCGAGCATTACCGCAACGCCATCGCACGTCAGCCTGCGCAAGGCACTTGGTGGGCCGGTTTGGGCCTGGCCTTGGCCAGTCAGCCAGACCGCCGAGCCGAAGCCATCCAGGCCTTGAAGCAAGCTCGGCAGAGCGGCAAATTGACCGCTGCGCTGGCCGACCGGGTGGATGCTCAATTGCTCACGTTGCTGCGCAGCGAAGATCGCCCATGACCCGCCCTGAAAGAGTCCGACTCGGTGACCTGCTGGTCAAGCAGGGCTACTTGTCCCATGAGCAGATCGAACTGGCCCTGGTAGAGCAGAAGAACACGGGGCGCAAACTCGGGCGCATTCTCATCGACAAGAAGTTTGTTTCTGAAGAGCAAATCGCGAGTGCTTTGGCCCGGCAAATGGCACTTCCGTTTATCAACCTTGATCAGCGGAACTTGGACCCCAACGTGGTTCAGAAGCTGTCTGAGGCACAGGCGCGACGGTATCGCGCGCTGGTCATCGAGCAACGCACAGACAGCCTTCTTGTTGCGATGTGCGACCCCACGGACTTGAGTGCGTATGACGATCTCACACGCCTACTCAAAACAACGTTGGACTTGGCCGTGGTGGTCGAGGGCCAGGTGCTGGAGGTCATTGACCGCATGTACCGGCGCACCCAAGAAATATCTGGCTTGGCCAAGGCCTTGGAGGCGGATGTCGGCGAGGTGACTGATTTCGGGCAACTCCTGGGTGGCAACAGCCAGGAGGATGCGCCTGTGGTGCGTCTCCTGCAAACGGTGTTGGACGATGCGATGCAGGCCAGGGCCTCCGATATTCACTTCGAGCCCCAAGAGTCACGCCTGCAAATCCGATTTCGCATCGATGGCGTTTTGCAGGCGCAGACCACGGCTGACATGAAGATCGCGCCCTCGGTCGTGTTGCGGCTGAAGTTGGTCAGTGGCCTTGACATCTCGGAAAAGCGCTTGCCGCAAGACGGCCGATTCGTCATCAAGGTCCGTGGCAAGCCGGTGGACGTTCGCATTTCCACCATGCCGACCCAGTACGGCGAGTCGATCGTCATGCGACTTTTGGCGCGCACTGAGGGCGTATCTCGCCTTGACGACCTGAACATGCCGGCGCCTATCCTGAACCGGTTTCGGCACGCCATACACCGCCCCAATGGATTGATTCTGGTGACCGGCCCCACAGGCAGCGGCAAGACCACCACGCTTTATGCCGCGCTCGATGAGCTGAACAACAGTGAGACCAAGATCATCACCGTTGAGGACCCGGTGGAGTACAGGCTGAGCGGGATCAACCAGGTTCAGGTCAACGACAAGATCGATCTGAGCTTTTCAAGGGTTTTGCGGTCGGCGCTGCGCCAAGATCCAGACGTTGTTCTGGTTGGCGAGATGCGTGATCAGGAAACGGCCCAAATTGGCTTGCGCGCCGCGATGACAGGTCACATGGTGCTGTCGACCTTGCACACCAACGATGCTGCGACCTCCACATTGCGCTTGATGGACATGGGGGTTCCTCCGTTCTTGGTCACCACCTCGCTGCAAGGGGTGTTGGCGCAGCGCTTGGTTCGCAAGGTCTGTTCTCGCTGCGGTACGGATCATGCTCTGGATGCCAAAGACCGCCAATGGTTGAGCGCTGCTCTGCCGGAGCAAGCCGTGCCAGACACGCAGCGTGTTGGGCGCGGCTGCAACTACTGCAACAACACCGGATTTCTGGGCCGCACAGGGGTCTACGAGTTTCTGGAAATGTCGCTGGACCTCATCAACTCAGCGACCCGAGCGAACCCCAGCGAGTTTGTGCACCTGGCGCGTCAACAGCTTGGCAAAAACACACTTCGTCACCATGCGGCGAATTTGGTCTTGGCGGGCGTGACCACTGTGGCTGAGGCCATGAAGGTCAGCTACGAGCTCAGCGAATAGGCGGGGACACCAGCACTATGGCAACCTTCAGCTACACAGGCCGCGATCAGAGGGGGCAGAGCGTGCGCGGAAGTCTGGAGGCGCTCAGTCCCCTAGCGGCCGCAAGTGCGTTGGGAGGGCAGGGCATCACCCCTTTGACCATCCAGGCCAGCAAAGCAGAGTTCGACCTTTTCCAACGCCTGAGTGAGGCGTGGGACTGGCTGGAAGATCGGTTTCAGTCTGGCGCCTCTCAACAAGAACTGCAGCTGTTCAGCCGTCAGATGCACACGCTGCTGCGCTCTGGGGTGCCCATCCTGAGGGCTCTTGAGGGTTTGCGCCAGTCTGCAACCAACCCCTCTTTTGCGCTTGTGCTCGCCGATGTGCTTGAACAGCTTCAAGCAGGGCGTGAACTATCAACCTGCTTTGTGCGGCATCCGAAGGTGTTCAGTTTCTTCTACTGCAGCATGATTCAGGTGGGTGAAGTCACTGGGCAATTGGAAGAGATGTTTCTTCGCATGAGCCATCACCTGGAGTTCGAGCGGGACTTGCAGGAGCGGGTGAAGGTGGCTCTTCGGTACCCCACCTTTGTTCTTCTGGCCATGGCGGGAGCCTTGGTCGGTATCAACATCCTGGTCATTCCTGCGTTCTCCAAGGTGTTTGCAAGCTTCCACGCGGAATTGCCCTTGCTCACCAGGGTGCTGATCGGGTTTTCCGACTTCATGGTTCATTTTTGGTGGTTGCTCCTGGCGGCCGTGGCCGGTGGCGTGATGGGCTTCAGAGCGTGGGTTTCTCGCCCTTCGGGTCGACGCCTCTGGGACCGCTACAAGATGAACTTGCCGATTGCGGGCACCCTCATCACCAAAACCGTTCTTGCCCGTTTCTGCAGCAGCTTCGCGCTTTCACTTCGCAGCGGCGTTCCGATCACAACGGGCCTGGCAACCGTGGCCATGGCAGTGGACAACGCTTACATGCGCCAGGTGATCGAGCGCATGAAGGAGGGCATCGAGCGTGGCGACAGCGTGTTGCGCAATGCGACTGAGGCCAGGATTTTCACGCCCGTCGTGCTCCAAATGATTTCCGTCGGAGAAGAGACCGGAGACCTCGACGGGATGCTGCAGGAGATCGCTGGGGTCTACCAGCGCGAGGTCGATTACCAACTCAAGAACCTGTCCGCGCAGATCGAGCCGATCCTGATCGTGCTGATGGGCGCCCTGGTTTTGTTGCTGGCTCTTGGGGTGTTCTTACCCATGTGGGACCTGGGCAGCGTGACTCAGGGCCATCGCTAACCATTGATCTGAACGACTGCCCATCCGTGCAGAAATTTTTTCCTTAACCATCGAAAGTGAGTGTTTAAATGTCGTCTAAGCCTATCAAGCAAGCTGGTTTCACGCTGGTCGAACTGGTGATCGTGATCTTGGTTCTGGGCATTTTGGCGGCCACCGCCATGCCGCGCTTCATGAACGTGAACACCAGCGCTTTCAAAGCAGCCGTTGCAGGCGTGGCCGGTGGCTTCGGAAGCGCTTTGCAATTGGGCCATGCTCAGTGGGTCGTGGGTGGCAACAACGGGACCGTGGCCAGCCTGGCTGGCTTTGGCGCTGGAAACGTCGCCTTCTCATCCAACGGCTGGCCGACCGACACGGCCGGTGCCACCTCGGTGCCTGCCAGTGCTGCGGGTGCAACCCAGTGCGCATCCATCTGGAGCGGCATCATGCAAAACCCGCCCAGCATCGCAACCAATGCGACCGGCTCTGACTGGTGCGCCGCCACCCCGACAGTTGCAGGGCAATGCACCTACATCTATCTGAAGGACAGCCCGTCCGCTTCGTCGTGCGCCACCACCGCGACCGGGGTCAGCCGGTACTTCACTTATGACTCGACCTCGGGCTCTGTTGCGCTGACCAACCCCTGAGTGTTTGTGAAGCGTTCAGCAGGTTTTACCTTGGTCGAACTGGTCGTGGTGCTGGTTCTGTTGGGCACTTTGGCCGCGATCGGGGGGCAGCAGTTCTTCAACCTGCAGAGCTACCGACAGCGTGCCTGGACAGATCAACTGACGATCACGGCCAGCTACGCCCGTGCTCAGGCCATTGCCAATCGATCCCAAAAGGTGCGGCTGGTGCTGGATGTGAGCCGTCTTCGCGCAGATTTGGCAGCCGACTGCAGCACATCGAGCGCCACAGCACTTGTGAACCCTGCTGGAAATGCTGACCTGAGTGTGACGGCTCCGGGTGGGGTCACCCTGGCCGTGGTGGGGCAGAGCCTGCCCTTCACGGTGTGTTTTGACAGCCAGGGCCGACCGCGCGACACCAGTTCAGCCAACGGCAGCTTGCTGACATCGGTAACCACTTTACAGGTGATGGCTGGCGGCAGCACCCCCACCAACACGGTCTACCTGGAGCCCCAGACGGGCTTTATCCACCCTTGAAACCACGCGCAACTCATTTTTTGGGGCGTCGGTTTCAGGATGGACTGACGCTGGTGGAACTGGTTGTTTCCATCTTGATTGTGGCCGTGGCTGTGGGCGCGATTCTCAGCGCTTTTGGTGTGGCCTTGCGGTACAACGCTGACCCTTTGGTGCGCAAACAGGCCCTTGCGATCGCCGAGAGCTTGCTTGAAGAGGTAAGTTCGCGTGCCTACACCGACCTTGATTTGCACAACCCAGAAGCCGGCATCCTCAACGGTATCGGGCCGGAGTCCGCCACGGGCGAAACGCGCACCTCTGCCACAACAGGCTTTGACAACGTGGATGACTATGACGGGTACAGCCAAACCGATGGGGTCACCGATGCTGCAGGCCATGCGCTACCTCTGGTAGGTCACTATGCCACCTGCGTGACCGTGCAGAACCCAGCCTCTGCCATTGGCGGTGTGCCCTCCGATCAGGTTTTGCAAATCGGCGTGTACGTTTTTGGCCCCGGCTCTCAAGTCTTTGACGGCACTTGCAATGCAAGCGCCATGGCGGCAGCCAGCCCGCTGGTGCACCTCAACGGCTACAGGATGAAGTATGACCCGACGCCTTGAGAACTGGCCGAGTGGGCGAAGCAGGGTAGGGGGGCTGCGTGCCCATGGCTTCACCCTGGTTGAGCTGATCGTGGTGATCTTCCTCACCGGCATTCTGGCCGGGGGATCTTCGGTGTACGTCGCCCGTTTGGTCGAGGGGTACATGAGCACGCAAAGGCGTGCCGAGCTGTCCGACACCGCCGACCTGGCGCTGCGCCGCATGGGGCGCGATATCAAGATGGCCTTGCCCATGAGTCTGCGCATCAGCAGTACCACAGGGGCCACCTACATCGAATTCCTGGCCACCAAGGCGGGCGGGCGCTACCAATACAAGCTCGCCTGCTTCAATGCCAGTTGCAACAGCCTGACGACGTTGGGCCATGTGAACGATGGCAGCTGGACTTTTGCGGCCAACAGCGATCGCTTGTCGCTCTGGAGCCAGGACTACGGGACGGCGCTGAACTGCGCTGCGGGTGACGTCAGCGCCTGGTGCGCGGGAACGCCGGGTGTGACGAACTGGGCACCCGTGATCACGGCATTCGGCAACTCGGGTAACGAACAGACGCTGAGTTTTGCGTCCACCAGTTTCAGTGCCATCGGGGACCAGCAAAGTGGAACCTTTCGGGTGATTGAGGGCCCGGTGAGCTATGTTTGCGACCCCACGGCGGGAACCTTGACCCGTTACTGGGGTTACGCCTTGCCCGAGCAAACCCAATGGACCGGCACGCCCCCGACGGGCGCTCAAAGTGCCGTGCTGGCCACACGTGTGACGGGCTGCCAGATCAATTACGACAGCAATGCCAGTGCCCAGCAGGGCCTGCTGGGGCGCGGTCTGCTGTCCCTGGGGCTGACGCTCTCGATGCAAAGCGAAACCATCTCTCTTGTGCAGCAAGTCCATGTCAACAATGTCCCCTGAACGGCGCAGCCGGCGTGCTCAAACTGGTTTCGCGCTCGTTGCCGCCATTTTTCTGTTGGTGGTGCTGAGCATGCTCGCCGCTTTCGCCACCTACTTTGTCAGCGTTCAAAGCAACACCGTGGTGCTGGACCTGCGCGCAGCCCAAGCCTTGGCCGCAGCGAACACCGGCCTTGAAATCGCGGCCTGGCAGGTCTTGCGCAATGGCAATACCTGCGCCAACACCACCACTCTGCCCGCGGGCACCTTGGCCGACACCCTGGCACCCTTCAACGTGACCCTGAGTTGCAGCAGCGAAACCCATCCCGATGACGGCACCGGTGTGCCCATGACGCTTTACTCGCTCACAGCAACTGCAAGCACAGGCACTGTGGGGCGCGACTATGTGGAACGCCAGGTGAGCGGGCTCTTGAAGAATTGAACATGACCAGGAATTCTATTTGGCTTGTCCGTTGGCTCGCGTTCGCCCTGGCATGGGCTGTGGCCCAGCCTGCTTTCCAAAGTGCCCAGGCTGCGACTTCAGCAACGCTGATCGCGCAGTTCCATTTCGAGGACAACGCAAAGTACTCGGGCACGCCGGGCGAGGTGGCTGACTCTGCGGGCTACACCGGAGGTCCCTTCAATGGGACAGCGATCGGAAGCACCATGCCAACGATGCAGCCCACCAATGCGGCACGCGCTGGCGACCCCGGAGCCTGTCTCAACGTCAGTTTGCCGAACAACCCGGCCATCGATGTGGCCGGGTTGCCCGTGTTGACCACGGTGGGTGCTGCCACCAGCGTGAGCTTCTGGATGTATTGGGATGGCACCAACGGTGTCATGCCTCTGGGCTGGGCGACCTATGACTTGTGGCTCAACGGCGGCGCCTTTGGATTCAACACGGGCGCCTTTGACATCTATGGCATCAGTTCCACCGGTCTGGCCAATGGTTGGCACCATGTGGCGGCGGTGTTCTACAACGGCAGCGTCACCGGCAATCAGCTGTACCTCGACGGCACCATCCAGACATTGAGCCAGCGCCTGGGTACCCCCTCGACCAGTGCGGCCGTGGTGCAGTCCACACTGCGCATCGGTGGGTGGACCAACAACACAGGTTATCGTTTCAGCGGCCGTCTGGACGAGTTGAAGGTTTTCAATGGTGCACTCACCGCGGCCCAGGTCACCAGCCTCTACACAGAGACCCACGCCTGCGGCCCAGTCGCCGAGTGGCGCTTGGATGAAATGTCCTGGAGCGCAACGGCGGGCGAGGTCCTCAACAGCAGCGACAGCAGCACAGGCGGCACCGCCAAGTTCAATGCAACTTACGGCAGCACCTTGCCCAGCACCAAGGCCGGTGGCAAGGTCTGCGGTCAGGGCGACTTTTCGGGCAGCGGTGATTTTGTGGATGTCGCGAACGCCACGGTGGACAGCATGGCGGGCAATTTGACGGTCATGGGCTGGATCAACGTCAACGACTTGTCCAGTTACCAGTATGTGTACTCGAACGCCAAGGACAATGCCGGACCCACACACGGCATGCAGTTGGCGGGGCGGTACGCGGGCTCCGCGCCGCAGTTTGACCTTTGGTTCAGTGACGGCAGCCATGCCACTGTCGCGGGTGGCACCGCCTTGGCCGTGGGCACCTGGGCCCACCTCGTCGGTACTTGGGATGGCACCACCCTCAATCTCTACGTCAACGGCAGCCTGGTCGCCAGCGATTCAAGTTTTGCGGGCAAATCCTATGTTGGCTCCAGCACCTACCCAGGGACCTTGGGGGCCATGGCCTACAACCAGGGAGCCTACGGTGCCAATGCTTTTTTGGACGAGGTCAAGGTCTGGAACCGAGCCCTGACGGGCAGCGAAGTCGCCTCTGTCTACGGCTATGAAAACATGGGCAAGCGCTGGAATGGCACAACGCCGGTTTGCCCCGCACCGGCGGCCTTGTTGGCTCAGTACCACTTTGAGGAGAGCACCGCGTGGAATGGAACCACCGGCGAGGTGAAGGACACAGCCGGTGCCAATGGGGGCCCCTACAACGGCACCCTGGCTGGGTCTCCAGCGGCCACGCAGCTCACGACCAGCCCGGCCCTCGCAGGCACACCAGGCACCTGTGCCTATGCGAAATTACCGGGCTCCATCTCCAACGGTGGACGCGTTGAGCTCCGGAACCTGCCGGTCAGCACCAAGGCCGGGGACCAGACCAGTGTCGCTTTTTGGATGTACTGGGACGGCACCAACGGCGTGATGCCCATAGGTTGGAATCTCTACGACCTCTGGATGGCTGGCAGCGTTATGGGCTTCAACACCGGGGCCAGCGATGCCTACGGCGTGAGCAACACCGGCCTGGCCAATGGATGGCACCATGTTGTGGCGGTGTTCTACAACGGCAGTGTCTTCAACAACCTGATTTACATCGACGGCGTGCTCCAGGCCATGCCGCTGACCAAAACCAGCCCCAATCTCGCCAACGCCTATGTCCAAAGTACCCTGAATGTCGGTGGTATCAGCAGCAACGCTTACTACCGTTTCAGTGGCTTTGTCGATGAGGTGCAGGTCTATTCTGGAACCCTGTACCCGGCCCAGGTCAAGGCCATCATGGCTCAGACCCACCCCTGCATGCCCATCAATGTGCCGGGCTACCTGAATGCCTTTGACACCAACACGGCGCAGGGAGCGATCACCGGCTCGATCAAAACCAAGGTGGCAGGCACGGCCTACACGGTTGATGTCGTGGCCTTGAATGCCAGCAAGACAGCGGTGGACACGAGCTACAAACAGGTGGTCAAGGTGGAGGTGCTGGCCAACGGCGCTGCGGGCACCTCGTTGGACAGCAGCAATTGCCCGGTGACCTACACGGTGTTGCAGACCACCACCGCCACGCTGGCTTCTGGGCGTGTCACCGTGCCTTTGCCGAGCGAGCCCAACGTGTGGCGAGATGCGCGCATCCGTCTGTCGTACCCGGCCACGGGAACGCCCAGCCTGGTGGCTTGCAGCACAGACAACTATGCCATTCGCCCGGCCAGCCTGAGTGTCCTGGCCCAGGACGCCGATTGGCAAACCGGCGGGTTTGCTCGTACCCTGAACGCCACCACAGCAGCTGCCACCCCGGTTCACAAGGCGGGCCAGCCGTTTGGCCTGGTTGTCACGGGGTACAACAGCTTGGGCACATTGACTTCGAACTACAACGGCGCTCCCATCGCAGCCAGTGTGACCTGTTCTCTGCCAGTGTCTGGCTGTGTCACGGGGACCTTCGCACAAGGCACGTTCAGCGGATCAGGTGGCACTGTGAATTCGACGGGTGCCACCTACTCCGAGGTGGGGGTGATCAGCCTGCAGCTGCAGGACGCCAGCTTTGCCAGTGTGGACACCAGCGACGGTAGCCTGACAGCCGATCTGACCGCCTATTCCAATGCGATTTCTGTGGGCCGATTCGTACCAGATCACTTTTCAGTCATCCCGGGCACGGTGACCCAGGGGTGTGCCATCTCTGGCAAAACTGCCTACACCTACCTGGGCCAAGACAGCTTGAGCACCCAACAGACCTTGTTTGCGCAAAACGCGTTGAACGCGACCACGCAAAACTACACAGGCACCTTGGCCAAGCTCATTTTGAGCAACTACGCCAACTACGGTTTCACAGCGCTTGGCATGCCCACTGGCTCAAGCTTGGGGTCAGGGGCACAGGCGCCGGTCGGCACTTGGCTGGCGGGCGTAGCGACCAACACCCAAGCCAACCATGTGGTGAGCAAACCTGCCTCGGTGATGGCCCCCGTCACCGTCTCGATCCTGGCCGCGCCTCTGGACAGTGATGGGGTCACGGTGGCCGCCCCCGTGACCGTTGCCAGCAACCAGCTGTACCGGTTCGGACGCCTGAAACTGGGCAATGCCTACGGCGCCACGTCGACAGATCTGGTGCTTCCGGTGACAGCCCAATACTGGAGTGGCTCAAGCTACGTCACCAATAACGATGATGGCTGCACCAGTTTCAGCAGCTCGGCACTCGGCTTTCGGAGCTACACCGCTGATCTGAGCACCGCCGAGATGGGCACTGCGCATTTACTGGGCAGCAGCTGGACCGTGATCCAAGGTGCGAGCACCATCAGGTTGTCCAGGCCCAGCGGGGGCGACGGTAAGTACCGTGGAAGCACCGACTTGTTCATCAACCTCGGATCGGACTCTGCTTGCACCACAGCCACGACCAGTTCAATGCCCTTGGCCTATTTGCAGGACAACTGGCCGTGGATGGGGGCCCATTGCGCCAACCCGATCGGGCGGGCAACGTTCGGCGTTGAGAAGCAAAAATTCATGTTCAGGCGTGAGGTCTTCTGACGGGGGCACGGTGGCCTCATCAAAATGATTTGATACGGCTCTTGGCCTCCCCGTTTCTTGATGCGTCAGCCGTCAGTGAATCTCCAGGCCGCACAGAACTCAGGTCCGAACGACCTCAGCAGCCCCTGCGTCATTCGGAAGCCGTGGGTGGCCAGGCAGTTGACGGCCACTGAATCAGATCAACTGCTCCTGCAGTGTGGGTCAGCTCTGTGCAAGTCTCAGAAAACCTGGTTCCTGCGACAGGGCTTGGTGATGAGCTTGGGCAGCCCCAGCCGATCCGGTCTCGAATACAGCCACGGTGGTGACCAAATTTTGGGCCTGTGCTTTGAGGCTGGCTGCAGCTGCAGCCATTTCTTCGACCAAAGCCGCGTTTTGCTGGGTTGCCCTGTCCATCTGGCTCACAGCATCACCTATCTGACCCACCCCCAGGTTCTGGGCGGCGCTCGCAGCGCTGATCTCTGTGACCACCTGGGTCACGCGGCCAATTGCATCAACGACTTCGTTCATCGTCTGGCCAGCCATGTCGACCAGGGCGGAGCCTTCCTCTACACGCTCGACACTGGCAGAAATCAAGGTCTTGATCTCTTTGGCTGCGGAGGCACTGCGCCCAGCCAATGCACGGACCTCCGAGGCCACCACGGCGAAGCCGCGTCCTTGCTCGCCGGCGCGCGCGGCTTCCACCGCGGCATTCAACGCCAGGATGTTGGTCTGAAAAGCGATGCCATCAATCACGCTGATGATCTCGTGGATCTTTTGCGACGAGTCCTGAATGCCCTTCATGGTACCCACGACTTGTGAGACCACCTCGCCACCCTTGAGGGCGACGCTGCGTGCCTCCTGAGCCATTTGATCGGCGTGTTTGGCGCTGTCGGAGTTCTGCCTGACGGTAGAGCTCAGCTCTTCCATCGAGGCGGCCGTCTGTTGCAGTGCGCTGGCCTGCTGCTCGGTGCGCACGCTGAGGTCATGGTTGCCCTGAGAGATCTCGGCGCTGGCCTGGGCCACAGAGTCAGCACCATCGCGCACCTGTGAGACCACCGACAACAAGCTGCTCTTCATTTCTGCCAAAGCAGAGAGCACCATCCCAGCTTCGTCTTTGCTTGAAACGGAAACTGCCTTGGTCAGATCACCACGGGCCACAGAATTGGCAGATTCGATCGCCTGCTGAAGCGAGCGGTTGATGCCGCGGATCAGAGCCACGCTCACAGCCAAGGCGAAGGCAGCGCCGCCAATGATCAGCAAGCCAGAGACCCACTTGATCCAGCCGTAGCGGTCCACCTGGCCGTCATATTCCTGCTTGGCAACGTCCAACTGCAACTGAAAGAGGTTGGCCGCATCGGATCGCAAGGTCGCTGAAATTGGCGAAATGCGCTGCTTGTAAATGGCGCTTGCTGTTTCGAGATCACCGCTCTTGATTGCGGCCAATGTGGGCATGAGACCTTCAGTGAAATACTTGCTCTGCGAGGCCTCATAGGCATCAGCAAGTTTTGCCTCTTCAGGGGTTAGATAGGTGGCCTTGTACTCGCCCCAGATCTTCTTGACTTCAGCCACATCGGTGTCGATTTCGGCCATGCGTTTACTGATGTTTTCCGGGCGCGGATCAATGATCATGTCCATGGTCAAGGTACGCGTCCTCGGGATCATGTAGTCGATATCGCCGAGTTGCTTGAGGCAGATCACGCGGTCTTCATAGATGGTCTTGAGCGCGTCGTTCGCGCTTGTGAGGCCATATCGTGCGATCAGGGAGATGGCTGCAAGGAGTGCAAACAGCAAGGCAATGATCGAAGTAATTTTGAATGAAATTTTCATATTGTCCACTTTTGTAAATGGCCGCTCATCTAAACAGCTTTTGGCCATCTCAAAACAAGCAAGTCAAAGCATTGGTCACAGATGGCAAATCGTGATCTTGGCTTCGTGATACTTAGGAAACCCAAATTGCATGTTCCCATGCGAACAACTGAAAAAAGCATGCACCAGTCGGGAATCAAGCACACTCAGAACCTGAGATCAACCTGATCACTTGATTTTGAATTAGAAGTTTGGACTGTATTTGAAGAATGCAGCGCCACAGGCACTTATAGACAACCTAAGCAATAAGCGACATTGATCGAGCGCATAGATTGGCTGGTACCCCGAAGTTCAGTTGAAGAGGGTACACAATCAGAAGGTTCGATGCTGGTCCACGTGCAAATTCAATAGGGGCGTCCACGCAAAACCTGCCCGATAAGCCGAAGCGGAAGACTATCACGCACGATTTTTAGTGGTTTAAAGGGGTTGGCTCAGATGGGTTCGAAGAATCATGAGCAAGATAAGAATTCCTGATTTAAAGGGGAAATACATTGTTTATGCGTGACTGCAGATGCATTCATCTAATTAACAGCCTGAATTTGGCAAAAAAATTGCGTCGCATTGCCATAGGCTAAAAGCAACTTGAAGAAGGTATCTGCACTGCTGCCTGCACTATTGAAAATCAGAGGGTGCTTATGAGTTTATTTCAGAATTTATCAGTGGCCAAGCGAATGGCCCTTGGATTCGCCGTCGTGTTGCTTTTGTCGATGGGGGTCATCGGGCTCAGCATCCATCGCTTGAACACTCTGGCAGATGCGGCCGAGGAAATGGTGAAGGTTCCTATCAAGGCTGAACGGCTGGTGAGCGACTGGACGCGCAACCTTCATATCGGCATTACCCGCACAGCAGCCGTAGCACGCAGCAATGATCCGTCGCTGGCCGTCTTCTTTGCGGACGATGCCAAGTCTTCATCGACTCGCTCCGGTAGAAGTCGCATGCAGCAAGGGCAGCACGTCGGAGGCGCGGGCCGTGTAATGATTGGGGTAGCCGCTTCGGGATAGCTTTTGGGCCCGGCCAGAGCCCACCAGGTCCTCAAACCCTAAGACACCTTCGACTCCCGCAGTTGCTTTACACGAAAGCCGAGTGTTGTGCTGAGACGCCTTGTTCACAGGTGTCCGGCAAGTCGTGCGGCGAGTCTGGACCAACTTGGCCTGCTGGAACCCATCAGAGCGGGTGAAGCCCAATCGGACGTCCCAGCTTTTGTTTTGTCAATCGAGCCGCCTCTGCAAAATCCATGGTGTCCAGGGCGCTTTCGAGTGATCGCCAGAACAAAGCAAGTTGTGGTTCACTGGTGGCCAGTTGCTCCAGCAGGTCAAACGCTTCAATGTCGGATGCTTCGAGTTGAATCAGTAGATTCTCAAGGGCTTCGCGCTGGCGATGACTCAAGCCGGATTTCGGGTCTGTGGACTCTGGTGGTGTGGAACGCTCGGTGTCCCTTGTCAGGTGATCAAACAGGGCTCGCATGGACTCGCTGGCCAAGCGTTCGAGTCTCTCCAGGTTCTCGGGCGAAACACAGATACCTCGCTTTGCCGCGGCCTCGAAATGGCCCGCAGTGTCGGCGAGTCGCAAGGCGCCCAACGTAGCAGCGACACCTTTGAGTGTGTGCAGCGATGGCCCTTGGTAAGCCGCGAGTTTGCTCGCGTCGTTCGAAGTGGGGTGGGGCGCTTGTATCAGGCCTCGAAGTAGATCCGGCAGCGTATTTTGCAGGTTCATGGCCATGCGTTCGTAAAGGGATTTGCTGTGCCCCATGCGTGCCAGGGCGGCTTTGACATCGAGCAAAGGCAGCGCTTCGGTTTCTCCTGTGTTTGTTTCCAAGGTCTGACCAGGCTCGGCGTGGACTGACTCGTTTGTCCTGGTGGTGCCGGTCCAGTACAAAAGTTTGTGCAGCAGGTCATCCAATGCGAACGGCTTGCCTATGTGGTCATTCATCCCGACCGCGAGACAAATTTCGCGATCACCCGCCATGGCATTCGCCGTCATGGCGATGATCGGAAGTTCTTCAGAACCGATGTGGAGACGGATTTGTCGAGCGCTCTCCAAGCCATCCATGACAGGCATCTGCATGTCCATCAACACGGCGTCATACGGATGAGGGCTTCGGTGCGCGCTCAGCACAGCCTCCAGACCCCGTTGTCCGTTTTCAGCCAGATCCACACTGGCCCCTTGAGCGCTCAGCAACTCTTCAGCCACTTGCTGGTTGATCGCGTTGTCTTCGACCACCAGCAGTCGCAAGTCGGTCAAGGGCCGCTGCGTTGCCATCTCACGCCTTGCATGTGCGTCAAACTGCACTTGCGCGGTCAGCTCCCAGGCCTCCTGGATCTGCCGGGCCGTGATGGGTTTCACCAAGTAGCCGTCGATCAGTGCCCTGACTTCAGGTGACTGCTGTTCCAGCAACTCGCGGCCGGCAGAGGCAACCATCAGGATCACGGGTCGGCGGACACCGGAGCGGGTCGTCTGGTTGAGCCCGGGCAGTCGGCGGATCTGGTCGGCCAATTGCCAGCCATCTTCATCGGGCAGTTCAGGGGACAAGAGGATGAGCTCAACCCGATCATCGGGGCGATTGCCATCGTCACTGTGGATGGCTTGCAAAGCTTGTATTGCAGTCTGTGCTGAGCTTGCCGCCTGAGCCTTCCAGCCGAGTTGGGCAGCCATCTTGCACAAAGACTTGCGTGATAGCGCGTGTTTGTCCACCACCAGCACTGTTTTTGCTGGCGCAGGCGTACCTGGAATTGGGGGCGGCTGCTGGGGCAGCAGCGGGCGGTCGAAAGGCAATTCAAATGAAAATAGGCTGCCCTGTCCCAGGGTGCTGTGCAGTTGCAGCTGGCCACCCATCAGCTCAATCAGGTGCCGGCTGATGGAAAGTCCAAGCCCGGTCCCGCCGAAGCGTCGTGTGGTCGAGGCTTCTGCTTGGATGAAGCCACTGAAAATTCGCTCCTGGTTTTCGGGGGCTATGCCGATACCTGTGTCTTCCACCTCAAATTGGAGCCAAACCTTAAGGTCGTCTGTGTCAGGCGGAGCCACACGCTGAAGAGGGCGGACTCGGATGATCACTTCCCCGTGGGGCGTGAACTTGACAGCATTGCTTCCAAGGTTCAACAACACTTGTTTCAAGCGGAGCCCATCACCCATCAAAGTGGCAGGCAACGCTGGGTCCAGATCGAACAGCAGTTCAAGCGGGTTGTTGGCGGCATGGACTGACAAAATGACGGACAGGTCGCGCCATAACTGCTCGAGCTCGAATGGCTGGGGATCGAGCGTCATTTTGCCGGCCTCGATTTTCGAGAAATCCAGGATGTCATTGATCAGGCTGAGCAACGAGCGAGCCGCCCCCGAAGCCTTGCTCACATAGTCCACCTGACGTGCCTGCAACGCTGTCCTGCTCAGGAGTGTCAACATGCCGGTTACTGCATGGATAGGGGTTCGGATCTCGTGGCTCATGTTGGCCAGAAACTGACTCTTGAACAGGCTGGCTTGTTCGGCCTGCTCTTTGGCCGAGCGCAGGGCGTCGGCTTGAGATTTGAGCAAGGTCACGTCAGTGAAGGCCACCACCACTCCGAATTCGTGGTGGGCTACCGGCATGGCGTCCACCGAAAACCAACGTTTTGGCGTTGCACCTCGATGTTCGAAAACCGCATCCCGAACAGGGGTGGATTCGGCCAGCGCATGAAACCAGGGCAGGTGCATTTTTGCGATGGGCTCCCCACTTTCGTTGTGAAGTCTGTCGAGTTCAAGCAGTGCCTTGGGGTTGTGGCCGGCGTCTCCACGCAGGTGAAAGAAATGCTCGAAAGCGGGGTTGTAATCCACCAAAAGCCCACGTGGGTCCGTGATGGCAATACCCAGCGGGAGCACCCTGTAGATGGCACGCAAGCGCGCTTCTTTGGCGCGCAGTTCATCTTCCTGGCGACGCCTGAGTGTCACGTCTCGGACCGCCCCGACCAAGGCCACCGGCACTCCGTCACGGAACTCGACCTCACCGGCCTCACGCACCCAAAGTGTCTCCCCGCGGGCACTGAGGAGGCTGCATTCGAGATCCCATTGCGGGGCATGGGTCGATTCCCCATTCAGGAAGGACTGAAAGGTATGTCGGAGTGATGGCGAGTCTGCCGAATAGCCATCCAGCGCTTCAGTCAGACTGGGCTGATGATCAGGGGCGACCCCGTGTATCTCGCAGGTTTGTGCCGACCAGATCACCTCATGGGTTAACAGGTCGATTCGCCAGGCCCCCACGCCAGCCATCCGCGCGGTACGTTCCAATCGTGCTTCGCTGACCAGCAGTTGATGTTGATCGAGCTTGCGTCGGGTGATGTCAGAGCCGATCCCGATGTAGCCTGTGAACAAGCCCAGCTCATTGAAAAGCGGCTCGCCGCTGACGGACCAGAACAGATCCTGCCCATCAGGCTGTGGAATGCGGTATTCGAAGTCCTTGAAGCGCTCCCGGCGTTGCAAGGTGGCGCGATGGTCTTCCCAGCTTCCGACGAGGGGTTCCCCACCGAGCTCCCAGCGTTGTCTGCCCAGGGCCCGCAGATCCAGGTCTTGCAGCAGCCCGGTCGAGCCGCCACTGAAGCGGATGAAACGCAGGTCCTTGTCGAGCTCCCAAAACCATTCAGCCGACAGGCCTGAAAGCAGTTTCGAGCGTGACTCGCTGGCCCGCAATGCGACCTCGGCCTCTTTGCGCCTTGAAATGTCTTGGCGTGTGCCGTACATCCATTGGGCCGGATGCCCTTCTTCAGGGCTGCCCAGCTGCCCCCGATCCAGCACCCAGACCCAGTGTCCATCCCGGTGGCGAGCGCGCACCTCAACGTTGAAGTAGTCGCTCAGCCCCGTTGTGTGTTGTGTGAACGCTCGATGCAGCGCCTCCTGATCGAACGGGTGTACCCAGGCAATCCAGGTGTCAATCGAAGGCGACGGCAGGTCTTCAAGTTGGTATCCGCAGATCTTGGCCCATCGTTCGTTGAAGGTGATGGCTCCGCTCGGTAAGTGCCACGCCCAGGTTCCGGCGTTGGTCCCTTTGAGGATATTGGACAGGCGTGCTTTTTGTGCTTCCAGCTCGAGCTGGGCTGTCTTTATTCGAGTGATCTCGTGCCGGATGGCAATGTACTTCTCTGGACGCCCATCGTCTCCCATGAACGGTACGATGGTGGTGTCTAGCCAGTAAGGGGCGCCGCTTCGGGTTCGATTGCAAATTTCACCGTGCCATATGCGTCCTGAGGAAATTTCGCGCCAGACATCGCGCCAAAAATCTGTTCTATGGTGGCTGGAGCTGAGTATCTTATGACTGAGCCCCAAGATCTCGTTCAGTGCGTAACCCGAGGACTTCAGGAAGCCATCGTTGACATCAATGATCGTGCCGGACGCATCGGTCACCGAGTAGATACAGGCCACACGCACGGCTTGAATCAGACGTTCATGATCCCGCAGAGCGACTTGCAAGCGGTGTGTGGCGATGTGGGTCGCTGTGATGTCGCGGGCCACGAGCATCATTGGGGGTTCAAGAGCCGTGGTGGGTGGGAACGTCTTCAACTCCAGCTCCACCCAGCAGGGTGACCCACTCTGTTGCCGCAGAGCAAGGGTGAATTGACTGCTGACGTGCATTTCAATGGCCGTTTGAAGCTGACCGGGCATGCCAGGCTCAGATGGCTCAGGGCAGAGCACTTCAGGCAACTTTGTCCCGACGACCTCTGCAGAGCTTCGTTCAACGAGCTGCAGAAAGCTGTTGTTGGCCCACTGGACGGTGCCATCTTTCTGAATCAGGGCTACGGCATCCCGAGTGACACGCGTGACCTGTGCCAGTAAATCCAGTTCTTTCTGTTGTTGCTGAACCAAGTCGACCATCGTTCGCCAACGCATCTGTGCTTCTCGTTCGTCGGTGACATCGAGCCCGATGAGCATGAACCCGCTGAGCTCCCCTTGGTTGTCGCGCAGCGGTTGAACCTCTGTATCAATCCATCGGATACGCTGGTCACGGGTCAGGTTGGGTAGGGTCACCCGACAGGCTTGCTCGTGGTGCACGGCCGTCAGCAAGTCTTGCAGCTCGGCTGGGGTTTGGTCCGGCGGGCCAACAAACTTATGCGGCTCACAACCCAGTACTTCGTCGTTCTGGTACCCCATGATTCGGGTGAAGCCATCATTGGCCCAGGTGATGCGCCAGTCCTTGTCGGTCATCAACACACCGCTGGTGGTTCGCTCGGCGACCCGCGCAAGTTGTTGTACCTGCAGGCTCAGTGTCTGAGCCAAGGCTAACGCTCTGACCCTGCTGGAGCTCAGCAGCCATATCGAAAGGCCCAGCATCATGCTGAATGCGAGCCCAACCCCGCCCAGGACCAGTGTCAGGCTGTGATCAATCAATTCTTCAAAGCGAGCGGTGCTGTCGATTCGCAGCCCCAACTGCTGCCCAGGCAGGTTCAGCTTGCGCACGTAAGGAGGGCGCGCTTCTGCGGGGGCGAGCCCCGCTTCGTAAAGGGGGCTGGTATCGCCCTGTTCTGTCGAAATGCGCACATGCAAAGAGGCGTCCAGCAGACTCGGACGACCTGTGGCCATCAGGGTCTCCAGTACGATAGGCGCGTAGACCAAGCCCATCAGCGCAGCCCTTCGCTGCTCAACCGTTTCAGTTGGCGCACCCGGGCGATAGGCCGCGATCAAAAGTAAAAAGCCGGCTCGTTTTTGAGGATCTTGACGCAGTTGAAGCGCCTCTGAAAGAACGGGCAAACCGGTGTCGACTGCCTGCTGTACACCCCGCCGTCGACGCTCGTCTCCGCTCAGATCCAGGCCCAGTGCACCTTGGTTGTCTTGTGTTGGCTCGAGGTATCGGACCACCCACAGATCCCGTCTTTCTCCGTCTGTTTGAACCCGGAAACTGGGCGTTCCATCGGCTTGTCGCGCCGCTTCATAGCCTGGAATGTGTTCCCGTTGCAAAGGCTCGATCAAACCGATCCCCAGCACGCCTGGAAAATCTTCTTTCAGTTTGTAGGCCTGGACGTGCCGTGAAAATGCGGCACGGTCAAGGTCACCCCGCGCCAGCAAAGTGCCCAGCACGCCCCGTAAACTTTGAACGGGCAGGCTGAAGCGGTGCTCCAACTCTTGCTCGATGCGGTGGGCTTCTGTTTCGAAGCGGCTCTGCTGACGGGCCTCCTGGGCATGCCAAAGCCCGGTGCATGCCAGGACCGTCAGCGCGCAAGCCAACAATGTCACCAGCCCGGCGATCCACTTTGGCGACCTGAGCAGGCGACTCCTTGCCATTTCCGATGACACGTGGGTACTCATGCTGGTGCGGGGATCAGTCGTCGAACTCTCTGCTCCTGACCACGCCAAGTCTTAGCACTGGCTGGCCGATCAGATCAATGATGGTCGCGCCAATCGGCATCTGCACCCTGGGGCAAAGCCAATGTGCCCCTTTTCGGAAGGACTGCCTCGTCTTGTACCTGTTGACGGATCTGCCGGATGATTTGAGTCAGCGCGTTTCCTGTTCTGATCAAGGGCGCTTCGTGACTGAGCTGTTGCTGTGCCATGGCGGATTGCCCCTGGTTGATCAACTCGGCCACTTTGCCGGCTTCCAGATGGAAGTTGCGGTGCTGTTGAATCAGTTGGGAGAACAAAGGCAGGCGTCCCCAACGGGCGCCGCCAGCTCCATAGACCCACTGCCCCAACTCGCAGCAATCGTCGCGCCTGGCAAGTTCAACGTCCATCTGCAAAGAGCGTAAAGCAGCGTTGCGCAATTTGATGCGCCACTGCTGATGCGCCTCCAGAACGCGGTCAAAGTCAATGTCGGCGGGGGCGTCCTCCTCATCGCCGCCATTCATTTGACGCCGCAAAGCCACCGCATCTTCTTCTGCCAAAGTTTTGTCTTTCGCCGTCAGCTTGAAGACGCGGATGGTGTTGTGCACATGGGCCACCTGCCTGTCCAGTGATTGGGCGGTGGCCGCCAGCTCTTCAACCATGGCCGCGTTCTGTTGCGTGATGCCATCAAGATCCGAGACGGCTTGATGGATCTGCGTGATGCCCAATTCCTGCTCGTGGCAGGCGGTTTGGATCTCCTGCAACAGCGAGGAGACCTTGGCCACTGCCGACAACGACGCCGCCATGCGCTCCTGGGCTTCCACGGCAATCTGGGTGCCTGCCTCCACCCGGTTCTGGGAGGTCACAATCAGGTCGCGTACCTCACGAGCGGCCTGAGAGGTGCGCTGCGACAGGGCCCGTACCTCTGAGGCCACCACGGCGAAGCCCCGCCCTTGTTCACCAGCACGAGCTGCCTCGACGGCAGCATTCAATGCAAGAATATTGGTCTGAAACGCAATCTCCTCAATGATTTGCAGGATGTCGCCGATGCGGCGCGACGCTTCTGCAATCGACTGCATGGTGTGGCCCACTTCGGTCACCACCTTTTGGCTCGACTCCGAGGTCTGTGCGGCTTCATGGGCCAACGCCACGCCTTCAATCGCTCGTTGCGCGGTTTGTCGAACGGTGCCAGTGATCTCTTCCAGTGAGGCGGCCGTCTGTTCCAGACTACTGGCCTGATGCTCGGTGCGCGAGGACATGTCCATGTTGCCGGCTGCGATTTCTTGGGTGGCTCCGCGCACATTCGCGACCTCATGCCGGGTGTCCCGTACCACGGTGCGCACATTGACTGACAACTGGCTCAGTGCCAGTTGCAGGTGTGCCCAGTGGCCCTCCATGTCCACGCTCACCTGTTGGGTCAGGTCCCCGGCTGCCAGCAGGTTGGCCGTGTGCACCATGCGTTTCAGCGGTGCCGCGAGCAGGCGCCACGTCAGCGCACAAGCCCCGGCCCAAGCCGCCGCGCCGATCAAGCCGAGGGCCGGTGTGGGCAGGCTCAGGGAGTATCCCAGGCCCAGCAGAAGTGGCGGCGTCGCAACCAAAATCGACATGCGTCCCGCTGACCCGAGGCGCGTCAGCCTGCCGATCCGGCCCAGGGCGGATTGATCCTGCAACTTGCCCTTGTTCAACGCCCACCGAAGCCGTGCCTGTCCTGCTTCCCCGCGCATCGTTTGGTACAGCTTTTCACCCGCCGCGATCTCTTCGGCCGTGACGCTCGAGCGCACAGACAGGTAGCCGACGATGCTGCCGCCACTGCTCACCGGCGTTGCATTGGCGCGCACCCAATAGTGATCACCATTCTTGCGCCGGTTCTTCACGAGTCCGGTCCAGGGCAGGCCTCCCTGGATGGTCTTCCACATATCGCGGAAGGCTTCGGATGGCATATCGGGGTGGCGTATCAGGTTGTGCGCCTGGCCTAGCAATTCATGGCGCTGGTAGCCGCTGGCCATGATGAAATTGTCATTGCAGTAGGTGATGCGGCCCTTCAGATCAGTCACAGAGATGAGGGTCTGATCCGCCGGAAACTGATAGAGCTTGCCGGTCACAGGTTGATTGTTTCGCATGGTCAGTCCAGTGTTGTGAGTGCCGGTTTCAGGCGTGCCAGAACCGGGCCGGTCAACCCAGCCCCAATTTTTGCAAGGTACTCTGGAGCTTTTCAGCATCCAGTGGCTTCACAAGCACCGCATCTGCACCTTCCCTGAGGTAGGCCTCAGCGTCCTCTGGCAAGTCGTTGCCTGTGACCAGAATCACGGGCGTGTGCTGAGGGCTGCTGCGTTCGTCTGCTCTGACCTCGCGCAGCACGGAGACGCCGTCCAGTTGCGGCATCACGACATCCAGCAGTAGCAAGTCGAAACTGTGTTGGCGCCAGGCTTGCAAGGCTTGTGCGCCATCCTTCGCCGCCACCCCGCCATGCCCCAAGGTGCGCAGCACTTGCACGGCCACCCGCAGGTTGATTGGCTGATCATCGGCAATGAGCACATGTAATTTCTGCCTTGAGGTCACGTTGACTCCGCTCTAAATTGCCTACCGATGACTGTACAACTCAAAATCAAGTACCTTTCTCATTATCTTCAAAAGAAAAAAGCATGAGAAAAGGCGAGCATGGATTTGATATTTATTTCGCAGTCCAGAATTAACGTCCAGCTGCACTGATTTTTTGTCCGTGCACAAGAAATACTTAAAATGGGAACGCTACGCCAAAATTTGGCTCATTGAATCCTTCTGTTGAACCAGAGCGTGTCTTAAAGATCGGTGCCCGAAAAAATCGGCTCGACCGATCTTGATTGATCAAGCATCTCGAGATGAAACTCCTGCCCCTTTACATCTGGTTTCGAGCAGAGTAGATGACTGGTATTTTCTCGAAAATTGTCCTCGCGAACTTGCGCCACCACCTGCGCGTACTATTGTCTGCGGCGGCGACATACCAAGTGTGCCCAAGCTTGCTGAGTACACGAGCGTCTTCACCACAAACATCAGCAATAATAAGCAACGAAAACAAGAATATCAAAATATCATTCGCACCCGACGAATCGAGCTCTCACAACTAACAGACTGCGTAGCCACCGACACTGACACGTCAATCGACATGCGAAAGAAATCAGAGGTGAGTGTGTGTCCACCCTCCAAGGTTGCATGTCGCCTCGTTTTCGAGATTGCCACCACTTAATTGGGTAATGCCAGCTGAAACGTGATATGGAGGAGTTTTTTGCAGCCTGCTAGGACTTTTTCAGATCCTCGTTGCACATACCACGCGCCTCTCAAGGCAGCCCCAGAAACCACTCAGACATTCGCCGGACACTTGCGCTCGCCAGCGCAAAAAATGACCCTTCAATTCGTAGCGCAATATTTCGCAAGATGCGCAACTCCAGCCAGCCACAGTGTTTTACGGCAGTGCAAGATACGTCTTGGTTACCAATGGTCACAATTTACGGGCTAACCGCTTTTTAGATTCGGTGTCAATTGGTTGGATACGCTGATAAAAATATTAAGACTCGCCCGAGCACTTCACTTTTAAACGCTCAAATCCTGCATCAATCAGTTGATTTTTTCATTGAAGCTACCCGCAGGCAGTTGCATGCCCAACAACGATCAGCGACTCGATTTCGGAACAGACGCGTCTCCATGAGAAATAATTTTTCAAGACAGCACTGTCGGGCCGAGTGGCTGGAGTTGTATGGGGGCTGAGATTCACATGAACTGTGTGAGATCGTTAATGCCATCAAGCCCTGTGCTCGCCTGGAGAGCACGGATGGCGCCACATCAATGGGTAAGCAAACACGTTCAGGTCAAGGCTTTCGGGGGATTCACCCTGATCGAGCTGATGGTCAGCGTGGCCATTGTGGCCCTCATGATTGGGTTGGCTGTTCCGTCGTATAGGTACTCCATCAACAGCAGCCGCATTTCCAGTGACTCTGATAGCCTGCTCAGTGCTCTACAGCTCGCTCGGACAGAAGCCATTCGACGAGGTCTTTCCGTCACCGTCTGCGGCAGCAACGCCACCGGAAGCGCCTGTTCGGGTAGTAACAACTGGAAGACAGGCTGGTTGGTCTTTGTCGATCTGAACAACAACGCGTCCTATGACGCCGGTGACACCCTGGTTCGCCGGCAATCGGCGCTGACATCCGCCAACGCAGTCATCGCGGACAACAACACAAGCGCCGTGCGCTTCAACCGTGAGGGTATTGCCTCGGGTTTGGCTAATGATCCAGTCACCGTGACCTTCAGCCCGCCCACAAACAGCAGCACCCAGAAACGTTGTCTCGTCATCAGCATGGCAGGCCGGATGCTGATCCAGCGCCCCGCTCAGGGAGCCTGTTGAGATGGTCTCACCTGCGTCTGGCCAGCCGCTGAAAAGCCCGGCAAAGGGTTATGCCCTGATCGAGGTCATGATCTCCTTGGTGATCGTGTCGGTCGGTTTGCTGGGCATTGCCAAAATGTTTGCCTTGGCCCTTGGAAATACCCAAGTGTCAGGCAGCCGCGCGCTGGCGGCCATTTATGCGGGCAGCCTGTCGTCGGCCATGCACGCCAATCGCGCTTTTTGGCAGAAGGGGTTGGCGCCGGCCAGCGTCACAGTCACGGTCACCCCGACCACGACCGCCTCCTTGAGCGACAGCACGCTCAACAGCCAGACTGCCCTTTGCAGCTATGACGCTACAAAGAGCCCCAACCCGTACTGCAATCCGGCAGAGTTGGCCAGCGCTGACCTGAAGACCTGGGGAAACAGCCTGAAACCATTGCCCGGCGGCACAGGCCTGGTCAACTGCACGACCGTGACCAGCGTGCCCATCACCTGCACGATCACCATCACCTGGAACGAGAAATACGCAGGCTTGAACACCAGCACGCTCGACGCCAGCCAGCAAAGGGCCACCAAGACGCTCACCACGGTGGTCCAACCATGAGACCGATGCCACACCCTGCACACCGCAGACAGGCCCAACAGGGGTTCAGCCTGTTGGAGACCTTCATCGGCATCACGATCGGCCTGTTCATTCTGGCCGGGCTGATCACGGTGTTCAGCACCACGCTGCGGGTGTTCTCCGAGCAATCGAGCATGAGCCGATGGCAGGACAACGAACGTACCGCCATGCAGATGTTGACCACGGTGATTGAACATGCGGGCTACTACTACAACCCGCAAACCCAGCTCAAAGCCACGGCGTTTCCGACACAAAACCTGACGCTGGACACCACGCAGGTGATTCAATTTATAGCCCCAGGCCAGGTCATCACCGGCGACACCATCAGCGGTATCTTCATCGTGTTGGTCGATGCCAGCAGCGGCGCTACCACGGTGTATTACCTGGACACAGGCAGTGGCTCCGGCAGCGCTAAAAATGGCATCTCTTACGTCACACCAGCCGATCTCGATGGAGATCACATCACTGATTATGTTTACGCTGGCGACATCAATGGCAATGTCTGGCGCTTTGACCTGACCAGCGTCGATCCAAACAGTTGGATCGCCTCCAAGTTCGGCCGGTCTGTGGCAACGCCCTTGTTCAGTACTCCCAACTCGCAGCCGATCTCGACCAAGCCTGTGGTGGCCATCGTGCCAGCGAAGTCAGGCAACCCCCGGGTGATCGTCTCCTTCGGCACCGGCAAGAAGACCCCGCAAACCACCAGCTCGGCATCAGCGTACGCCAGTGGTACCCAAAGCCTCTATGGCGTGTGGGATTGGGACATGGGCAGCTGGAACACCAAGACCAAAACCAATGCGCCGATGAACACCCTGACAGGCACGGTGACACTCAGCACCAGCAATCTGCAGGTGCAAACCGTGTCCGTGATCAGCACGGCAACCAGCCTGCGAACGGTCTCCAACACGGCCATCTGTTGGCAGGGCTCCAGTGACTGCGGCTCGAACAACACCCGGTATGGCTGGTACCTGAATCTGCCCACCAGCAGCGAGCAGGTGATTTACAGCCCAGTTCTCTACCAAGGTGCGTTGATCGTGAACACCACCATTCCAGCCAACAACACACCCTTGAACTGCGGCAGCGACCTCGACTCGGGTTGGACCATGGCCATCTCGATCGGCTCAGGCGGCTCGTTCGCCCAGTCATTCTTTGCAGACAGCACAGGCAAATTTGTCAATTACGCCGGAACGGTGGTCAGCGGCATGCAATTGGCTGCCGTGGGCAGCCCATCGGTGGTCACCGCCGGCCCCACCGGGGGTAGCCGATCTCCCTATCTCGTGAGTCAGACCAGCTCCGGTACGGGCGATGTACACAAGATCAATCCCCCTGGCGGCACGACAGGCGCCCGGATCACTTGGCAACAAATCCGCTGAACATGCACACGATCTCACACCCTGCCCAGGCTCCGATGCGGCAGCGCAATCACGCGTCCAGCTCGGGCTTCACTTTGATTGAATTGATGATTGCTGTGGCCGTCTTGGGGCTGCTGACGGCCTTGGCCTTGCCCGCGTATCAAAAGCAGATCCTCAAATCGCACCGAACCGATGCCAAAGCGGCACTCCTCGATCTGGCTGCCAGAGAGGAGCGTTATCGGAGCACCAATCAAAGCTACACGAACGTGGGCACTGCGCTGGGTTACAGCAGCAATTTTCCAATCAGTGTCCCGTCATCCGGCAATCCAACCTACACGCTCATCGTGAACATGGTCGCGGGCGGGGGCTCCTTCATTGCGACGGCAACCCCATCCGGTGCGCAAGCAGGTGACAACTGCGGCAGCTACTCCATCACGGACACCGGCGTTCAGTCTGCCTCTCAATCAAATTGCTGGTGAATTTCTGATCGTTGAGCACCCCACGTCATGAGCACTATTTTTGACGCCCCAAACACGCCAGGTCATCCTTCGTTGACGTACTTGCACAGCTTGTTGCGCACCATGGTTCAAGCGGGTGGCACCGACCTTTTCGTCTCGGCCGGCTTTCCGCCTTCGATGAAGGTCAATGGAGAACTGCAGCCCTTGCAATCCATCCGACTGCAAGGAGACCACACCCAGCAATTGGCCACGGCACTGATGGACGCCCGACACCGGCAGGAATTTGATCAGGAGATGGAGGTCAATTTCGCCATATCGTTGCCTGGCCTGGCCCGCTTTCGGGTCAACGTGTTTCGCCAACAGCGCCAGGTCGGCTTGGTGATTCGAACCATTCCGAACGAGATCCCTGAGATTGAGAAGCTGGGTCTGCCCGACATCTTCAAGACCCTTTCTCTCGAGTCGCGTGGCCTTGTTTTGTTGGTAGGGGCTGCCGGTTCGGGCAAGTCGACCTCGCTGGCGGCCATGCTCCACCACCGCAATTGCCACTCCAAAAACCACATCGTGACGGTGGAGGACCCTGTCGAGTATGTGCACACCTCCATCTCCAGCCTGGTCACACATCGGGAGATCGGGATCGACACCCATTCCTGGCATCACGCACTCAAGAACGCGTTACGGCAAGCCCCTGATGTGATCCTGATAGGCGAGATCCGCGACGCAGAGACCATGGAACAGGCCATTTCGTTTGCAGAGACCGGTCATTTGTGCCTAGCCACCCTGCATGCCACGAGCGCGAGCCGCAGTTTTGACCGCATCCTGAACTTCTTTCCAGAAGAGCGCAGGCAGCAAATCTTGATGGATCTGTCGATGAACCTCAACGCCATTGTCTCGCAGCGACTCGTGCCTCATTCACAAGGTCAGGGCCGCAGGGCTGCAATCGAGATCTTGCTCAACACCCCCACCATGGCTGAAAAAATCTATCGAGGAGAGTTTCATGACATCAAGGCGGTGATGAGCAAATCGCGCAACGTCGGCATGCAATCGTTCGACGACGCGATTTTTGACCTGTATGAGTCGGGACACATCAACTACACCGACGCGCTTCGGTATGCCGACAGTGAAAATGAAATGCGCTTGGCCATCAAATTGCGCAGCTCGCGCCCTACGGTGAGCAGTTTGCCTGACCTGTCAATGATCAGCCTTTGATGTGATGGTGTTTTCTTGATGAAAATTGAATAGGGAGACTCTGCAAAACCTCTGTGCCCCGATCGAGATTTGGGCTCGAACATCGAACAAGATTAAGCAGATCACGCTTGGCCTTGACCCACTGCCCAAGAAGACCCGCAAAGAAGTCTTTCTCGACGAGATGAACCAGGTAGTGCCCTGGTCGGTGCGTGTGACGATGATCCAGCCGCACGCACGGGGTGCTCGTCAGGCGTTGGGCGGGGGCCCGCCGTTTGCAGTGGAAACCATGCTGCGCATCCATCGGCTGCAACTGTGGTGGAACCTGAGCGACCCGGCCATGGAAGTGGAGCTGCATGAGCGCCCGCTGTACCGGCGCTTTGTGGGTTTGGAGGCAGCAGCCCGGCTGCCCGACGAAATTTGAACCACACCAGGGCACGAGAAGCGGGTGAGGGCGGGGGCGAGGGCGAGGGCAGTACAGCCATGGGCCGCACTCTAGCGGCTCCCGGCGCGGGCTTGTGGCGCACCGCGCAATGCCCCCAGGGTGGGCTCGTGCATGTCCGTCAGTGGGCCGGTCTTTCTCTGCGGCGAGCCACGTGCGGCTTCGTACAGACGGCGCAGGCCCCTGGCCCTTCCAATGGCCTCAGTCCCCACCCGCCACCCTGCGCGATGGGCCCGGCTTCCCAACTCAGGACCTCATCATGTTCCCTACCCCGCTTTCGAAAATCTCCGTGGCTGCCTTGCTTTGCCTGGGGGCCTTCACCCTTGCGCCATCTGGCCTGGCGCTGGCCCAGGTGGCTGGCAGCACGACCACCCTGGACACCCATGTCTCTGAAACGACCCAGGTGGCCATGGGCTGGAGCGTGAAGAAGACCCTCATGGGCAAGAACCTCTACAACGACGCTGGCGACAAGGTGGGCAAGGTCGAAGACCTGATCATCGCGCCGGACCGCAACGTGTCCTACCTCATCATCGGTGCAGGTGGTTTTGTGGGCATCGGCCGCCATGACGTGGCCATTCCCACCTCGCAGGTGCAGGACAAGGCCGGCAAGCTGGTGTTGCCCGGCGCTACCAAGGACAGCATCAAGGCCCTGCCCGAGTTCACTTACGCCACCGACACCAGCAAACGCGACCAGTTCGTGGCCGCGGCTGACCGCGACATCGCCAAGGCCAAGGTCACGCTGAGTGATCTGGAGAAGAAGGCCGGCAATGCCAGCGCCGAAGCCAAGGCCAAGATGGATCTGCAGGTCACCGCCCTGAAGGAAGACATCCAGTCGGCCGAGGCCAAGCTGGCCGAGCTCAAGCAGGCCTCAGCCGTGCATTGGCGCGATTTCGAGACCAATGTCACCGCCGCCACCCAGCGCCTGCGCAAGTCGGTCGACAAGGCCCTGAGCTGAAACCTGTCCGCACACCCCAAGCCGAACCGAGGTTCCCATGAACAAACTGCTGGTCGCAATCTTTGACAACGAGGCGGCTGCCGACGCGGGGCTGCAGGCCCTGCGCCACCTGCATGCGGCAGGCGACATCACGCTGTACGGCACGGGGGTGGTGGTCAAGGACGCCACGGGCCGCGTCAGCGTGCGCGCGCCGCACGAGTCGGGCTTGGTCGGTACGGCCACCGGTCTGGCGGTGGGCAGCCTGATCGGCCTGCTGGGTGGGCCGGTGGGCGTGGCCCTGGGCGCTGTCACCGGCACGGTGCTGGGGGCGGTGCGCGACTTCTGGGCCTCGGGCGTGGGCCTGGATTTCATCGAAGACGCCGAGCACAAGCTGCAGCCCGGCACGGTGGCCCTGGTGGCTGAGCTGGAGGAAGAGCGCGTGGCCCCCATTGATACCGCCCTGGAAGGCCTGGGCGGCCGGGTGAGCCGGCGCAGCCGCAGTGCAGTGACCCAGGCCCAGTTCGAGCACGACATGGCCAGCCTGAAGTCCGAGATCCGCGAGCTCAAGGCCGAGGCCGGCGCAGCCCGCGGCGACCTCAAGACCCGGCTGCAGGCCCATCTGGCCCAGCTCAATCTGCAGCTGGATACCCTGGTGCACGCCGCCGGCCTGCAGGTGGACCGGCTGAAGGAAGAAGCCGACGCCAAGGCCGAATCGCTGCAGCAGCAATGGACCGAGTCCAGTGCCGAGGTGCAGCGCACCATCGAAGAGCGCATGCAACGCGTCAAGGGCGGCTACCACAGCCGGGGCTTGCAACTGGCGCAGGCCTGGAACCTGGCCAAGGAAGCGCTCACGCCCTGAGGCGTGCTGCGCAGCCGTCGTTGGCCTCTCATGATCCGAGCACACCCGCTGTCTCTGAGGCTGGGCTCCAGGCTGCTGCTGAGCATCAGTCTGTTGGCCGGCTGCGCGGCGCCCCAGCCGCCGGGGCCGGTGGCCACGGGCCTGCAACTGCCGCAGGACTGGACCGATGCCACGGCGCCGCGGGCTGGCGCGAGCGCGCTGGCCGCCTGGTGGGAGCGCTTTCACGACCCCTTGCTGGCCAGTCTGATTGAAGAGGCCCTGCAGGCCAATACCAGCGTCGAATCGGGCCGCCAGGCCTGGGCTCAGGCCCGTGCCTTGTCCGAGGTGGCGGCGGCCGGCCTGCGCCCCAGCGTGCAGGCGGTGGCTTCGGCCCAGCGCAACCGGGTGGCGGGCAATTCGGGCAGTGCCTCTGGCTCTGGGGGGAGCACCGTCAACACCCTCGGCGCCGGCTTCGACGCGAGCTGGGAAACCGACCTGTTTCAACGCCTGCATGCCGCCGCTGCCGCCGCCGGCCTGGACGCCCAGGCCAGCCAGGCCGACCTGGGCGCCTTGCAGGTGACCCTGGCGGCCGAGGTGGCGGTCGACTACATGCAGCTGCGCAGTCTGCAGGCGCGCTGGGCCATCGCCCAGGCCAATGGACAAAGCCAGCAGAACACTTTGCAGATCACCCGCTGGCGCCAGCAGGCCGGACTGCTCACGGTTCTGGAGCTGGCACAGGCGCAGACGGCGGCCTTGCAGACCCAGGCCTCGCTGCCGCCGCTGGCCAGCGCAGCCACCCAGATGGAGCACAGCCTGGCGGTGCTCACGCACCGCGCACCCGCCGCCTTGCACCTGCGCCTGAGCCCGCCCGGCCCCACCCTGGCGGCGCCCGAGGCATTGGTTCTGGCCTTCCCGGCCGAGACCCTGCGCCAGCGTGCCGATGTGCGCGCTGCCGAGTTGCGCGTGAGCGCGGCCTACCAGCGCACGGTACAGGCCGATGCCGCGCGCTACCCCGATCTGCAGCTCAGCGGCAACCTGGGCCTGAGTGCGCTGGGCTGGGCCGCGCTGGGCCGCAGCTCGGCCGGGGTGTTCGGCCTGCTTGCCAGCGTGAGTGTGCCGGTGCTCGATGGCGGTGCCGCGCGCGCCCAGTTGCGCGCCCAGCAGGCCGCCCTGCAACAGACCGCCGTGCAGTACGACGCCGTGGTGCTGACCGCGCTGGCCGAAGTGGAGGATGGGTTGGTCTCGCTGCGCAGCAACCGCGAGCGGCTGCGGGGGCTGCAGGAGGCCGAGCAGGCCGCCAGCCACGCAGCCCGGCTGGCCCGGCAGCGCTTTGCCAGTGGCCTGGTCGATTTTCAGGTGGTGCTGGAGACCCAGCGCAGCGCCTTGCTCACGCAAGACGCCCAGGCCAGCGCCCTGATGGATCTGCAGACCGACCACGTGCGCCTTTACAAGGCCCTGGGCGGCGGCTGGGAGCCCGCCATGCTCGATCTGAGCCCGCCGGCCGTCCGCACAGGGGCCCGGGGATGAGCACGCCAGCCAAGCCACCCGGGGCAACCGCCACGCCCGCCACCCCCTCCCTCACTTCTTCAGCCAGCCCCGCTGCGAGCCCCACCGCCACGGCACCCACCGCCGACATCGATGCACTGCTGGGCCCTGCCGATTCCGAGCGCTGGTGGCACCGCTGGCGGCTGGGCCTGGCGGCGCTGGCCCTGTTGGCGGCCGTGGGGGCCGGCTACGGCTGGCACCTGCGGGCCTTGCGCGCGGCCGCGCCGGTGTACAGCACCACCCTGGTCCGGCGCGGCGATCTCACGCTCACCGTGGTGGCCAACGGCACCTTGCAGCCCACGCGCTCGTTCAACGTGGGCAGCGAGTTGTCGGGCTCGGTGCTCAAAGTGAATGTGGACGTGAACGACACCGTGCGCAAAGGCCAGGTGCTGATCGAGCTGGACACGGCCAAGCTGCGTGACCAGGTGCTGCGTTCGCAGTCCACCCTGGCCGCGGCGCTGGGCAAGGTGGCGCAGACGGCGGCCACTGTGCAGGAGGCGCGCGCCGCCATGGCCCGCCTCGATCAGGTGGCCGCCGTGTCGGGGGGCGAGGTGCCCTCCAAGGCCGAGCTGGACGCGGGCCGTGCCACCCGGGCCCGGGCCCTGGCCGACGACGGCAGCGCCCAGGCCGGGGTGCAGGATGCGCAGGCCGCGTTGTCGACCGACCGCATCAACCTGTCCAAGGCCTCGATCACCGCGCCCACCGACGGCGTGGTGCTGAGCCGCACCGTGGAACCCGGCAACGCCGTGGCCGCCTCCTTGCAGGCCGTGACCCTGCTCACCCTGGGCGAGAACCTGGCCCACCTGCGTCTGTGGGTGTATGTGGACGAGGCCGACGTGGGCGCAGTCAAGCTGGGGCAGAACGCCACCTTCACCGTCAGCGCCTACCTCGGCCGCAGCTACCCGGCCCGCATCACCCGGGTGGGGCAAGGCCCGACCCTGACCGACAACGTGGTCACCTACCTGACCTACCTGGACGTGGACAACACCGACCTCAGCCTGCGCCCGGGCATGACGGCCACGGCCAGCATCATTGCCCGGCGCCTGAGCCGGGTGCTGCTGGTGCCCAATACCGCGCTGCGTTTTGAGCCCACGGCGTCTGCCGGCGGTGGTGCCGCCAAGCCGGCCAAGGCCGTCAGCCTGATCCCGAACATGCCCAGCAGCCGCACCCGGCAGTCGGCGGCCTCGGGCGCCAGCACCGCTCTGGCGCGCCAGGTGTGGGTGCTGAGCACGGAGCACCCCGACACGCCGGTGGCGGTGGCCGTGACCCCCGGCATCAGCGACGGCCACTTCACCGAGATCACCCAGGGCGAGCTGCGCGAGGGCATGCGGGTGGTGACCGACCAGAAAAAGGCCGCCGAGCCATGAGCGAGTCCGCGCTGATCCGGCTGCAGGGCGTCACCAAGCGCTATGGCCAGGGGGCCACCGAGCTGATGGCCCTGAAGGGCATCTCGCTGAGCATCGAGGCCGGTGAGTTCGTGGCCATCATGGGGCCCAGCGGCTCGGGCAAGTCCACCGCCATGAACATCCTGGGCTGCCTGGACACCCCCAGCGCGGGCCAGTACCTGTTCCGTGGGGCGCATGTCGAGTCGCTCACCCGCGACCAGCGCGCGCGGCTGCGCCGGCGCTACCTGGGCTTTGTGTTCCAGGGCTTCAACCTGCTGGCGCGCACCTCGGCGCAAGAGAACGTGGAGCTGCCCCTGCTGTACCGGGGCGACAGCCCGGCTCAGCGCCGCGAGGCCGCCAGCCAAGCCCTCAAAGCCGTGGGCCTGGCCGGGTGGGAGCAGCACATGCCTTCCGAACTGTCGGGCGGGCAACAGCAACGCGTGGCGATTGCGCGCGCCATCGCCACCCAGCCTGCGGTGGTGCTGGCCGACGAGCCCACCGGCAACCTCGACACCCAGCGCAGCCACGAGATCATGGGCTTGCTGCTGGCGCTGAACCGCGACCATGGCATCACCGTGCTGATGGTCACCCACGAGCCCGACATGGCCGCCTATGCGCGGCGCATGGTGCATTTTGTGGACGGCCTGGTGGCGCTGGATGCACCCAACCCCCACCCCACGCTGGCCGCGCCCGCCGGCCTGGCCACGGCCCCGGGCAGCGAGGTGACCTGAATGCTGTTCAGCGTGCTCCTGCTGGCCCTGCGCTCGGTGTTGCGCAACATGCTGCGCTCGGGCCTGACCATCCTGGGCATCGTGATCGGCGTGAGCGCGGTGATCACCATGGTGACCCTGGGCCAGGGCGCCACTGTGGCCATTGCCACCCAGATCACCAGCCTGGGGGCCAATCTGCTGATCGTCAGCCCGGGCCAGCGCGTGCCCGGCGGTGGTGGTGGGGGCGGCGGCGTGCCGCAGTTCACCGAAGAAGATGCACTGTCCGTCCAGTCGCAGATCGGCGGGGTGGCTGCCGTGGCGCCCCAGGGGCGGCTGGCCGTCACCGTGGTGGCCAATGGCCGCAATTGGGCCACCACCGTCAGTGGCAGCAGCAACGAGTGGTTCAGCACCGGCAACTGGCAGCTGGCCAGCGGGCGGGTGTTCGAGGACGAAGAGCAGCGCGCCGGTGCTGCGGTGTGCGTGATCGGCGAGACCGTGCGGCGCGAGCTGTACGGCGGCAGCGCCGGCCTCACCGGCCTGGGCGAGCCCTTGCGGGTGAAACAGTTCTCGTGCTCGGTGGTGGGCATTCTGGCGGCCAAGGGGCAGGGCGGCATGGGCGATCAGGACGACACCGTGCTGCTGCCCCTGCACACGCTGCAGCGGCGGGTCACGGGCAGCCGCAAGGTCAGCACCCTGCTGGTGTCGATGGAGGACGGCAGCGACGCCACCCGGCTCAAGGCCAGCCTGCGCCAGCTGATGCGCGAGCGCCGCCGCCTGGGCGAAAGCGGTGCTGGCGGGTTGGACGACAACTTCAACATCTTCGACACCCAGCAGCTGGCGCAGACCCTGGCCAGCACCATGGGCGTGCTGACCCAGTTGCTGGGCGCGGTGGCCGCCGTCAGCCTGCTGGTGGGCGGCATCGGCATCATGAACATCATGCTGGTGAGCGTGACCGAGCGTACCCGCGAGATCGGCCTGCGCCTGGCCGTGGGCGCGCTGGAGCAGGAGGTGCTGCTGCAGTTCCTGATCGAGGCGGTGGTGCTGTCGGCGCTGGGCGGGCTGATGGGCGTGGTGCTGGCCGTGGGGGCCTCGTTCGGGCTGTCGCGGCTGATGGGGGTGGCCTACGAGTTCGACCTGGGCATCAACCTGCTGGCACTGCTGTTCTCGGCCTTCATCGGGGTGGTGTTCGGTTACTTTCCGGCCCGTCGCGCCGCCCGCATGGACCCCATCGAGGCCTTGCGCCATGAGTAGCAACAGCCCGCCTGCCCACCGTGGTTTCCCAGCAGGGCTCTCCCAATCCCTAGCCCGTGAAGGCACCGCATGCAGACCCTGGACCTGAACACCGCCTTCACCCTGATCGAGCCCGGGCCCGTGGTGCTGATCAGCACGCACGACGGCCGGCGCGACAACCTGATGACCGTGTCTTGGACGATGGTGCTCGAATTCAGTGGGGTGTTTGCCCTTTGTACCGGGGCCTGGAACCATTCCTTCAAGGCCTTGCAGGCCACCCGCGAATGCGTGATCGCCATCCCCACCGTCGACCTGATCGACCAGGTGGTGGGCATCGGCATGTGCTCGGGCGCCGACGCCGGGGTCGACAAATTTGCCCGTTTTGGCCTCACCCGGGCGCCGGCGCGCCATGTGCAGGCGCCCCTGGTGACGCAGTGCCTGGCCAACATCGAGTGCCGCGTCACCGAATTCGTCGCCGCACAGCACATCGTGGTGCTGCAGGCACTGGCCGCCTACCGCGATGCGGCCCGGCAGGAAACGCGCACCCTGCATGCGGTGGGCGACGGCAGCTTTGTGGTCGACGGGCGCCGCCTCAGCCGCCGCGCCGCCATGGCGGCCAAGCTGCCGCCGGGGGTGTAGCGCCGCCGGGCTCAGCCCTCAGCGCTGACCTGCTGCAGCAGCCACTGGCGGAACTCGGTCATGGCTGCACTGGGAGCGCGGGATTTCAGGCAGGTCAGCCAGTAGCGCCCCTGGGCGATCTGAAGCGCGAAGGGCTGAGCCAGGCGCCCCTGCTGAAGGTCTGCCATGAACATGGAAGGCGGCAGCAAGGCCACGCCAAAACCCTGCACGGCCGCCGATGCCATGGCCAGCGAGGTGTCGAACACGGGGCCCCGCAGGACCGGGGGCGCCAACCGGGCCGCCGAAAACCAGCTGGGCCACTCGTCTGCACGGTACGAGCGCAGCAGGGTTTCGTTGAGCAGGTCGGCAGGGGTGTGCAGCCGGTGGGCGATCGTCGGTGAGCACACGGGGGTCAGGGGAGCCTCTTGCAAGGGGTCGGCCTGGGTGCCGTGCCAGGAGCCATCGCCGAAGCGGATGGCAAAGTCCAGCCCTTCGCCCGCCAGGTTGACGCGGTTGTTGTGCGTCATCAGGCGCAGGTCCACAAAGGGGTGGTCGCGCGTGAAATCGGCCAGTCGCGGCATCAACCAGCCCACGGCATAGGTGCCCACGGCCGCCACCGTCAGCGGTTCGCGCAGGCGTCCTTTCTCGAACTGGCTCAGCACCGCGCCCATGCGCGTGAACGAATCACTCAACAGGGGCAGCAAGGCAAGCCCCTCGTCGGTCAGGATCAGGCCCCGGGGCAGGCGGCGAAACAGCGGTGCGCCCAGGCGCTGCTCCAGGTTCTTGACCTGTGCGCTGATGGCCGATTGGGTGACGTTCAGCTCCTGCGCCGCCAGCGTGAAGCTCAGATGCCGGGCCGATGCTTCAAAAGCGCGCAGGGCGTTCAATGGAAGGTTCATGCCCCAGATTTTCTATGGCTTGGCACCCGAAATCATCGTTTGTCCAGCCAGGCCACCCCGCATAGCATGCCGGCACTTCCTCTTCAACAATCCGAACGAACCGCATGCAACGAAGAAATTTCAGCCGAATCGCCCTTCTGTCCACAGCCACACTGGCCTCCGGACTGGCTCGGGCCCAGACCCTGGCAGGGGCCGAGGCCCTGGCCCGCTCCCCAGAAAATACGGGCCAATGGCAGGCGCTGGAGCGCGCAAGCCAGGGGCGCCTGGGCGTGGCGGCGTTCGACACGCAAAGCGGGGAGTGGCTTGGCCACCGGCTCGACGAGCGCTTTGCCATGTGCAGCACCTTCAAGTGGCTGGCGGCCGCGCATGTGCTGCGCCGGGTGGACCAGGGCCTGGAGCGCCTGGACCGGCGCATTGAATTCGGCCGCGAGGCGCTGCTGCCCTGGTCACCTGTGACGGAAAAGCACGCCGGCGGCGCCGGCATGACCGTGGCCGAGCTGTGCCATGCCGCCATCACCGTCAGCGACAACGCAGCAGCCAATCTGCTCCTGCGCTCCCTCGGTGGGCCCGAGGGCCTGACCCGCTTCGCCCGGCAACTGGGCGACCCGGTCACCCGCCTGGACCGCTGGGAGCCTGAACTCAACGAAGCCACCCCGGGCGACCCACGCGACACCAGCAGCCCGCGGGCCATGGTGGCACTGCTCAGGCAGGCGGTGCTCGGCCCCGCCTTGTCGGCGGGCAGCCGCCAGCAACTGGCGCAATGGCTGCAAGCCACCCAGACCAACCTCAAACGCCTGGCCGCCGACCTGCCGGCGTCATGGCGGGTGGGCAGCAAGACCGGCACGGGGGCGCATGGCAGCACCAATGATGTGGGCCTCTACTGGCCGCCAGACCGCGCCCCGATCGTGGTGGCCGTGTTCCTCACGGAATCGAAGGCCAGCCTGGAGGTGCGCGAATCGGTGATTGCACAGGCAGGGCAGCTTATGCGCCGGGTTCACGGCGGGCCAAGCAGCTGAGCCCGCCGACGCGGCCGAGCGCGGTGGCCGCGAAAATGGGGGCAAGACAGCCTGCCATCCCCACCTTGCCTGGGCCGCGTGTGGCGACTGAGCGCGGCTTCGAAGCGTTGCGGCCTGTGGGGTCTTCCGGGGCCCCGCCAACATCCAACAGGTGTGCGAGAGTCCGTTTTGTGTGACTTATTGCCTGCTTTGATGCCGTGATGCCCCTCGATGTGGGTCATCGGAACTCGCCTCGTGTACGTTGTGCAAGCAAGGTTTCAAATCGTTTGACACCCCAAACTTGATCACTGCCAAGGACCTTCATGAAGACACCCATTTTCGCCCTGACGCTCGCCGCGGGTCTGCTCTGCGCTGTTTCGGGATTTGCTCAAACTGCAATGCCTGCCGCCCCTGCTGCGGCCGCCGTCACGAAGGCTCCGGCCTCTGCCCCTGCTGCAACGCCTGCGCCGGCACCCGCAGCGACGACAACGCCCGCCAAATTGCCTGCAGCAGCCACCGCTGCACCGGGTGGTGGCAATGGCCAGGTGTGGGTCAACACCAAATCGCACGTCTACCACTGCGAAGGCAGCAAGTCCTATGGCAAGACCAAGTCGGGTGAGTACATGACCGAGGCGGACGCCAAGACCAAGGGCAACCATGCCGACCACGGCAAGGCCTGCTCTAAATAAATGGGAGCGTGACTGAGAGCGCCGGGCGCGTCTCGGCGCCTCTCCTGCATTTTTTGACCAGAGGTTTTCAATGAAGAAGTTTGTTCAATCTGCTGTCTTGTTTGCCAGCTGTCTGGCAGGCCTGGGTTTCTCTGCATCGCCGGCCTATGCGCTGGGGTGCATCAGTGGCGCCACTGCAGGCGCGGTGGCGGGGCATGTCGCCGGCGGACACGCTGTCATGGGCGCTGCAGCCGGGTGCCTCGTAGGGCATGAATTGGCTGTCAAACGCGATCGCGAAGCGGAAGCCAACAAGCTGATTGCCCACTACGAAACGGCACCCGAGGGCAGTGCCGAGCGCAGCAAGGATTTGGCGGGCATCGACAAACTGGCCCGTAAAAATGTGCCCATCGCCGTCAAATGGGTGCAAGAGCACAGCGTCAACAGCCAGTGATCTGGGCGGCGGCTGGCTGGGGTCAGGCCCCGCGCCAGGGGGGTCGGCTCGAAAGACAGTGATCTACCGAACCGACCGAACACCCACGGGGCGCCACGATGTGCGCCTACTCAGGAGTGTTCCATGTGCCCATCTCAAACCCCTTTTGCCAGCCCGCCGCCCCCGGAGGCTTCGGTCGACGAAGACATGGTCGAACAGGCGCGCCCTGGGCACGGCATCCCGTCGCAAGACCCGAATCCGGCCGCACAAATGCCTTTGTTGCCGGCCGAGGCCGAGCGTGAGGCCGGTTCGGCACTCGCGGGCGGTGGCATGGTGGCTGGGGCCGCTGTGGGCGGCGCCGTGGGTGGGGTGGTCGGGGGGCCGGTCGGCGCCGTGGTTGGCGTGACTGTGGGGGCCGTGATGGGGGCCTTGGGCGGCGGCGCGGCCGGCACCATCGCCAGCGTTGCAGAGGGCGATGCCCCAGCCGCCGCCCCTGCGGTGGATGTGCGCCTGCACATGGAAGACAGTGGCGGCGAGGGGCGAGCGGTGGTGTTGATCCACGGCTGGCCCTTGTCGGCCGAGGCCTGGGGGCCGCAGGTCTCTGTGTTGCGTGCGGCCGGCTACCGCGTGGTGGCCTATGACCGGCGGGGCTTTGGGCGCTCCGACAAGCCGGCCACAGGCTATGACTACGACACCCTGGCCGACGATCTGCAGCGGGTGCTTGACGCCTGCGACTTGCGGGAGGTGAGTCTGGTGGGTTTCTCGATGGGTGGCGGTGAGGTGGCGCGCTACATCGGCCGCTTTGGTGAATCCCGCCTGCACAGCGTGGTGTTTGCCGCCGCAGTGCCGCCTTACCTGCTGAAGACGGCAGACAACCCGCAAGGCCCTCTCACGCCCGAGGCCGCGCGCCTTGCCATGCAGGCCCTGACGGGCGATCGTGCTGCCTACTTTGAGCAGTTCACCCGTCACTTCTATTCGGCCCATGGCGTGTTGCTGGCCACCGAGGCACAGCGCGTCGAAGCGCTGAGGCTGTGCCAGCAGTCGTCCCAGGTGGGTGCTCTGGCCTGCATGGAGGCGTACGGCAGCACCGATTTCCGCCTGGACCTGAGCCGCGTTTCGGTGCCCACGCTGGTGATCCATGGCGAGGCCGATGCCATCGTGCCGATTGAAGCTTCGGGCGACCTCACCCACCGGGCCGTGCCGCACAGCCTGATGGTCAGGGTGTCGGGTGCACCGCACGGGCTCAATGCCACGCACCCGCAGGTGTTCAACGACGCGTTGCTGGACTTTCTGAAGCGCTGACCCGCCAGACCACATTGCCCACGTCATCGGCCACCAGCAGCGCCCCTTGGCGGTCGATGGCCACCCCCACCGGGCGGCCATAGGCCCCGCCCTCGCCATCCAGAAAGCCGGTCAGCACCGGCAGCGGTGCAGCGCCCGAGGGGCGTGCACCGTCGAAGGGCACAAAGATCACCTGGTAGCCGCTGTGCGGCCGGCGGTTCCACGAGCCGTGCTGACCGATGAACATGCCCTGGGCAAACCGGCTCGGCAGTCGGTTGCCCTCTGCCGATGCCAAGCCCAGCGAAGCGGTGTGCGGCCCCAGCGCGTAGTCGGGCACCAAGGCGCTGGCCACCCGTTCGGGGGCCTGGGGCTGCACGCGCTCGTCCAGGTGGGGGCCAAAGTAGCTGTAGGGCCAGCCGTAAAAGCCGCCCTCCCGCACCGAGCTCAGGTAGTCGGGCACCAGGTCGCTGCCGATCTCGTCGCGCTCATTGACCACTGTCCACAACACGCCATCGCTGGCCCAGGCCATGCCATTGGGGTTGCGCAGGCCGCTGGCGAAGATGCGGTGCGTGCCACTGGCCAGATCCAGCTCCCAGATTGCGGCGCGCCCTGCTTCGGCGGCCATGCCGTTCTCGGCCACATTGCTGTTGGAGCCCACGGTCACATAGAGCTTGCGGCCGTCCTCGCTGGCCAGCAAGTTCTTGGTCCAATGGTGGTTGATGGGGCCGGCTGGCAGCTTGGCCACCAACTCGCCTGGGGCGCTGATCCGGGTCTGCCCGGGCGTGTAGGGAAACCGCAGCACCGCATCGGTGTTGGCCACATACAGATACTGACCCAGCAGCACCATGCCGAAAGGTGCGTTGAGGCCGCTCAGAAAGGCATGGCGTTCATCGGCCACGCCGCTGCCTTGGCTGTCGCGCAGCAGGGTGATGCGGTTGGCACTGGGCGCCGCGGCGCCGGCCCGCTTCATCACCAGGCGGGCCGCTACTCCCTTGAGGCCCGGGCTGTCTTCGGGCCGCTCCGGGGCATTGGTCTCGGCCACCAGCACATCGCCGTTGGGCAACACCAGCAACCAGCGGGGGTGGTCCAGGCCACTGGCAAAGGCCGCCACCCGCGTGCCCTCGGCGGCCTGGGGCGTCACACCTGCCGGCCAACCCCGGGCGGGGGCGATGTTGACGGTGGGGATCAGCGTGGGGCGGGGGGCCACCCAGCGCGGATGCGGCCCGGTGCCTTCGGCCACGGTGAGCAAGGCGGTGTCACCACAGGCGGCCAGCAACAGGCTGGTGGCACTGAGCAAGGCAAGGCGCGCGGATGTCATCGGAGGCTCCTGATCGGCATGGGTTGAAGGGCATTTTGGCCCGGCGGGTGCCCATTGTCTGTGCAGGCCGCCAGGCCAGCCTGTGTGTAAGCGCACAGATGCCGCTGGCGGGCCGGCAGACCATGGGGCCAACCCGAGGACCACACCATGCCACTGCTTGCCCACAATTCCCTTGTCGATCCCCTCGCCAATCCCGGGGCCAATCCCATGGCTGGTACTCTCAGCCCCCCCAGCGCTTTGCCCTCCAGCCCATCAGTGGGCGCCGTGGCGGGCCGGGTCGAACTCATCGACGCCGAGGCGGCCAGCGCATTGCCCACCTCGTTCGGGGTTTTCAAGCCGGTGGGTCATGTGATGGTGGGTCTTCCCGCACAGGGGCCGCTCGATGCCTTGGTGGCGGGGCTGCACGATGCCGGATGGCCTGCGGCGGCTTTGCGTCAGTTCTCACCCTCTGAAAGCGCGGCCGAGTTTCAGGCCATGGTCGACAACGCCGGCGTGCTGGCGGGGCTGGGCTATGAAATTCACATGTTGGAGCGCTACATTCAACTTGACCAGCAAGGCTACCGCTGGCTGCTGATTCAGGCGGACGACGCTGAGCATGCTGAGTCTGCTGCTCAGATCGCCCGTGGCTGTGGCGCCACCTTGGCGGTCTACTACCGAACGCTGGCGGTGCAAGACCTGATTGTCTGAGGCCGGCTTTGTGCGTCGGCGCACTGACGCGGCTGGCGCTCGGGCCTAGGCTGGCGCATGCCTGACCCACTGCCTTCAACACACCGTCGGTTCTGGCGTTCGATGCGCCTTGCCAAATTCGTTGCACAGGGGTGCATGGCACTGTGTTTTGGCTGGGGTGCCCAAGCCCCGTCCATCGCTCAAGAGGGCGGCGCGGGGTCTCTCGGGGCCTACAGCGTGCAAGTGGGCACGGCCCGCCATGCCTCACGCGTGGGCATCAACTGGGAAACGGCGCCCTGGTGGGGCTTGCCGGGTGACACCCGGCATGGTGCCTGGACGGCCGTCACGGAATTCGGTGTGGCCCGGTGGGGCGCCCATGGCGATCTTGTACCTGCCGCAGTCTGGCAAATCAGCGCCACGCCGATCTTTCGCTACTGGTCGGTAGAGCAACCCGGCCTTTTTTTGGAAGCCGGCATTGGCGTGAGCGCATTCAGCCACACCTATTTGCCGGGTGACGCCATCAGCACAGCCTTCCAGTTTGGTGACCACCTGGGCCTGGGCTACCAGCTGAGTGGCTACCACCGCATCGGCCTTCGCCTGTCTCACTTCTCGAATGCGGGCATCAAGGCACCCAATCCAGGCCTGACCCTGCTGCAACTCACCTACACCTACCTGCCTTGAGGCGCTCACCCAACCCAAAGGAAACTCCCATGCTTCAGACCATCGCCATCATCCTGCTCGTGCTGTGGCTGCTCGGCCTGATCACCTCCACCACGCTGGGTGGATTCATCCACGTTTTGCTGGTGATCGCCATCGTGCTCTTTCTGTTTCGCGTGCTGGGAAGCGCGGGCCGCTAACTGGGTGCCCGGTTTCGTGGGGCTTGGTGCTCCAGTGCACCGACACCGTCTGCGCACAGGAGCACGCTGTGGCTGTGTTCTTCATGTTGAAGGCACGGTGCAGGTGGGCATCTACCCATCGGAGAAATACCCATGATCAACAAAGACCAGATTGCAGGCGCCGCCAAAACAGCGCTGGGCAAGACCCAGGAGGCCGCCGGCAAGGCGGTCGACGACAAGGCGCTGCAGGTGAAGGGCCTGAAGAACCAGGCCAAGGGAAACCTTCAGGCCCGCAAAGGCGATGCCATCGAGGCGGTGGATGACGCTGCCAAGGCCGTGAAGTCTGAGGTGGGCGGCCCCTGAGCATTCGGGTGGCCCGGGCCCGCCGGGCTCAGGCCACCTGCCGCCGACACCTTGAAACGGAGGCCCGATCATGACATCTGATGCCCAGTTGGTGTTGGAGAGCCGGCTGGATGCGCCCGGCAGGCGGGCCGATCATGAGCTCGCGACGGCCGCGCATGCGGCACTGGCGTGGACTGCGATCCTGCCCCGAGACCGGGTCCGGGCCACCGTGGAAGGCGGCGTCGTCACGCTGCTGGGCGATGTAGACTGGGCGTACCAACGCACCGCGGCCCTCATGGCGGTGAATGAACTTCACGGCCTGGCCTCGGTCTGGGATCTGATCACGGTGAAGCCACGCATCACGGTCGGTGGCATCCAGTCCGACATCGTGGCCGCCCTGGCGCAACGCGCCCGGGGCGATGCACAGGCCATCGGTGTGCTGGTGCAGGGCGCAGCGGTGACCCTCAGTGGGGCGCTCAGCCACCCCGGCGATCGTGAACTGGCCCTGCGGGCCGCCTGGAGCGCGCCCGGCGTGTCTTTCGTGGTGGATCACATGGACCTGTTGGAGTAGTCGCCGCACCGTGTGGGCACCGCCCTGTGAGGGGGCCGCCGGTGAGCCGTCGCTAGGCTGTCGGGGGCTCTTGGTGGCGGGCTGAATTCTTTCAGCGTATGGCTTCAGAATACGCGTCTGCTGCCCACGAATTCTTCCCCATGACCCGACATGCCATCAGCGATCTATTGGCGTTCCTGGCCGTTGCCCAGGAGCGCAGCTTCACGCGTGCTGCGGCCAGGCTCGGGGTTTCGCAATCGGCTCTCAGCCACACGGTGCGGGCACTGGAGACCCGTCTTGGCGTGCGCCTGCTGACCCGCACCACGCGCAGCGTCTCGCCCACCGAAGCCGGCGAGCGCCTGATGGCCACGGTGGCGCCGCGCCTGCAAGAGATCGAGGACGAGGTCCAGGCCGTCAGCGACCTGGGTGACAAGGTGAGCGGCACCATCCGCATCACGGCGATCGACCATGTGGTGGATGGCCTTCTCTGGCCACGGCTGGCGCCTTTGCTCCACGCCTACCCCGACCTCAAGGTGGAGGTCAGCTCCGACTACCGCATGGTGGACATCGTTGCCGAGCGCTTTGATATCGGCGTGCGCTGGGGCGACCAGGTGGCCCGCGACATGATTGCCGTGCGCCTGGCACCAGACATGCCCATGCACATCGTGGCCAGCCCGAGCCACGTGGCCCGCTGGGGTACTCCCCAGGAGCCGGCAGACCTGCTGCAGCACAACTGCATCACCTTGCGCCTGGCGAGCAGTGGCGGCGTGTATGCCTGGGAGCTTGGGCAGGGCGAACGTCAGATCCAGGCCCGGGTGAGCGGGCAGGCCACCTTCAATGGCGCCTATCAGATGCTGAATGCGGCGTTGACCGGTGTGGGGCTGGCTTTTCTGCCGCAAGACCTGGTGGCCGAGCACCTGGCCAGCGGTCGCCTGGTCAGCCTCATGCGCGATTGGTGCCCGGTGTTTCCGGGGCTGCATGCCTACTACCCGAGCCGCCGGCAGTCGTCCAAGGCCTTGCGGCTGGTGATCGAGGCACTCCGCCGGCCGGGCTGACGGCCTGTTCAACTCTTCACAGCGTGTTCGCTCGATCGCTTTTTCCCGCCACCATCAGCCAGTCGGAGGTCAGGCGACCCGGCCTGGCCAGGTATTCCATGCCAATCTCGATGCGCCCCAGGCGGATCAGGCCGGTGGAGAAGCTGAAATCCTTGTGGAACAGCGCGAGGTTTCCCCACGGCGCGTAGTAGGTCAGGTCGCCTGCCCGCGGGGTGTGCCCCCGCGGCGCTTGTGCCGTACTCAGGCGGCGCGGCAAGCTGGCGATCTTCTCGGTGGCCGCGTAGTCGTCCAGGCTCAGGCGCAGTGGCAGCAGGCTGATCAGATCGTGTGCCGTGGGGTTGTCGTCGAGGTGCACGTCCAGGGCCTGGCCGTCCAGGCGGATTTGAAGTTTCATGTCTTGCTCGCTTGCAGGGTGGGGCGGCGCTGAGGCCGCTTTCGAGCGCAGGGGGCTGCTGCACAGAAGCAGCGCGCCAATGAAGGCCCGTCGCGTGGTGCCGGGTGGTTTGAGGCGGGCATGGCTTGGCATGGGGGCTTGGCTGTCGGGGCCGCACAGGCGGAGGCGGCGAAGTGGATCCGCGAACTCTAGGGGGTGCGCTTCGCTCGCACCAGCCATTTGCAACGGCATGGGCCTATCGGCTGGGCTCATGAATCGCGTGGCGTGGTGCTGATTCATGAGTGAGGCTCATGGCGTCATGCGTCTTCGACCGGCTAGTGCAGTCGCGGGGCCCTGTCTAGAGTTCACAACTGGCCGGGTGGGGTAGCCCAAGGCCTTTGCAGAGGATGCAGAGGTCGCAGCGGTTGCCAACCTATCCGCCCTTGCCTCCGATGTCGTGAGCCCGCTTCGAACGGCTCACCGGCTCGAATCCCCGCCACCTTGGCCCCTGGGGCTTGCTCATGCGCCTGCCTGGGGCCTCATCCAATCCTGACATGACCCCTCACTCGCTCTCCGTAACGTCGCCCCCGTCTGCAACAGGCCCTGCCTGGAGTGCGGTGGGTTCCATGACGCTGTGCGTCGCCATGCTGATCGCCTCGGAATTCATGCCGGTGAGTCTGCTCACGCCGATGGCTGCGGACCTGCACGCCACCGAGGGCCTGCTGGGGCAGGCCATTGCCATCTCGGGCTTGTTTGCGGTGGCCACCAGTCTCTTCATCGCGACTGTGGCCAGCCGTTTTGACCGCCGCCATGTGCTGATCGCCCTGACGGCCGTGATGGTGCTCTCATTGGGCCTGATGGCCGGGGCGCCTGATTTCAGCCTGTTGATGCTGGCACGTGCCTTGTTGGGCATCACCATCGGCGGGTTCTGGTCGCTGGCGACGGCGACCGTGATGCAACTGGTGTCGCCAGCCCTGGTGCCTCGGGCGCTGGGCCTGATGTACTTGGGCAATGCGGCGGCAACGGCGCTGGCGGCCCCGGTGGGCAGCTACCTGGGGGGGGCGATGGGCTGGCGCGGGGTCTTCTGGCTGCTGGTGCCGGTGGGGGGGCTGACCCTGCTTTGGCAGGCCGTGGCGCTGCCAAGCATGCCGGCCACCCGATCCATCCCGGCCTCCAGGGTATTGGGCCTGCTCAAACGTCCGCATGTGCGTACCGCGGTCATGGCCTCCATGCTGACCTTTGCTGGCGCATTTGCGGCGTTCACCTACCTGCGGCCCTTTCTTGAAACCCGCACCCATGTGTCGGTGACGGAGCTGTCCGTGCTCTTGTTGATCCTGGGGGCGGCAGGATTTGTCGGCACCTCGGGCGCCACGGCGCTGCTGTCGCGTTGGCTCTACCCCTTGCTCTGGGCTTGCCCTCTGCTGCTGGGACTGGTCACCCTGGGCTTGATCGAACTGGCCCCGGTGGTCTGGATGACCGCAGCTGGGCTGGCCCTCTGGGGGGCATTGAACGCGGCGGTCCCTGTGGCCTGGTTCAACTGGCTGGCCCAGGAGGTGCAGGATGAACCCGAGGCCGGTGGCGGCCTGATGGTGGCTTCCATCCAGATGGCCATCATGGCGGGTGCCGGGCTGGGCGGTGCACTGTTGGACCATGGGTCGGTGAATGCCACCTTTGTGGGGGGGGCGGCTTTGTTGCTGGCGGCCACGGTGGTGGCCGCCTCGCGGCGGCGACTTCAGGCGGGCTGAGGCCAGGCCGCGGGCTGTGCATGCAGGGTCGGTTCGCCCTGTCGTGCAGCCGGCGCTCGCTCAGCCGGCTCTGGCACCTGGCACTCAGGCCTTGCGCAGTTGCTGGCGTACAGGCAGCGACCGGATCCGTTTGCCGGTGGCTGCGAAGAGGGCGTTGACCAGCGCCGGGGCCACGGGGGGCACAGGGGGTTCGCCCACGCCGCCGGGGGGCAGTGTGGGATCGCCGCCGACCAGATGGGTGCGGATGGTGCGCGGCGACTGTGCGTGGCGCAGCACTTCGTAGTCGTGGTAGTTGCTTTGCTGCACGCGACCGTTCTGGAACGTGATCTCGCCCGTCAGCGCCAAGGACAGGCCCATCACGGCCGCGCCCTCCATCTGCGCACGGATGCGCTCCGGATTGATCTGCGGGCCGCAGTCCAGGGCCATGTCCACCTCCACGATGCTCAGATCGCCGTCGGGTTTGACGGCCACTTCCACCACGGTGGCGGTATAGGAGACAAAGCTGTAGGCAAACGCCAGGCCCAGGCCGTGGCCTTTGGGCAGCTTGCGGCCCCAGCGGGCGCCGCGCGCCGCGGCTTCGATGACGGCGCGCATGCGACCGGTGTCGATGGGGTATTGCTGTGGTGATTCGCTGTAGTTGAAAACATCTGAGATCGTGCTTGGGTCGATCTTGCGGTCCGGGCCCAGCAGCGCCAGGGCGTAGCGCAGTGGGTCTTGCCCGGCGCGGTGGGCCAGTTCATTGACAAAGCTCTGTGTGGCGAACACGTGCGGGATGTTGGCCACTGAGCGGAACCAGCCGATGCGTGCATGGGCCGCGACTTCGGCCTGCTCGACGCGAACATGCGGCACGTTGAACGGCATGTTGGTGGCCGACATGCCCGTCTCGAAGGGGGCAGCGGCCTTTGAACCGGGTGCGAACAAGGAGGTGATTGTGGGCGCTGCCGTGCGATGCAGCCAGGCCTCGGGCAGGCCGTCCGGTCCGAGGGCCGCCTCCAGGTGATCCAGCGAGACGGCGTGGTAGTAGCCGTGGTGGATGTCGTCCTCCCGTGTCCAGACCAGCTTGACCGGGGTGCCGGGCAGGGCCTTCGCCACCAGTGCGGCCTCGGTCACGTAGTCGGGCTTGGACTTGCGGCCAAAGCCGCCCCCCAGCAACAACACGTTGACCTTGACTTGGGCCGGTTGGAGGCCCAGGGTGGCGGCCACGCCATCGAGCGCGGCCTGTGGGTTCTGTGTCGATGTCCAGACTTCGCAGCCCTGCTCGTTGACCAGCGCGGTGGCCACGGGCGGCTCCATCGTGGCATGGGCCAGATGGGGCACGAAATAGTCAGCCGAGAAACGGCGCCCTTCCGGCGCCTCGCTGATCACCTTGGGGGCGTCTCCGTTGTCGCGAAAGACCGTGCCCGGCGCTTTGACCGCCTGCTCTTGCTCGCGCCGGAAGGCCGTCGAGTCATAGCGGCCATTGGCGCCATCGTCCCATTGTGGATTGAGTGCGTTGCGGCCCTGCATGGCGGCCCAGGTGTTCCGTGCCACCACGGCGATGCCACCCAATGGCTGAAAGCCCGGCGCCCCCTTGAAGCCCGGAATCTCGACCACTTGGAGGACACCCGGCACCTTGAGAGCAGCCTCGGTATCGGCCTGCCGAAGTCGGCCCCCCACCACGGGTGGACGCGCCAGGACCGCGAACACCATGCCGGGCAGCAACACATCCATGCCGTAGCTGGCCTGACCTCGGCTGATGGCGATCTGGTCGATGCCCGCCGTCTTGCCCTTGCCGATGTAGCGCCAATCGGCAGGCGTTTTGAGCTGCAGCTGTTCCCGCGTGGGCACCGCCTGCCGCGCGGCCTCTGCGGCCAGATCACCAAAGCCCAGCCGGCGGCCGGTGGCGGTGTGCAAGACCTCGTGTTGAACGGCCTTGACCTCGCTCACCGGAACCGACCAGCGGGCCGCCGCTGCGGCTTCCAGCATCTGGCGTGCCGCGGCGCCCACGCGGCGCATGGGTTCGAAGAAATGCCTGACGCTGCGTGAGCCGTCCACATTCTGGTTGCCAAAGCGGGCTTCGTCAGCACCTGCTTGTACGACCTTGACCCGGTCCCAGCGGGCTTCGAGTTCGTCGGCCACCACCATGGGCAGGCTGGTGCGCACGCCGGTGCCCATTTCGGCACGGTGGGCCACGATGGTCACCGCACCGTCTTCGGCGATCGACACAAAGACCAAGGGGTTGTCGACGGTGCCACCGGGCATGGTGTCGGCGCCGTATTTTTGCGGTGCGGTGGCCTGGGCTTCGACATCCAGCCCCATGACGAGGGCGAATGGGGCCGTCGACACCTGCAGAAAGCGGCGGCGCAGCATCAGGCTGTCGGTGCGGTTCATGCTTTTTCTCCGGCGAGGCGGCGCGAGGCCAGTTGGATGGCCGCGCGGATGCGCGGATAGGTGCCGCAGCGGCAGAGGTTGCCGCTCATGGCGTTGTCGATCTGGGCCTCGCTCGGTTTGGGGCTGGTCTTCAACAGTGCCACGGCGCTCATGATCTGGCCAGCCTGGCAGTAGCCGCACTGCGCCACATTCAGATCGACCCAGGTTTGCTGGACGACGCGACCGACCCGGTCGCTTTGCATGTGTTCAATGGTGTGCACGGGCCGGCCCGCCACGGAGCCGACCGGTGTCAGACAGGCGCGCGTGGCCTGGCCATTGACGTGCACGGTGCAGGCGCCGCACAGCGCCATGCCGCAGCCGAACTTGGTGCCGGTCATGCCGAGTTCGTCGCGCAGGACCCAAAGAAGAGGGGTCTCATCCGGGGCACTGCTGGAGCGCACCTGCTCGTTGATTTTGAGTGAGGTCATGGTGGGTTGGGCCGGAGCCCAGAGGGTGGGACACGTCAGGGGATGGAACTTACGGGCTGGGGCGCAGCCAGACACGCCGCTCTGGCCGGCATGGGGTCATGAATGCCATTCATGAATGCTGGGGCTGTGGTGCCGCCAGTTCAGGTTGAACCGGACGGCCAGGCTTGTCGGTGTGGGCGCCTAAAAAGCCCGTACCGATTCCGCGAGTCGCTTCGCCTGCTCCTGCAGCGATTCGGCTGCTGCTGCCGATTGCTCCACCAAGGCCGCATTCTGTTGCGTCATTTGATCGAGCTGCGCCACAGCCACATTCACATGCCCGATCCCTGTCGCCTGCTCCTGGGTGGCGCTGCTGATTTCAGCGATCAGAACGTTCACGCGTTGAACACGCTCCACGATCTCGCCAATCGCCGCGCCAGCCGTGTCCGCTTGCGTGGTGCCCAGCTCGACCTGGTGGACACTGGCGTTGATCAGGGTCTTGATCTCTTTGGCGGCCTCGGCGCAGCGCTGTGCCAGGTGGCGGACTTCCGTGGCCACCACGGCGAAACCCCGGCCGTGCTCGCCAGCACGTGCAGCCTCCACGGCTGCGTTGAGGGCCAGGATGTTGGTCTGGAATGCGATGCCATCGATCACGCCAATGATGTCCGCAATTCGCCCGCTGGAAGTGGCCATGGCATTGATGGCCTGGATCACCTGCGCGACCACGTCCCTGCCGGTGATGGCGGCGTCGTTGGCCCGGTTGGCCCACAGGGCTGCGTCCTGCGCGGCCTGGGCGTTGGTCTTGATGGTGGAGTGCATCTGTTCCATGGAGGCAGCGGTTTCTTCCAGATTCGATGCCGTCTGTTCAGTTCGGGCGCGCAGGGCATTGTTGCCCAGGGCAATCTCTGAGCTGGCTGTGTGCAGGCCCTGAACCTGCCCACCCACGTCGTCGACCAGCGAGCGCAGGTTGAGGCCGGCCTGGTTCACTGCGCGCAGGATCATGCCGATCTCGTCGACGCGGTTCAGGTTCACGTTTTCGCTGGCCCTCCCGGCGGCCACACTCAGGGCCTGGCGCTCGATGAGTTCCAGGGGGCGGGCGATCTGGGACTCCAGCCAGACATCGCTCAGCCCGGATACCGCGAGCAGAGATGCCGCACACATGGCGAGGATTTCAGGGGCCGTGGTCAGCTGGCCGGCGCCGGCCAGGCTGATCGCAAAGACCGTCAGATGGGCCAGACGTATTCGCCAGCGCACTGACATGGTCTGCAGCGCCGATGCCCAGCTCAGCCAGCCCGTCCGCACGATCAAGCCTTGATGGAAGGCCTTGTTACCCTGGGTTTGCTCACGGAACTCGCGGTACAGCGATTCGGCCGCGCGGACCTCTTCTGGGCCTGGGCGGGTGCGAACAGACATGTACCCCGTGACCTGGCCAGCTCGAACGACCGGCGTGGCATTGGCGCGCACCCAGTAATACCAGCCGTCCTTGCGCCGGTTTTTGACCAAGGCAGTCCAGGATTTGCCCGCCTTCAATGTTTTCCACATGTCTGCGAAGGCTTGGCGAGGCATGTCCGGATGGCGCACGACGTTGTGCATTTCTCCAGCGATCTCATCGCGCTCGAACCCACTGACCTGAATGAACGCGGCATTCGCATAGGTGATGCGACTCTGCGTGTCAGTGGTCGACATCAACGTCGCGTCAGCTGGGTATTCGTATTCGTTTGGATAGATTGGAAGGTTGGTCTTCATGATTTTTCATCTGGAATATTGATCGAAATGGAGTTGACATCCATTGCTGGTTTTTTGGAGTGAATGCGTTGAAATCATGAGATTCGCCTTATACGGGCCAGCGCCAGTCGCTCCAGTTCAGAGGTGTTTTTGATTTCTATCTTTTTGTATCCCAAAGTTAGAATTCCCTCCTGTTCCAGTTCGCGGAGTGCACGATTGACATGCTGGCGGGACGATTGAATCATCAGCGCCCATTCTTCTTGCGATATCGAATCAATACTCCGGTATTGACGGTGTGGTTTGGATGTGTTTGAAAGCCCGTGGTGATAGATGGCCGAAATCAATCTCTCCTTGATGGTGCCGCAGCACATCAGTACGACCTGACGCACACATTGACGTTGATAAAAAATGGCTGCCTCGGTGATAGAACGCCATAAATACGGTTTTTCATCCAGTCGCTCCATGACCGCGGCGGCGGGAATCGTCAAGACAGTGGTGTCTTCGGCTGCGTAGAATTCGTAGCAAGGATTTTCTTCAAAATCATCTTTCAGCAACTGAACCGTGCCAATCAGCGCTGGTGGATTGATGATGCAGAATTTGATAATTCCATTGTCGCCAGCAAGGCAGGCCCACAACGATCCTTGTGCCAAAAAACACAAATCCTGCGTGGCATAGTCTTTGTGAACCTTCTCACCTTTGGTGTACTTCGTAAGTGTTCCTTTTCTGAATACCTCGTTGACATCGAATGAGGGCCATTTTGCAAACCAGGGGCTTTTTTTAAATAAATCCCAGATGATGACTCGACTGGTGGGGAAGAAGCTCAAAACATCACCTTGCAAGCACTGAGGAAATATCAAAATAAAAACTTGTAACCATTTTTGGTTTGTCGTTTAACTTCGTAGAGTGCCTGATCAGCCGCATTCATCCATTGGCCGATCGTCATGGCAGAGTGGTGTTCGGCTATTCCGATGCTGACGGTCACCAGGTGGCTGGCAGTGGGCCGGGTTGCAAACGACGACACGATCTTTGCGGCCAATTGCGTGGCCTGGGCCTCACTCCCCTGAACGACCACGCCGAATTCCTCGCCGCCCAGGCGTCCGTGAATGCATGGATCTGCGATTTCAACAATGCGCTGGGCCACCCCGCGCAAGACTTCATCGCCCGTTCCATGACCATGCAGGTCGTTGATTCTCTTGAAGTTGTCAATATCAATCAGAAAAAAATAACGTTTCGATTCAGTCGCGTGTTGCAGCATGGCTTCAACCTCCCTGATGAAGGCCCTCCGATTTCGAAGGCCTGTGAGGCCGTCCTTGTAAGCAAGTTCCACCAATCTTCGATTGGTTTCGAACAGGCGCAGTCGGTCCAGGAAATACATCGTGTTGAGAATGAGCCCCATCGCGAAAGAAAATATCAACAGGTAGAACATCCAGGCTTGTTCTCCAGTCACCGCAATGGCCGAAGCATGTGGTGATAGAAGGGTGGTGCATACCAGCAATGCGCATAATGAATAAGATACAGGTTCGTGATGCAAGGGCGCCATTCCAACCATCAGCACGGAGCAGACTGAGAGTATCCAAAATGTAAAATACACTGAGCCGGATACCATGAGTGTGATGGCATGGGCGATCAATAATTCAAAAAGTATTCGACCAGACAGGCGCCACAGAAAGTTGGGTGCCCGGTGTGTGAGAAGCATGCTGCCAATCACTGAGGCGATCAATGTGGCTTCTTGCCACGGTCTGTTTTTGATGTTGGGTGCCGAGAACAGAATGGACAGTAACCACCCCAGAAAAAATACCATCTGAATGACGGTTGTCTGCATTCTCGAACGCTGCTCTGCATGGGCGAAGTAGTGAGCGTATTCGGTGGCGGAATTTAATTGGTTGCCCTTTTCAATGTCAATAATGGTTTTTCCTTGCACAAGTTAAGCTCAAGCCGAATTCAGATCGATTTCGAGCTGGCATAAATCGCGGTCAATTCGACCCCAAGCTTTTAGAACGATGAACTCTGCTTAGGGATCTTTTTACGGATTGATGAAAAACCTAGCAAGCCAGGATTGTCTGGTATCCGACTATCTGCTGCTTTTTTAAGGTGTTTCTGTGGAATTTTTGGCGAATTTCAAGGGGCGGAAATGCTCATGCCACGGCAGCCGCTTGACAGAGGTTCGTGGGGGGACGAGGTGTCGGGCGTGCGGATGACGTGGGCTGGAGGGCCCGGCGTTGCCTGACCGACCGGCCGGCCCCGGCCGGCCCCGTCCACCCCGGCCTGTGTGCCGGTCCCTGTGCTTTGGGCGGGACAGGGTGGCGTGGTGGGCCACTTGGGTGGGGCCGGGGCGCTCTTCGGTACTGCAGCCGTCCAGTGGCCGGCTTGCACCAGGTGCGGGCTCTGGTGTGGTGTTTTTGCCTGGTCAGCTTTGTCGTGGGCGGTTGTACACAGGGAACTCAGGCGTGCATGGCGCTTTCCCAGGCCCCTTGGGTGTCCACGCCGGCCTGGGCCGCCAAGGTCTCCAGCGTGGCCATTTCTGAAGCCGTCAGTGCGATCCGGATGGCCGATGCGGCGTCTTGAACATGCGCGGGCTTGGTGACACCAATGATGGGCAAAGTGCCCTTGGCAATCGCCCAGGCAATGGCAATTTGGGCCACCGAGGCATTTTTTCGTTGGCCGATGGATCGCATGGCATCGGTCAGTTGTTCGAGCTGCGGCAACACGGGGTTGTAGGTGGCGGCCCGGCGGCTGCCCTCGGGCAAGGGGTGGCTGACGTCGTATCTGCCCGAGAGCGCACCCTGCTCGAGCACCATGTAAGAGAAGAAGGTGATCCCGTTGTCTCTGCAATAGTCCAGGATGCCCGCCTGTTCGGAGGAGCGGTACAGCAGGCTGTAGTGGTTCTGCACGGCAGATACCTTGAACCCGGCCTGGGCCAGGCTGCTGTTGACGAGCTTGATGTCCCTCAGGTTGTGATTGGACACCCCGACACGCTTGCATCGGCCGCTTTGCAGCAAGGGCACCAGGTGCTGTGTCCATTCGTTGACCCGGGTCGGGTTGTGGATCCAGTACAGATCGATGACATCGGTGCCCAGACGTTGGCAGCTGTGCTCGAACATCTCGAGAACGGGGTTGGGCGACTGCGGGTTGGCCAGCTGTGGCGTGAACTTGGTGGACAGGATCAGATCCGATCGGGGGCTGGCTTTGACAAACGCCCCGAGCATCGACTCTGAGGATCCCATGCCGTAGGCCGCTGCGGTGTCCCACAGGCCCAGGCCCTGCTGCAAGGCCAATTCGAAGACCGGTTTGAGAGTGGCGGCATCCAGGTGATTGCCAAACACCTGGTCACCGCCGGCGATGCCGCTGCCCCAGGACCAGGTGCCCAGGGCGACTTTGGGGAGTGGGCTCATCGTGTCTCCTTGTACTGACTTCGGCTCGGGGGTGGGGGCATTCGGTGTCATTGGAGATGGGTCTGAAAGAAGCGCTCGATGGCATCGAAGGGGATCTTGTCCAGCCGGTCATACAAATCCACATGGTCGGCGTCGGGCACGATCAGCAGCTCCTTGGGCTGGGCGGCCGCCTGGTAGATGTCTTCCGAGTAATAGCGCGAATGGGCGTTGGCGCCTGCGATCAGCAGGATCGGGCGCGGCGAGATCATCTCGACGTGGGCCATCAAGGGGAAGGCAAAGAACGGCATCGGGGTGGTGGCCGTCCATGCCGTCGCCGAGTTGATGGACCTGGCGTGGAAGCCCCGGGGTGTTCGGTAGTAATCGAAGAAGGCGGCCAGCACCGGGTTGGGGTTGGCCGGCAGCTTCTCGGGCAGCACGCGGTCCCCCTTGATGAGGTGGCCCTGGTCATCGAAAGGGATCTCATGAAAGCCGGGGGCGTGGCGGCCCTGTGCGGCGTCGACCCAGCGTTGCTGGCTCAGGTAGTCGATGATGGCGTGGCGCTGTTCGGGGGTGTAGCTGTCGCGGTAGCCGCGGCTGATGCTGCGCGACATGTCGTACATCGAGGCCGTGGCCACGGCCTTGATGCGCGAGTCGCTGCTGGCGGCGGTCAGGGCCATCCCACTGAGGCCGCAGATGGCCATCGCACCGATGCGCCCGCGATCGACCTGGGCCAGCAAGCCCAGGCAATCGACCGCCGCGCTGAAGTCTTCGGTGAAGATGTCCGGCGAGGCCACGTTGCGCACCTCGCCACCGCTTTCGCCAGTGAAGGAGGGGTCAAAGGCCAGAGTGATGAAGCCACGCTCGGCCAGGGTCTGGGCATACAGCCCGGACGACTGCTCCTTCACCGCACCAAACGGCCCGCTGACCACCAGAGCCGGCCATTTTCCGTTGGGGGGTGTCGGCGCTTTGGGTTCATACAGGTCTGCTGCCAAGGTGATGCCGTAGCGGTTCTTGAACTGCACCTTGCGGTGTTTGACCAGGTTGCTGGCCGGAAACACCTTGTCCCAGCTCGGATCGAGTTTCATGGTGTGTCTTTTCTGTGTGTTGAGGGTTGCTTCTGCACGGGCCTGATCGGCCAGTCCGATGGCACTGACAGCGCCTGCGGTCAGTGCGGCTTGCACGAGGGTTCTGCGATTCATGGGCGAGGTCATGAATGTGTCTTTCGCGGTTCTACCGAGTGGCGTGGCACGGTGTTTCGGGCGCTGGCTCAGGCCAGCAGGGCATCGCGCAGAACGAGGCCGAGGTGGGCCGCTGATTGCGGGTTCTGGCCCGTGATGAGGCGACCATCCACCACCACGTTGTCGCTCCAGTTCGGCGTGTTCTGATGCAAGGCACCACGCTGTGTCAGTGTGCTGGCGAGCAGAAAAGGCACGATGGCCGTGGCCTGTACTTCCTCTTCCTCGCCATCGGTGAAGGCCGCCAGCCGCTTGCCTGCCACCAGCAGGCTGCCGTCGGCTCGCCGCGCGTTGACCAGGGCCGCCGGGCCGTGGCACACCGCGGAGACGATGCCCCCTGCTGCATCGATCTCTCGGATGGCCTTGTGGGCCGCGGCACTGTCCGGAAAATCCCACATCGTGCCGTGCCCCCCAGCGAAGAAGATGGCGCTGTAGCGCGAAGGGTCCACATCGTCCAGGCACAGCGTGTTGGCAATCGCATGGCGAAACACCGCATCGTTCCAGTAACGGGCAATCACTGGATCGTTCAGGTCTTCCATGCCATCGGGGGGTGCAGTTCCGCCCCGGGGGGAGGCGAACTCCACCTGGATGCCTGCGGCTTGCAGCTTCTCCAGGGGATGGGTGACTTCGGCCACATTGAAGCCGGTGGGTATGCCGGTATCACCCTTGACATTGACGCTGGTGAGCACGAACAGGACTGGCTTGAGTTCAGAGGCGGACTTGGGCATGGTGTATCTCCAGAATGGAGCCCGGGCACGACCGGAACGGGTCTGTCGTGCCCTCGGGCAGGGGGTCAGACCTTGGCGAACAACAGTTCCCAGTTCAGCATGGGCCCCAGGGGGATCACGTCCCAGCCGATCAGGCCGGCCTTGGCCAGCGGAAACGCCATCAAGGTGCTCCGCGCGGCTTCGACCGAGTCGGCCTCGGCGATGATGGCCACACCGGGGCGGTCCTGGCGGAAGTAGATGTCGCGCACGAAGCCGTTCTTGTAGAGCTCCCATCCGTGCCGGACTTCATCCAGCATGTGAGGGCCGTATTGCTCCAGGCTGGCGCCGGGTTGGGGCAGGTCGAGGCAAAGCAGTTTCATGGTGTTGCTCCAGGGGTTGAAAAAGGTTCGAAGGGATCCGGGTTCAGGCCACCAGCGCGTCACCCAGAGGGGCCGTCAGGCGGGCCTGCAGGGCTTGTTGGAAGCCGGCCAGCTTGTCGCCACTGGCGCCCATGGCTTCATAGAAGGCCAGGGGCTCGGCGTAAGGCATGCCCACGTAGAAGGCGCTGGCCTTCATGGGCGTCAGCACCTCCTGGATGCTGCTGTGGATCAGGCCCTGGGCCGAGTAGGTGTGTGCTGTGGCGCCAGCGGTGACGACCACCTGCATTTCCTTGCCCGCCAAGGCCTTGCCGTCCGGGCCAAAAGCCCATCCATAGGTCCAGACCTGGTTCAGGTAGGCCTTCAGCATGGGGGTCAGGTTGAACCAGTGGATGGGGAACAGGTAGACCACGCGGCTCACACCCTCGTGGGCCTTTTGTTCGGCCGCCACATCGAAGGCGGTGGTGTCATGGCCGTACAGGGTTTCGAGGTTGCGCACTTCCACGTTGGGCAGGGCTTGCGTGGTCTGTTGCAGGGCCTGGATGGCCTTCGATTGGTCGGGGTAGGGATGAGAGACGATGACGAGTGTTTTCATGGGATTCAAGGTGGGTTGATGTGTACGATGGCGTGAATTCTGGGCGCCTTCATTCGTGAAGAGAACAGCCCTTGTGGTTTAGGATTACTCAACTCAAGGTTGATGATTGACGCCGCTCCAGGCGCCGGAAGGGCACTGCACCCATGGACTCCTCACAGCGCGTTCGCGCCATCCTCTCCTTCGTCCAGGCCGCCGATGCGGGCAGCTTTGCGGCTGGCGCCCGTGCCCTGGGCATCTCGTCCGCGGCGGTCAGCAAGAACATCGCCGGCCTGGAAAAGGCCCTGGGTGTCCGGCTCATGAACCGGACCACGCGCACGCTCAAGCTCACGGAAGAGGGCGGGGCTTTTTTGCGCCAGGCGCGCATCGCACTGGAGGCCCTGGACCTGGCCGCCGATGCGGTGGTGTCGCACCGCGCGGCCCCGGCGGGCCGCGTGCGCATCTCCACCAGCGTCGGCTTTGGCCGCGAGCAGTTGGCGCCTGCGCTGCCCGGCCTGCTGGCCCAGTACCCGGGTTTGGCGGTGGAGGTGGATTTCGACGACCGTGTGATCGATCTGGTGCACGACGGCTACGACATGGCCTTGCGCGGAGGGCGCATTGCCGATTCGTCGCTGGTCTCGCGAACGGTGTGCCAATTCAACCTGGTGCTGGTGGCCTCGCCGGGTTACCTGGAGGCGAACGGGGTACCCAAGCGGCCCGAAGACCTGAGCCGGCACCGCTTGCTGACACGGCGTTTTCTCGGCGGGCGGGTGTCGCCCTGGAACTTCAAGGCCAAGGACGGGAGCATCACCACCCTGAACACCGAGGCGGCCGTGATGACCATGTCCTCACCGGAAACCCTCACGGAGGCGGCCGTTGCGGGCGCCGGCGTGGCCGAAGTCGGTGTGCACCATGCCTGGAAATACCTGCTCACAGGCCAGTTGAAGGCCCTCTTGCTGAAGTCTCACCACCCGGGCAGCTTCGAGATGACCCTGCAATACCCGCACCGAGCGCTGATGGCGCCGCGGGTGCGGGTGACGGTGGAGTACCTGCTGGAGGCGTTTGGCAACAGGGATGAGCTGCATGTTCCCCTGGCGGCGCTGCGGGCCTATGAGGCCTGAGCTCACTTGTGCTCGGTGACGCAGGCCGGGTAAAGTCCGGCTTGAACGCCACTTGTCTGAGGCATGCCATGAACGAAGCGCTGACCCGTCTTGCCACCTCCTTGCGCCTGGAGGCACCCGAAAGCAGGCCGCTGGCGCTGGCCTTCTGCCTGGCCTGCGCCCGCCGCGTGGAGCACCTGTTGGAGGAGCCCGAGGTCCAGGCCTGCCTGCAAGTGCTGGCCCGCCATGTGGATGGCCTGGCCGATGCCGCGGCGTTGCAGGCCGCCGCCGAAGAAGCGGCCAGGCTGGCCAACCGCCATCGGGGTTCCAGGTCAATTGATGGTTGCGGGCATGCGGCAGTCTCTGCCAGTTATGGTGTGGCCAAGGCCTTGGCCGGCAAGCCCATGGAGGCGGCCCAGTACTGCGCCTATGCCGCCGTCTATGCGTCGGGTGGCTACGGCGCTGTGGCGGAGCGCGACGCGTTCGAGCCTGAGCATGAATGGCAATTGCAACAGCTTCAGTCTCTGGCACCGAGGGCTTCGACTGCCCTGGCCACGTCCACGGTGCCGCTCAGCGTAGGCGGGTGTTCGGTTCAGGGGGGCTGACCCGGGCTTGCGCATCAGGGCGGCCACCTCGAGGCCAGGCACGAATGCTCAGGGCCGTGGCAGAGCACCCGTGAACACCTGCTACAGCAGGTCGATCTGATTCACCCGCCTGGCTTCCAGCAGGCGCGTGCCCAGCACCGTCATGCGCAGAGCACCTGTGGCGGTGACCTGGGACCCGATATCCAGACCCGCCACCGCCATGCCACGAGGGCGCAGGTGGATGAACTCGCCTGTCTCCAGAATCACACCATTGGTCTCGCCATGGCGGGCATAGTGCCAGAACTGGACCACGCCCTTGATCGTGACGTGCTCATCCTCCGCCTCGGGGCGCCGGGTCGGTTTGCCCTCGGCATCGGCCAGGGAGGCGAATTTGAACACCTTGTGCGTCGCGTTGGCCGTCTTGGGCGACCGGTCTCGCTCAGCCAGAACGCGCAATGGCCGGCCCACGCCAGAGGCACGCAACAGCGCCGCGGCCTGACCCGGTGAGACAGACACCTGCACCACCTTGCCCCTGACCATCACCAAGGCCCCTTCGATGCGGCCTTTGGGGCTGAGGAGCAGTTGCTGACACACGCCGCGAATGAGTTGTTGGACCTGACCCATAGGGATGCCTTATTCAGAAGGAGTGAACATTGAAGAACGCACAGGGAACGGCGCAGGGCGCAGGCCCCCGGCCCGGTTCATCGCAAGGCCTTGAGCAGCGCATCCAACTGGGTGTGGAACGATTCGTCGTGCGGCGTCACGGGGGGGATGGGCTTGTTGATGCCCAGCAATTGATAGACCACCATCTGTGCCACACGCACTGAAAACTCCACCGTGAACACCGTGTCCAGTGGAATTTCCACAAACTGACTGATGAACGCGAAGTTCCGGGTATTCGGGGGCACAGGCAGAGGGCGATCGCCGGGCGACCGGGGCATGAACATGCTGGTGATGTAGGGCATGCGGCAAGGAATGCAGTTGGCGGTCTCGACGGTCTCCGGGTCGAACCTCAGGTGCCCGCAAAGCTCCTGCAGAACCTCTGCACCAGTGCAGTCGACCATGGCCTTGGCCACGAAGTTGCCTATGCGGTCCGGGTACAGGCCGTAACCCCAGAACACCTGAACATCGGGTGGCTGGTGGGCAAAATGCGGTTGATGCGCGAGCACGATGGACATCAACCAGTTGGAGTCCTTGAAGGTCACCAGCCCGCCTGTGCCTGCCTCATTGCCAGTGAAGCCCTGCATCAGTGCAAAGAAGCGAGGGTCTCTGAGCGTCACGGTGAACGAGCTCCAGTTGGACTGTGCGACACACTGGTTGAACACGGCCGGCTGGCCGAAGGCCGGGCGGTCTTGCGCCAGTTTTTCCCACAGCGTCCAGCTGTCGTTTCGGGCCTTTTTCATGGCTGCAGGGGCCCTGGTCATCGAGCCCAGGCTGGAGGCGTCGGTCATCGACCCGTTTTGCACGAAGACAAGGTCACCGTCTTCGAGCTGCTTGATTTCGGCTTGCCCTTTTTGCTCGCAGTGCAGCGCGATGACCTCCAACACGCCGTCGTCACTTTTGTGATCCAGATCAGTCACCGTGCAATCGTTGAGCAGGTGCACGCCCTGGGTCAGAAGCCAGCTTTGCAGGGGCGCGACCAAGGAGTCGTATTGATTGAACACGGTGCGCTTGACCCCGGCCAGGGTCTCGATGCGCGAAAACTCCAGCATGAAGCGGTGCAGATAGCGGCGGAACTCGACGGCACTGTGCCAGGGCTGAAACGCGAAGGTGGTGGCCCACATGAACCAGAACTCGGTCTGGAAGAAGGGGGGCGAGAGGTGATCGGTGATGCGGCTGTTGCCCAGCGTCGCCTCGTCGGCCTGGCTCAGGCGCAGCAGTTCCACCCGGTCGTGCATCGAGAAGCCCATCGATGCCACCGGCACTTTGGCGCGTCGGCTGTCAACCAGACGGGCCTTCGCATGGGACACGTGCTGCGCATTGAAATCCTGGGTCTCTTCGAAGACGCTGCGCCCCGGTTGTGCCAGCGAAGGGATGGTCTTGAAGAGTGCCCAGGTGCATTCGTAGTTGTCGGTGGTCAGCATGCGGCCACCGCGCATGGAATAGCCCCCGTCGGCCTGAGCCGCTGCGTCCAGGCTGCCCCCCATCTTGGGGCCGGCCTCCAGAACCCAGATCTGGCTGCCCGGGAAGCCGCCGTCCTGAATCAGAAAGGCCGCTGCGGCCAGTGAGCCGATGCCCCCGCCAACCAAATAGGCCTGCCGTGTTGAAGTCATGATGAATGCGTCCTGTTGAGTGCCGGTGCGACGAGGAATGCCCGGCCGCTGCCGGGCAGAGCCCAAAGTAGGCGAGCGGCCCGCGATGGTCTGTGCGCTGGACAACGTGCCTGTGCAAAGCCGGGCCGGCCAGGCTTGCTGGCTCTGAACTGAGCAAAGGGTCCCAAAGCGTCGCTACACTTTGCTCAGGCGCCACCTTTGCGCGCACCCGCTTCGCCGCCAGCCTGGGCTGGCCGCCCCCCCTGAAAGGACTCAAGCCATGCAAGCCATCTGGAAAGGCGTCGTCATCGCCGAGAGCGACGACACCGTGCTCGTTGAGGGAAACCACTATTTCCCCGAAAGCGCCCTCAACCGCAGTTATGTGACCTTCAGCAACCACCGCAGCACCTGCGCCTGGAAGGGGCAGGCGCACTATTACTCGCTGCTGGTCGATGGCGAGCTCAACCCCAACGCCGTCTGGTATTACCCTGATCCCAAGCCCGAAGCCGAGGCTGTGCGGGGCCGGGTGGCGTTCTGGAGCGGCGTGCAGGTGCGCTGAGCCTGCTTTGGCCGTGCGCTGACCCTGCGGTTCAGTCGGAAAGCCCTGGTGGCGCCGGCCGGATTTGGCACAATCGCGTTCAGCCCCCCCCACCCGGAGTTCCCAGCCCCATGCAATACGCCGTCATCCCCACCCAGCTCGGTGCGCAACTCAAGGCGCTGCGCCTGGCCCAGCAGGTTTCGGTGGCCGAGGTGGCTGATTACATGCAGATCAGCAGTTCGCGCGTGTGGGGCATCGAGCGCAACCCGCTGGCCATCAAATTGCACCAGTTCTACCTGTTGATGACCGCCCTGGGCGCCGATGTGCATCCGTTTCCCGATCTGGCCACGCTGCGCCCGATGCTGATCGAAGCTCGCCGCGCCACCGGGCTCACCCAGGCCCGGTTCGGGCAGATGGTGGGGGTCACCCAGTCCCGCATCGCTCACATTGAATCCGATCCCGCCCACATCAGCATGGACCTGTTCCTCAAGGTGCTGGCCTCGCTGCGCATGCGCCTGTTCATCGGCCAGCACGTGTACCGCGAACCTGCGGCGGCCTTGCGCAACCGCGTCGGTGGCAGCGCCGTGCCGGCCTTGCTGGCAGAGCAGCTCACGGGCGCTTCCGGGCTGCAGCCTGTGGGCCTGCCCCTGCCCGCGGCTGGCCAGCACTTTCAGTCGCCCCTGAACTGAGCCTTCCCTTCGGTGGCCTGGCGGCCAAGGCGGTTTTCAAGCCCTCCCGTGCTGGGGTGAGTGCATTGCCCATTACCATTTGAGGCATGGATACAAGTATTTGGTGGTCATATTTCGCGGCGGCCTGGCTGATTGCCCTGTCGCCAGGTTCCGGGGCCGTGCTGTCGGTGGGGCATGGGCTGCGCTACGGCGTACAGGGGGCCAGCGTCACCATCCTGGGCCTGCAGGCCGGGCTCATGGGCATCACCCTGATTGCCGGGGTGGGAGTGGGCTCGCTGTTGGTGGCCTCTGCCACGGCCTTCACGGTGGTCAAAGTGTTGGGTGCTCTGTACCTGCTTTGGCTGGGCTGGAAGCAATGGCGGGCCCCGGTGCATGGAGGGCATGGCCTGCTCGACGAGGCCACCGGCACCACCGGCACCACCGGCGCCACTGGGGCTGGCTCGGGTGCCGTGCCCATGATGCCGGCCCGGCAGCGCTTTCTGACGGGCCTGTTCACCAACCTGACCAACCCCAAGGGCATCGTGTTCATGGTGGCCGTGCTGCCCCAGTTCATCGTGGCCAGCCGCCCGCTGCTGCCTCAGATCGGGGTGCTGATGCTCACCACCGTGGCGGTGGACCTGGTGGTCATGCACGGCTATGCGTTCACTGGCGCGCGCCTGGCCAGCCTGCTGCGCAGCGCCCGGGCGCAACGGGCGCAGAACCGCCTGTTTGGCGGCGTGTTGATGGCCATGGGCGCCAGCCTGATGTGGGTGCGCCGGGCGGCCTGAACCGCAGCGTTCCCACACCCCAGCGGTATCAGTCCGGCGCGTGATCGCTGGGCTGGCCCCGCAGCACAAAACCCTGGTAGTCTGCCTCGGGCATCAGCATGCCCCCCGTCAGCCAGGCCACGTGGGTGGCCTGGGCCAGGTGGCTGGCCAGGCCGGCCTGCTGCAGATAGGCCTGCCCTTGCGGGGTGTTGAGCAGCATGGCCGGGCCCGACAGGCCGGCAGCCGCCGAGGGCTCGATGCGCAGGCCCTGGCTGGCCTGGGCCTGCCAGAGGTGGTGCATCAGCGTGTCGTCCTCCACCGTGTAGATGCCAGCGATCTGGCCGCCCACCGCAGCCGCGGCCAGGGTGGAGGCCTGGGGCACGGCCAGTCCATCGGCTTCGGTGAGGTTGTTCAGGCCGATGTCGTACACACTGGGGTGCGGCCCCGTGGCGGGCAGCCCCGGCCAGCCCGCCAGCCGCTGCACCAGAAAGCAGGGCGATGCCGTGGGTTCGGCCAACACGCAATGCACGTGGGGCCCGAACACCTGTTGCAGGCCATAGGCCACCCCACCGGGCGCGCCACCCACCCCGCAGGGCAGGTAGACGAACAGCGGGTGCTGGGCATCGACGTGGCAGCCGGCCTCGGCCAACTGGGCCGCCAGGTGCGCGGCGGCCGTGGCATAGCCCAGGAACAGCGAGGTGGAGCGCTCGTCATCCACAAAATGACAGTGCGGGTCGGCCGCAGCCACGGCCCGCCCGGCGGCCACCGCATCGGCGTAGTCGCCTGCGTGCTCGACCACGCTCACGCCTCGGCTGCGCAGTCGCGCCTTCTTCCAGGCCTTGGCGTCGGCCGACATGTGCACCTCGGCCCGAAAGCCCAGCGCGGCGGCCATGGTGCCGATGGCCAGCCCCAGGTTGCCGGTGGAGCCCACGGCCACGGTGTACTGGCCAAACAGTGCCCGGGCCTCTGGGGTGGCCAGGGCTCGGTAGTCGCCGTCCGCGCCGATCAGGCCGTGTTGCAGGGCCAGCGTTTCAGCAAACTCGATCACCTCGTGGGTGCCGCCACGCGCCTTCACCGACCCGGCCACGGGCAGCAGGTGGTCGGCCTTCACCCACAGCTTGCCCTGGCTGGCCGGCAGGCCCAGGGCCGCCTGCAGTTCAGGCACGCGCAGCAGGGGCGATTCGATCTGCCCGCCGCTGGCTTGCAGGCCTTCAAACAGCAGGGCCAGCAGCGGCTCAAAGCGCTGCAGCCGCTGCCGGGCCGCTTCGATCGCCGCTGCGGACAAGCCCTCGGCAGCCTCGTCCTGCACGGGGTTGGCTGGCCCGAGGGCTTGCGTCCAAAGCACCGGCCTGCCGGCCAGCAGGCCGGCGATGTCGAAGGCAGCGCCCTGTCGGGGGGTGTCGGGGGTGGGGTCGGATGGGGGTGTCTGGCGGTTGTTCATAGGCTGTTTCGCTAATGGATAGCTGCATTGTTCGTGCAGATTCGCCAAGTGTGAAGCGGCCTATACTGATGTGATTCATTAGTTTGACCAATGCAAAAATGGTGAGCCGCCTGCGCCTTTCCCCCTCCCTGCTGGTCTGGGCCCGCACCTTTGAGGCCGTGGTCCGCTGCCAGAGTTTCACCAAGGCTGCGCAAGACCTGTGCATCACCCAGGGCGCCGTGAGCCAGCAGGTGCGTCAGTTGGAAGACTGGGCTGGCAAGGCCTTGCTGGTGCGCAGCGCCCGCTCGCTGGTGCCCAGCCCCGAGGGGGCGCGCCTGGCCTCGGTGCTCGGTTCGTCGCTGCAGGCCATCGAGCAAGCCCTGGCCCAGATCCGCACCCCCGACGCGCAAGAGACGCTGCTGCTCAGCTGCTCGCCCTCTTTCGCCATGAGCTGGCTCACGCCCCGGCTGGGCGACTTCTACCGACGTCTGCCGGAAGTGGGCTTGCAGGTCATGGCCGAATTCCATCCGCTGGACGCCAGGCGCATGCACGCCGACGGCCTGGCCGCGGCCCTGCGCTATGACCTGGGCCACTACCCGGATCTGGTCGCCCATGAGGTGCTCGACGAGGTTCTGCTGCCGGTGGCCAGCCCCAGCTTCATGGCCGAGCACCCCGAGATCGGCTCGCCTGCCGATCTGGAGGGCGCCTGGCTGTTGCACGATGAGGCCCCCTGGGCCGGCGCCCGGCCGGGTGAGGAATGGCTGCACTGGTTGAGGCATGCCGGCGTTGCCCAGGCCGAGGACCGCTTGCAGCAGGGGCGGGTGTTCAACCTGTCGCTGCTGGCCGTCGGTGCGGCCATGGCCCACCAGGGCATCGCCATGGGCCGCCTGAGCATGGTGCTGGACGATCTGCAGACCGGCCGTCTGGTGCTGCCGTTTGCCAACTACGTCAGGTCCCGGGCGTCGTACCACCTGGTCTGCGTGCCCAGCCCGCCGCCCTCGGTGGCGCTGGTTCAAGGCTGGTTGATGGAGCAGGCTGCAGGTTTCAGGGGCCGCCGAGATGAGTTCTTGAAGGCCCTGACCTGTCTTTGAGCCTTGATCGGCTTGGGGCCGATCAAGGCCTCTTGGGCGGCCCGGCCTGCGCCAGTTCCCGCCCACGGGCAAACACCTCTTCCATGCGCCAGTGCTGGTTGGCATAGCGAGGGTCGTCGGCCCACTCATCCCAGCCCGAATCGCGCCGGTACACGCCCAGCAGGCCGCTGGCGCGCAGGGCCTCAGCCTCCACCTGCACCCGCCCGTTCACCGAGGGGTCGACATACAGGGCGTCGGTCTGGCAGTACAGCTCGCAGGCAAAGCAGGTCTGGCAGTCGTCGGGGCGGGCCAGCACGGGCGGAGCATCGGGCCGGGCGTCGAACACCAGGGCCGGGCAGATCTGCACGCAGCGCTGGCAGTGGGTGCAGCGTTCTTCGAGCAGCAAGGCAATCATGCGGCGGCCCTGATCGGCTGCACCACGGCATGTGGGCGGATCCACAGCTTGTGCAGGCCACCCACGCTCAGGCGGTGGGTCTGGGCCGGGTCGATGTGGGGCAGGTCGCTGCGCAGGTGCATGCCGCGGCTTTCGCGCCGGGTCTGTGCCGCCAGCGTGATCCAGCGGGCGCTGGCCACCATGGCGGCGGTCTGGCGGGCCTTGAGGCGCAGCGCGCCCTCGGATGGGGCCCGTTGCTGCAATTCTTGCCAATGGCCTTCCAGCAGCTCGCTGGCCTGGGTCAGTGCCTGCTGTTGGCGAAACAGGATCTGCATGGGGTGGAGCATGGGGGTTTGCAATTCGCGCACGATGCGTGCAAGCGTGGCATCGTCTGGCGCAGATCGGGTGGCACGGCCAGAGCGCAGGGTCAGCTCCCCTGCCGCCTCCAGTGGCCCGCAGGTGGCGCCGTGGTCCCTGGCATGGCGAGCCGCCCCGGCACCGGCCCACAGGCCGGACGACAGGGCCCAGGCCGAGTTGATGCTGCCGCCACCCGACACGGCGCCGGCCACGCGTTCGCGTGAGGCCGCATCACCGGCCACAAACAGGCCGGGCACGGTGGTCTGGCAGTCGTCATCGGCCACGCGCAGGCCGCCGATGCCCCGCACCGTGCCTTCGCCGCGCAGCACGATCTCGAAGCGGTCGCGAAACGGGTCGATGCCATGCCGGGTAAAGGGCAGCATCACATTGGGCGAGATGGTGGGCAGGGCCTCGCGCAGGTCTTGCGGCATTCGGTCCAGCGAACAGCTCACCGGCCCGCGCTCCAGCGCCAGGGCCAGCGCCGGCATGGTGCCAGCCCCGGCCGGGATGTCCAGCTCGCGGCCCTGGGCATCGAAGTAGCGCGCAAACACATACGACATGGCCCGCGTCATCGACGAGCAGGCCGGCGCCACGGTGTAGAAGTTGCTGAACTCCATGCCCGAGAGCTCCGCCCCCACCTCAGCCGCCATCAGCAGGCCGTCGCCCGTGTTGTTGTCGGCTCCCAGCAGTTTGGACAGGAACGCACAACCACCACTGGCCAGCACCACTGCGCCCGCGCTGATGCGCCAGGGCTGCTGGTCGATCCGGCGCAGGCCAGCCGCCCCGGCCACGCGGCCATGATCATCGCGCAGCAACTCGAGCGCGGGGTGGTGGTCGAGCACGTTCACACCGGCCTCGTTGAGCATGGCGCGCAAGGCCTTCATGTACTCGGGTCCGCGCAGCGCGCGGAAGATGGTGCGGCCCTTCGCATCCACAGGAAATCGGTAGTGCCGTGCCAGCGTGGGCAGGTGTTGCCAGGTGGTTTCGATGATGCGGCGCATCCAGGAGGCCTCGGCCAGCCCACCCGCATTGGCGGCACGTTGGCGCACGGCTTGCTCGCGTTCGGCCGGTGGCACCCACCAGTGGCCCGGGCCGGCGGTGGCGGTCACGCCGCTGGTGCCGCAATAGCCCTTGTCCACCAGGGTCACGCGCGCGCCGGTGCGCACCGCGCCCAGCGCGGCCCAGGCCCCGGCCATGCCGCCGCCAATCACCAGCACATCGGTGTTCAGGCTGTTCTGCAGCGCCATGGTGCGGGCTCAGAGCTTCCAGCCGTAGGCGATGCCAATGATGTTCTCTTTCAGCCGCACATTGGCGTTGCCGCCGCCAAAGCTGGCCGGGATCGAGCCATTGCCGTTGACTGTCTCGCCCAGCCCCCGCGCGTAGTAGCCGGTCAGCTGGCCGCCGCTGGGCAGAGTCCAGGTGGCGCCAACGGTCAGGTGGGTGCGGATCACGCCCGGGGCGAGCACGTTGAAGAAGGTCTCACCGGTTGGCACGACCTGGTTGGTCACGCTGACGCCGCCGCGCAGCACCAGGTCGCCCCGGGCCTGGTACACGGCGCCCAGCTTGAGCACCTTGGCATCCTGCCAGCCGAAGCCCGGCGAGCTGCCCAGGGCTTGGCCGGCAAACAGGCTGGACGCCGAGTTGCCGACGGCAGCCACCTGGCTGTAGCGGATCACTTGGTAGTCGGCGGCCAAGGTCAGGGCCGGGGTGGCCGTCCAGGCCACACCCAGGCCCAGGTTCTCAGGGATGTCGAAGCTGCCGCCATTGGCAAACAGCCCGCGGTACTTGTCAAAGCGCCCCGAAATCTTCGAGGCCCAGGTTGCGCCCAGTGTCACACCTGGGGCCACCTGGCCGGTCCAGCCCAGGCGCAGGCCGGCGCCGGTGCTGGTGTCATCGCCCTGGTCGCTGACCTGGCCCGGCGCCTGCGAGAAGCCGTTGAACAGGCCCAGGCCCTTGGCTGAAAAGCGCTGGTAGGCCAGGTTCAGGCCCAGGCCCACGCTGTGTTCCGGGCTCAGCTTGTAGGCCACTGAAGGGGTGACGAACAGCTGCTCCAGGTTTACCCCGGCCGAGCCGGTGGCGCCAAAACGGGCGTAGGGGTTGCTGGCGTAATCCGTGTTCATGCCGCCGTTGCCATACACCGCCAGGCCCACATGCCAGCGGTCGTCGATGCGGCGGGTGTAGCCCAACTCGGGCAGAAAGAAATTGCGCGCGCTGTCGCCGCTGTAGGTGGCGTCGGCTGCTACGCCGTTGCCGCTGATGCTGGCGCTGCGGCGCGGCCCGAACCAGCTCACCCCCAGGTCCAGCCGGTCGCCCAGGGCGGTGATGCCCGCCGGGTTGCTGGCGGCCACCAGGGCATCCTGCGGCAGGGCAATGGCCACCCCGCCAGTGCCCAGGGCGGCGGCCCCATAGCCGTGCGAGAAATAGCCGTTGGTGGCCTGGGCCAGCAGTGGCGCCATCAAGGCAGCGGCCAGTGCCAGCGGGCGTGGGTTGAATCGGGGGGCAAGGCCGTAGGCGGCAGGGCGGTGCTGTGGCTTCATGGTGGTGACTCGAATTCGTGTGGCAGGTGTCGACAGAACAGCCGCCAGATTGCCGCGCCCACACGCACTGACCAACGATCATTTCTGTATAAGTTAAAGCGCAATTCGGGCTTGATGGCTGGCCGGCGATCGACCTAGCATCGAGCGTGACTGCCACCGAGCCGGGCATGGGGCCTGGGCCGGATGAGCGCTTCTGCTGTACAACGAAACACCAACACCATGAGCCAAGACCACCTGATCCTGATCCAGCCCGGCTTTGTGCGCCCCGGCCGTGCGCCTGAGGCCCGCTTTGCCTGCCCCGACTGCAATGTGCTCGAAGGCCTGCTGGCCACGGCGCCCGCTGGCGCAGCCGCCCAACTGAAGGTCTCGCGCGTGCCCTTCGAACGCCCGCGTCAGGCCGTCATTGAGCTGCTGGGCCCCGACAACCAGGGCCTGCCTGTGCTGGTGCTGGGCGACCAACACCCGGTGCCCGCCGATGCCCAACACCACGAAGGCCAGGCCTTTGTGACCGATGTGCAGCAGATTGCCCGTCTGCTGGCCGAGCGGCATGGGGTGCTCGCGCTTTGAGATGACTCTCCACTATGCCCCCGCCCAGCCAGAAGACGCTGATGAGCTGGTCGCGCTGCGCGTGGCCGCCATGCGGCCCAGCCTGGAACAGCTGGGGCGTTTTGACCCTCAGCGTGCCCGTGCCCGCTTTCTGCAACACTACACGCCAGCTTGCACCCGTCATCTGGTGGTTGGTGGGCGGCGGGTCGGCGTGGTGGTGGTGCGGCACGAAGCCGAGCACCTGCTGCTCGATCACCTGTATGTGCACCCGGATCACCAAGGCCAGGGCATCGGTGCCGCTGTCTTGGCCGATGTATTGGCACAGGCCGAGACGCAAGGCCTGCCGGTCAAGGTGACGGCCTTGCGCGGCAGCCGCTCGAACGATTTCTACCAGCGCCACGGATTTGTGTTGGTGGAAGAGTCCGAGTGGGATCTGGTCTATCTGAGGCAGCCCGACCCGTTGGGCTGACCGGGGGCCCTGCTCACTGGCAGTTGACGCCGACCAGCGCGAGCTTGTTGGTGGCGGTGACGCCGGTCGGGTTGGTGACCTGGCAGGTGCCCACCAGTGGTTGCTGTGCCACCACCACGTTGTAGGTTGTGCCATTGGGCAGCGAATTGGCAAACCTGAAGTCACCGTTCTGGGTCAGCACCAGCGCCATGCCATTGGTGCTCAGGATCACGCTGTAGCCGCTTTGCAGCCCCGTCAACGTGCCGCCAACGGAAGGGCCGGTGTCACAACTGACCTTGATGTTCTGCACCGAAGTGCCCACGTTGCTGACCTTGCCGCTGCCATTGGTGACTTTGCAGGTCACGCCTGTGGGGGACGTTTTGATGGTGACGCTGTAGCTGGCATTGGCCTTGAGTTGCGTGGCAAAGCGGAAATCGCCGTTTTGGGTCACGGTCAGGTCATCAGCACCGTTGTTTTGCAACACGATCTGCTGGCCCGTTGGCAGGCCCGACATCGTGCCTCCCACCAGAGCATCCAGGTCACCGCCGCCACAGGCTGTCAGCCCAAGAAGCGCCACGATGGACCCGGCCAGCAGCGGCCGACGAAAATGGTTGAGGTGATTCACTTTGTATGTTCTCCCTGATGGCTCTCCAACACCCGTAGCCACGCTGGGCTGCAGGGCGGGCCGCGCTCGGCGCCGCGCAGGGTAGACGGGGTCGTCTTTACAAAGTTCCGGGACGAATCAAAAAAATAAAGTTATGTAAACCTGGCCCGGAGACCCTGGTCACGAGGTCGGGACGGCCCTGCGGACAGGGTCATGCCCGCCCCTTCCAGGGCACCAGCCTGGCCTCCACCCAGCGCATCAGCAGGTCAAACGACCACGCGACCAGCCCGATCACGCCAATGCCCATCACCACCAGATCGGTGCGCAGGAAGTTGGAGGCATTGAGCACCATCTGGCCCACGCCCACAGTGGCGGCCACCATTTCGGCAGCCACCAGGGTGGTCCAGCCAAAGCCGATGGCGATGCGCAGGCCGACCAGGATCTCGGGCAGGGCGGCCGGGATGATCACGTGGCGCACGATCTGCCAGCGGCTGCCGCCCAGCGATGCCACGGCGTTGATCTGCTCGATGCTGGCACTGCGCACGCCGGCCTTGGCGGCCAAGGCCATGGGGGCAAAGCAGGCCAGGTAGATCAGCAGCACCTTCGACAACTCGTCGATGCCGAACCAGATCACGATCAGGGGCAGGTAGGCCAAGGGGGGCAGGGGGCGGTAGAACTCGATCGGTGGGTCGAGCAGGCCCCGTGCGACCCGGCTCACACCCATGGCAATGCCGGCCGGCACGGCGGTGACGGCCGCCGCCGCAAAGGCCCCGAAGACGCGCAACGCGCTCCATTTCAGGTGCTCGGTCAGCGGCTCGCCACCCTGGATCTGGCCTTGCCAGGCCTGAATGAAGGCTTGGCCCACCGCCTGGGGCGAGGGCAGGAACAGGGCGGGCACCCAGCCCAGGCTGGTGCTGAGCCACCACAGCCCCGCCAGGGCCAGCACGCACAAGGCGCTGATGCCGCGGCTGGAGCCGGCGCCCTGCAGTCGAAATGGCAGCACCGGGCGCAGTTGCGCGGGGTCCGGGGCCGTCGGGGTGTCTTGGGGGGCGTGCAAGTCGGGGGGGCTCATGCGCTCAGCTCGTGGGCCAGGGGCTCTTGACCCTGGGCGTCGGGGGTGGTCCAGCCCAGCACGCGCTCGCGCCAGGCGATGAAATCGGGGGCCGATTTGACCTGACGCGCGCTTTCGCCGGCCAGGAATCGGCGGTTGAAGTCCAGGCTGTGCTGCTGCACCACCCGCCCGGGGCGCGGGCTCATGATGATCAGCCGCGAGGCGAGAAACAGCGCCTCCTCCACATCGTGGGTGATGAAGAAGAAGGTCTTGCCGGTGCGTTGCCACAACGCCAGGATCAGGTGCTGGATCGATTCGCGCGTGAAGGCATCAAGAGCCCCCAGCGGTTCGTCCATCAGCAGCACCTCCGGGTCGCTGGCCAGCGCACGGGCCATGCCCACGCGCTGCTGCATGCCGCCCGAGAGCTGCCACACGGCTGACTCGGCAAAGTCCTGCAGGCCCACCAGCGCCAGCTTGTCGCGTGCCAGGGCCAGGCGCTCACGGCGCGGTACGCCGCGCAGGCGCAAACCCAGGGCCACGTTGTCCTGCACCGACAACCAGGGCAGCAGGGCGTGCTTCTGAAACACCACCCCCCGGTCGGCGCCAGGGCCCGTCACGGGCTTGCCATGCAACTCGATGCGGCCGCTGGAGGCTTCGGTGAAGCCCGCCATGCAGTTCAGCAGCGTGGTCTTGCCGCAGCCCGAGGCGCCGAGTGCCACCACCAGCTCACCCGGGGCAATGTGCAGGTTCACCTGGCTCAGGGCCAGCACCGGCTTGGCACCGGCGTAGCGCACATTCAGGTCGCGGATCAGCAGGCCGCGGGCCTCGTTGGCGGGGGCCTCACCGGCCCCTTGCCAATCACTTCGCACGCTGCACCCAGGTGGGGTTCAGGCCCACCGAGTAGTCGGGCAGCACGGTCTGGATGGTGCCCTGTTCCTTGAGGAAGGCGGCAGTGGCGGCCAGCGAGCGCGCCACGCCCGAGTCCTTGCCGCCGCCCAGCCAGGCCTTTGCGGCCTGCTCGGCTGGCGGCACGAAGGCGTACAGCGCCAGGCTGGCCGGCACGCTGGCCGCTTCGGCGCCGCTCCACTTGGCCACGGCCTTGACCTGCGGCGACTCGGCTGTCCAGCTCGCCTTCTGTGAGGTGTAGGCGCGGTCGGCGTCGGCCAGAACCTGCACGAACTGGGTCAGAAAGCCGTCGTGGTCTTTGGCAAAGGCCTTGCTCACGGCCAGGGCGTCGAAGGTGGCCTTGCCGGTCTTGTCGGCAATCTGGCCCGACGAGATGATCTGCTGCCCGCTTTGCTTGACCTTGGCCAGCACCGGGTCCCAGACGAAAGTGGCGTCGATGTCGCCACGCTCCCAGGCCGCCAGGATCTCAGGCGGGCGCAGGTTCAAGATCTTCACGTCCTTGGGGTTCACGCCGGCATCCTGCAGCGCCACCAGGGTGTGAAAGTGGGTGGTGGACACAAAGGGCACGCCGATCTTCTTGCCCTTGAGGTCGGCCACGCTTTGCACGCCCGAACCCTTGCGGGCCACCAGGGCCTCGGCTTCGTGGATGTTGTCGAGGATCCAGAACACCTGGATGTCGACACCTTGCGAGATGGCTGCGGCAAAGGGCGAGGAGCCGGCCTCACCGATCTGGATGGCGCCCGAAGCCAGAGCCCGGGCCACTTCGGCGCCGCTGCCCAGCTTGCGGTAGCTCACCTTGTAGCCCGTGCGTTTCTCCACCTCCTGGGTCTCCTGCGCATAGCGCCAGGGCAGCACCATGTCCTGGTAGCCGATGACCACTTCGCGGGTCTGGGCCTGGGCGGTGGGGCTGCCCAGCACGCTGGCAGCCAGCAGGGTCAGGGCAGAGAGGGCATGAAGGGCGTTGCGGCGTGTGCTCATGGTTTGTCTTTTTGTGTCTGGTCTCGGACCGGTTGTGTTGAGTTGGAACGGGAGCGGTCGAGTCTAGAAATGAAGGCGACCTTTGCATGCGCCGCTTTTGTGCGTGCTTATGCGCAAAACGCAGAAGACCGCCCAGCCCTCATGCGCACGGATCAAGGAAGGGCATGCGCAAACCTTCTTTGGCCTGCGCCGGCGTGGCCGCTATGGTCGGCCACCTCCGCAATTTCCAACTATTTCGATTCTGTGCTGCATGGCTGACCTGACTGAAGACCTGAACCCGCCCCGGCCTCCGGCCACGGCAACTGCCCGCCCTGGATTCCTGCCTTTTGGTGAGCGTTCGTTGGCGCTGTTGTCCTGGGCCGTGCCGCTTGCTCTGGTGCTGGTCTGGGAGCTGGCTGCGCGCGCCGGCTGGTTGTCGCCCCAGGTGCTGCCAGCACCCAGCAAGGTGGCACAGACGGCCTGGGCCCTGATCGGCCAGGGGCGCCTGCTCAGTGACCTGGGGGCCAGCCTGCTGCGTGCGGCGGCAGGTTTTGCGATCGGGGGCTCGCTGGGCTTTGTGCTGGGCACGGCGGTTGGCTTTTCGCGCCTGGCCGAAGCGTTGCTGGACCGCAGCGTGCAGATGGTGCGTGCCATTCCCTTTCTGGCCCTGCTTCCCCTGGTCATCGTCTGGTTTGGCGTGGACGAGGGCGGCAAGGTGTTCCTGGTGGCCCTGGGGGTGCTGTTTCCGATCTACATCAACACCGTGCTGGGCATCCGCCAGGTCGATCCCAAGCTGATCGAGCTGGGCCGGGTCACGGGGCTGAGCCCTTGGGCCCTGGTGCGGCGCATCGTGCTGCCGGGGGCCTTGCCCTCGATCCTGGCGGGCGTGCGCTATGCGTTGGCCGTGGCCTGGCTGGCCCTGGTGATCGCCGAGACCCTGGCCACCACCACGGGCATCGGCTACCTGGCGATGGATGCGCGCGAGTTTCTGCGCACCGATGTGATCGTGCTGACCATCGTCATCTACGCCCTGATCGGTGTGGCCTCGGATGCCGTAGCCCGCGCCCTGGAGCGCCGTCAACTGGCCTGGCACCCCAATTACGCCGCCCGGAGGTCCGCATGAGCACCCTGAACACCTCCTCTGGGGCTGAAACTGCGGTGCAGGTGCACGGCCTGGTGCGCCGCTACGGCGAGCGCGTGGTCTTGCATCAGCTCTCGCTGAGCATTGCACGCGGCGAGTTCGTGGTGCTGTTGGGCGAAAGCGGCTGTGGCAAGACCACGCTGCTGCGCGCCCTGGCCGGACTCGATCCCATCGATGCGGGGCGCATCGATGGGCCCAGTCAACCCGCCGTGGTGTTCCAGGAGCCGCGCCTGCTGCCCTGGGACCCGTTGTGGCGCAACGTGTGCCTGGGACTCGACGATGCCCGAGGCCGCCCATTGGCCGAAGCGGCCCTGGTTGAAGTGGGCCTGCAAGGGCGCAGCGAAGACTGGCCGCGCAATCTGTCGGGCGGCCAGGCCCAGCGCGTCGCCTTGGCCCGGGCCCTGGTGCGCGAGCCACGCCTGCTGCTGTTGGATGAGCCTTTTGCCGCGCTCGACGCCCTGACCCGCCTGCGCATGCATGGCCTGGTGCGCGAGCTGGTGGAGCGCCACCGCCCCGGTGTGCTGCTGGTGACCCACGATGTGGACGAGGCCATTGCCCTGGCCCACCGCGTGCTGGTGATGCGCGACGGCGTGATCGCTGCCGAGCACGCCGTGTCGGCCGCAGCCCGTGGCCACCGGGCCCACCCCGAGGCCGTGGACCTGCGCGAACGGCTGTTGGCCGAATTGGGCGTGGAGGCCGACGCTGCGCCCCTTGCAGCCTGGGGGCCTGCAGCCCGCGCGGCCTGATCCGGCGGCGGCGCCAGACCGTTTTGATTTCTTGATTCACCCACATGGCTGCCTGCTGCGGCCCGAACCACCATGAACACCCCACACTTCGACGGCCAACGCCGTCAACTGATGCAACACAGCCTGGCCGGTTTGGCGGGGCTGGCGCTGGCGGGCACGGCCGGTGCCCAGACTGCATCGCCAGCCACGGCCCGCAAACCCAGCCGCAACACCGACACCGTGCGCCTTTGCTGGGGCCACGGTGGCCTGCCCATGATCGCCCGCCTGCGCGGCGAGTTCGAGAAGACCCTGGCGCGCGACGGCATCAAGGTGCAGTGGGTGGGCCCCTTCCCCAACCATGCGCCTTCGCTGCAGGCCGTGACCGGGGGCAGTGCCGACTTTGCCTTTGGCGGCAGCACCACGCCGGCCCTGGCGGCCATGTTGGCTGGCTCGCCCCTGGTGTTTGCCCAGTTTGCCGTGGTTGAGCCTCGCAGCACCTCGATCATCGCGCGCGATGGCTCTGGCATCGATCATGTGCGCGATCTGGTGGGCAAGTCGGTGGCGGTCAACCGTTCGGGCCTGGGCGAGTTCCTGCTGGTGGCCGCCCTCGAGAAGTACGGCATCGACCGCAGCAAGGTGCGCTTTGTGTACCTCAATCCGCCCGACGCAGGCCCGGCCTTTTCGCAAGGCAAGGTGGACGCCTGGTCGATGTGGAGCCCGGGCGTGGACATTGCGCGGGTGGAGTACAAGGCCCACGACATCTTTGTGGAAGGGCGCGAGCTGGATTTCCTGATCGACTTCAACTCGTATGTCACCTCGCGCAAGTTTGCCGAAGAGAACGCCGACATCGTGCGTGCCGTGAATGCAGCCTATGCGGCCGAAGGCCAGTGGATCAGCGGCCACACCCGGGAGGCCGAGACCCTGTCGCAAAAAGAGTCGGGCTACAGCGATGCCGCGCGCGATGCGCAGATCCGCCTGCAGCGGCGTTGGGAGTTCCATGGCGTGAACGACGAGCGTTTCCTGCGTGAGTTCCAGAAGGCGGCCGATTGGCTGGCCGCCCGCAACGTGCTGCCGCAGAAGGTGCAGGTCAAAGACTACCTGGCCCGCCTGTGACGCCACGATGCGACGCCATGATGTGACACGCCGATGAGCTACACCTTGACGCACTGGGGCGCCTACCGGCCCCAGCTTCAGGGCGGGCGTCTGGTGGGCCTGCTGCCCACTGAATGGGACGCCGCGCCTTCGCCCATCGGGCAATCGATGCCCGCCGCACAAGACGCCCCCTACCGGGTGCGCCGGCCCGCTGTGCGGCGCAGCTTTCTCAACCCTGCCACGCGCCACTGCAGCGGCCACCTGCGCGGGCAGGAGCCCTTTGTGGAGCTGCCGTGGGACGAAGCCCTGGACCTGGTCGCGCATGAGCTGCACCGTGTGCGCGAGCAGCACGGCCAGGAGGCCATCTTCGGCGGCAGCTACGGCTGGTCGAGCGCCGGGCGCTTTCACCACGCCCAAAGCCAGCTGCACCGCTTTCTCAATGGCTTTGGCGGCTATGTGGCCAGCCAGGACAGCTACAGCCTGGGCGCCGGCCGGGTGCTGATGCCCCACATCGTGAGCCCCATGGACGCGCTGCTGCAAAGCCACACGGCCTGGGAGGTGCTGGAGCAGCATTGCGAGCTGTTTGTGGCCTTTGGCGGCGTGCCGGTGCGCAGCACCCAGGTGAGCCCTGGCGGCGCCAGTGACCACCGCGTGGGCCCGGCCCTGCAGCGCATGGCCGAGGCGGGGCGCACCCGCTTCGTCAACATCAGCCCGGCCCGCGATGACCTGGACGCCGTGCCACAGGCCGAATGGATCCCCATCCGCCCCGGCACCGACACCGCGCTGATGCTGGCCCTGGCCCATGTGCTGATCAGCGAGCAGCAGCACGACAGCGCCTTTCTGGCCCGTTGCACCGTGGGCTTCGAGGTGGTGCGCGATTACGTGCTGGGTGTGAGCGATGGGGTGCCCAAGACGCCGCAATGGCAGGCCGGCCTCACCGGCGTGCCGTCCGATACAGCACTGGCCTTGGCGCGGTGCATGGCGGCCAGCCGCACCATGGTCAACTGCACCTATTCGCTGCAGCGCGCCGTGCATGGCGAGCAGCCCTTCTGGATGACGGTCACGCTGGCGGCCCTGCTGGGCCAGATCGGTCTGCCCGGGGGGGGCTTCGGCCTGGGTTACGGCTGCATGAATTACGTGGGCAGCGGCTATGGCGGCTTCTCGGGCGCGCGCCTGCCGCAGGGTCGCAATGCGGTGAGCCGCTTCATCCCGGTGGCGCGCATCGTGGACATGCTGTTACAGCCGGGCCAGCCTTTCGATTACAACGGCCAGCGCCACCACTACCCTGATATCCGACTGGTGTACTGGGCGGGTGGCAACTTCTTTCACCACCACCAGGATCTGAACCGGGCCCTGGGGGCCTGGCGGCGGCCCGAGGCCATCATCACCCACGAACCCTTCTGGACGGCGCAGGCGCGGCGCTCCGATGTGGTGCTGCCTGCCACCACGCCCCTGGAGCGCGACGACATCGGCAGTGCAGGCAGCGAGCGCTTCATGATCGCCATGAAAGCCGCCGTGCCCCCGGTGGGCGAGGCGCGCGACGACTACGCCATCTTCAGCGCCCTGGCTGAACGCCTTGGCTTTGTCGCCGATTTCACCGAGGGCCGCACCGTGGGCGACTGGTTGCACCACCTGTACGAGGCGGCCCGCCCGCGTGCCGAGGCCACGGGCCTCGACCTGCCGGCTTTCGACGCCTTCTGGGCCGGCGATGTGCTGGAACTGCCGCGCCCGGACAAGCCCATCGTGATGCTGGCTGATTTCAGGGCCGACCCTGAGCAGCACCCTTTGCCCACGCCCTCGGGCCGCATCGAGTTGTTCAGCGAGAAGATTGCCGGTTTTGGCCTGGCCGATTGCCCGGGCCACGCCACCTGGCTGCCACAACCCCCCTCGGACTGGCCGCTGCATCTGTTGTCGCACCAGCCCGCCACCCGCCTGCACAGCCAGTACGACGGTGGTTGCGTGAGCCAGGCCAGCAAGGTGGCTGGGCGCGAGCCATTGACCTTGAACCGCCAGGACGCGGAAGCGCGTGGCATTGCCGACGGCGATGTGGTGCGGGTGTTCAATGCGCAGGGCGCGTTTCTGGCGGGTGCCGTGCTCAGTGACGGCCTGCTGCGCGGCGTGGTGCGCATCGCCACCGGGGCCTGGTTCGATCCGCTGGACCCGACCCAAGCGGGTAGCCTGTGCAAGCACGGCAACCCCAACCTAGTGGCGCCCGATGTGGGCAGCTCATTGCTGGCCCAGGGCTGCGCCGCCCAGTCGGCCCGGGTGCAGGTGGAGCGCTGGGTGGACGAGGCGCCCCCCGTCACAGTGTTCGAGGGGCCGGGTTTCGAGCTCAGGCCGGGTTCAGCCGAAAGCCCTCAGCCCAGGGTCTGACCGACCTTGATGGTCACCTGCCAGTGGGCCACGGCCCCTTGCAGCACCTGGCCACGGGTTTCAACCACATCGAACCATTTGATGTCGGGTGATTTCTCAGCCGCCTTGGCCAGGGCCTGGCGGATGGCGTCGTCGCTGCTGGTGGGCGACGAGCCGGTGAGTTCGCTGATCTGATAGACGTGGTGACTCATGGCACGGTTTCCTTCTGTTGGCTTGAACATGGATGCTGGCGTGCTGCCGCACAGTCGTCTGTGGGGCGGCACACCCGGCCGCCACCCTGGGGTGTCGGTGGGCCCATGTTGGCGCCGCAGCTGGCCAGGCACAACAAAGCAAAACGTCTGAGCCCCCTCGGAAAACGCATCAAGTCCAGAGGATGTCGAGCGTCATCCCGATCAGCCCCAAGGCCATCGCCAGCAGAAAGCCCACGGCGAGCACCTTCAGCCACACCCAGCGCAATGATTCGCCCGGATGGCTGCTGGCGCCAGGCAGGGGCTGCCACGAGGGCACCTCAGGCGCTGGGCAGGGTTCATCGACGGGGCGTTGTTTGGGCAAGGGCATCGGTCTTCCTGGAACGGTCGATACCCTAGCTTGCGGCGTCTGACTGCGGCCTGACTTGGGGAGTTTTCGCTGATCGGGCTGCTGTGACTGATAAGCTGCTACCTTCAGACATTCATTTCAGGCAAGGCAGGAGCATGAAAATCCTGATCATCGAAGACAACGCCTCGGTGCGGCAATTGATCGTGATGGCGCTAGATTTCATGGATTGCGAGGTGTTCGAGGCCGTGAACGGGCGCAGCGGCCTGGACCAATACAACGAGCACAAGCCCGATGTGGTGCTGCTTGATGTGATGATGCCCGGCGGCCTGGATGGTCTGGAGGTCTGCAAGGCCATCCGGGCTGACACCAGCCACCGTTGCAAGATCCTGATGCTGAGTGCCAAGGCCCAGTTGGTGGATCAGTTCGACGGGCTCATGGCCGGGGCGGACGAATACATTGCCAAGCCCTTCAGCGTGACCGAACTGCTGGCCAAGCTGCAGGCGCTCAGCGGCATGCCTTGAGTGGCACGGCGGTTCACCCACCATGCACGCCAAACCCTACGCCTGCGAGGCCCCGACGGGCAGCCTGATCAGCCCTTTGCTGCCGGGCGCCTATTTTCACGACGCCACCGCCATCGCCGTGGCGGGCAGCCAGAGCACGGCCCTGGACCATTTTCTGCAGGCCTTGCGGCACACCCCGCGCTGGGTCGACACGCTGATGGTGATGCGCAACCGGGTGGTGTCGCTGCTGGGGCTGAAAGACCTGGGCGCCTTGTCGCGGCTGGACCCTGCCAAGCCCGCCTCGGCCTATGTTGCCGGCGAGCGTGTGGGCATCTTCACCCTGATCCGCAACACCCCCGACGAGGTGCTGCTGGGAGATCAGGACAAGCACCTGGACGTGACCCTGTCGGTGCATCGGGCCGCCGGCCCGGCAGGTGGGCAGTCCACCGTGACCGTGACCACCGTGGTGCATGTGCACAACCTGCTGGGCAAAATCTACATGCTGCCGGTCACGCCGATGCACCGCATCATCGGGCCGGCGGTTCTGAAGGCCATTGGCAAGCCCGATGGGCCTTGAGCCTGGTCCTCAGCGACCTGTCAGGCGCTTGACGAACGAGGCCGCATAAGCCGGCGAGCGGAACAGCAGCACCGGGTCTTGGGTGGGCGCGATGCCCTCGGCCATGACCAGGGGGTCGAAGTTCAGCTTCTCGCATTCGGCGCCCGCCTGGGGGGTGGCCGCCGTCAGTGTCAGCACGCCGGCCTGCACCTGGCGGCGCTCGCTGGGCCAGTACACCGTGGGGTTGTTCTGCTCATCGCCGGCCTCGCCCAGCGTCACCACCATGTTCCAGCGCAGTGGGCCGACCTTCACCCGGGCCAGCAGGTCCTCGTCCAGGAAGCGGGCGGGGGCCGTCTTCAGCGCCTCGTCGCTCCAGCGGATGACACCGGCCTCAGGCTCAAAGCGCCAGCGCACCAGCGTGGACTGGTCTTGCGGGTTCACAAACTTGAAGGTGTGCACGCTGTAGAAGTCACTTTGCGCGTAGCTCACCGGCGGGTTGTTGCGGGCCATGAAGTCGGCCAGGGGCTTGGCGTCGGGGTGGCTGTCGCGAAAGGCTTGCTGCTTGGCCGGATCGGCCTTGCCGGTCTGCGGGTCGGGCAGGTTGGCCAGCAGGGCGTCCTGAAATGTCTGCGGTGTCGCGGCGCTGAACACGGGCACATTGAGCATGGTGAAGTGCTGCAGACGGCCACCCGGCAGGCGGAACTCGATGGCCAGGCCGCGCGGTGACTTGGCCGAATCAGGGGTGTTCGGGTTGCCGCCCGCCAGCGAAAAGCGCGCCACCACGGGCACGGGCTCGCCGCTGAACAGCGCTGAGCGCGAGTAGGCCTGCAAGGCTGGTGTGCCCACAAAGCTGCCCGTGGCGCAGAGGCCCCGGATGTGGTTGCGTCGGGCGCCCGGTGTGATGCCATTGAGCTGTTCCATGGTGCCCACCACCTCATCGGCCGTGGGCGGTGCAGCCGACGCCGCTGTGCCGGTCAGCAGGAGGGCCGTCAACAGGACGGATTTCGAGGCTTGTATTGTCTTCATGGGCGTGTTCCGGAGGGGGTTGCAGGAGAGGGACCTGGTGACGCCACATGGGCGCGCGCGGCGTGCGAATTGCCGCTTCATCCATCGGCAGGCGGTTTATAGCAACTTTGGGCGTCCGCCGTTGGCGCCCCCACGATGCCCCCAGGCGCCGATGGGCCGCGGGCCTCACTGCAGAGGCTGTTCGCGATCCCCTGTCCCGGCGTGGCAGGCCTCATCCACCGGCGTCCAACCCTCATGCACCACGACCTGCTGCCCGTCATGGCACAGCTCCAGGTGCTGGCTGGCGGGCCACCGGGCCCGCGCAAAGGTCTCCAGCGTGGCCGGCACGCTCACCTTCAGGCGCAGGGCAAAGCGGTCGTCTTCGGGGTGGTCGTCCAGGTGCACCAGGGGAACGAAAGTGGAGGCGAACATCAGCCAGTGCGAAGGCACCTGAACGGGCTCAGGGGCATAGCCGGCCTGGCGCAGCCATTGCTGGGCCTGGGCGCGCAGATCGGGGCCGCGCGGCAGGGTGCCCCAGGCCAGGGCCATCAGCTCCAGCACCCATTGGTTGCAGTTCTGGTAGCGCAGGCCCCAGGCGTAGGCATTGGCGCTGTAACGGCTGGCCAGCAGTTGCAGGGCCGCCGGGGTGTCGAGGGCCGCCTCGCGCAGCGCCTGGGCCGCAGCGGGCGGCAGTCGCACGACGGACAGGTAGCCGAGCTGCGGTCGCTCCGAGCCCATCACAAAGCCTGCCAGCCCCTGGTCGTAAAGGCGCGGGGCCTGTTCGTCACAGGCGTAGTAGAGCTGGCGCACCCGCCACACCCCGGTGGCGCGGTCACGCAGGGCCACCCCCGCATGGGAGTAGCGCAGCCCGAACTCAGACAGGTCCAGTCCCGAGCGGCTGATCAGCACCGTGTCCTCGCCACTGGCGTCCAGCTCGGCGCGCAGCACGCCGGCAAAGCGCAGCAGGGTGTCCTGCTCGCCCGCGCTCAAGGTGGGGCTGCGCTCGCAAAACTGGGAAGAAGCCAGCCCTGCGCCTTGGGCTGTGCCCAGGCCACAGGCGAGCACCAGGCCGGCGAGCAGGGCAGGGATCGCCCTCGACCTCACAGCCCGATGACGCGGCGCGCGGCCAGGTCGTCGTGCCAGTCGTCGGCCAGCACCAGAAAGAAGGCTTTCCGGGTCTCGGGCAGGCTGAACTCGATGCCGTACACGCGGCGCTCGGCATGCACCGTGCCGCCCATGTCCAAGCCTTGTGCCTGCACCACCTCGGCCGGCAGGTCGAGCATCAGCAGGGCCGGATCGGCCGCCGCCGTCACCTGATCCGCCGGCAGGGCCGGCTGCCACCGCAGCGTGAGGCGCAGCTTGCCAGGGCGCTCCGGCACCGGGGCCAGCGCCAGGATGCGGTAGTCGCCATTGGCCACCTTGTGGCGATCGCGCGAGCTGTCGGCCGAGCTGTTGCTTGATCCGTGCAGCGAGTCCGACACGCTGCCACTGGCCGAAGACCCGGCGCTGGAGGCCGAAGAGGCCAGGCTGTCGGCCTGGGCAGGCCAGGTGGCGCACACCGATGCCAGGATCAAGGTGGCCGGGATGAGTCGCAGAAGGGGCTGTATGAAAGTCATGCTGAGGCTGAAAGGGGTGGGGTGGCCGCAGGCGCTACGGGCCCGGGGCCTGAAGTGCCTGTCGAGCGGATTATCCATCGGCCTCGGCCCAGCCGAAGGGTAGCCTGTCCGCGTAAAGGCGCACGGGCACTTGGGCCGTGCACCGGGGCGCACGGCTGCTCACATCCACATATGCATAGACGTTTGTTTGATTTGCGGTGGCGGGGGATCGCGCCGTAATCTGAAACATGCATCCAAGGCCTTGAGCGCACCGGCTTCGCGCCCGTGCAGGCCTCGGATGGG